>Ga0307507_10007679_pt1 | contig 15447 bp, 1 predicted proteins | sample 7_EM_MG_FD_207223 | JGI IMG/M metagenome (GOLD analysis project Ga0307507, IMG submission 207223) | Populus trichocarpa ectomycorrhiza microbial communities from riparian zone in the Pacific Northwest, United States - 7_EM | ecosystem: Host-associated > Plants > Roots > Unclassified | place... | reverse complement strand
GTCCTCATGGAGGTCCTCGTGGAAGTCCTCATAGAGATCCTCGTGGAGGTCGTCGCGAAGGTTCTCGTAGAGGTCCTCGTGGAAGTCCTCATGGAGATCCTCGCGGAGATCCTTGCGGAGATCCTCGCGGAGGTCCTCATAGAGGTCCTCGTGGAGGTTCTCATAGAGGTCCTCATGGAGGTCCTCGTGGAGGTTCTCATAGAGGTTCTCGTGGAGATCCTCGTGGAGATCCTTATAGAGGTCCTTATAGAAGCTCATTTCAAAGTATTCGCCAGAAAAAGTACTACGTATATAACAAGAAACGTCGGAAATCGATTTCCTGTCATTCCTATTTGCTCGAGCTAGCCGTATCTAGTTACGCTCCGCTAGCTCCGCAACCCTATTTTAACAATATAGTTCCCTAGGGCGTACTACCTGCCAAATTCTGCTATATTCTGTCGACTCTAACTACTACCAACCAATCAGGATTTTCCATGCCCGGTATAGAAAATCGCTATTAGCTCGCTTACTACTAGCGCCTTAGCGGCCCCTTTGTATTCGTATTAACCCCTAACATTCTTCTTCTTCTTCTCCTTAGCTTTGCATCTTTATATAGTAGCAATCTATAAGTGTATATAGATAGCAACCATAAAAGAAGAGTTGCCAATGTTGGGAATAAGGCAAGCGGTCGTCACGTGTTGTCACGTGTCGCCGCGGCGCTAGCGTGGCGAGGAGCCTTAAGCTCTTCGCCCTTCCTTATTCTCATCAATCAATCGAATAAGCTTTATCAACCTTTTCCATCACTATATCTACTCAAGTAGTATTGGTGATTTGCCCTGTGTTTCCAACAGATAGTATAATAATTGTTTAATTGTTTTCTTCTGATGAGGAAGGGCGAGGAGCTTAAGGCTCCTCGCCACGCTAGTGTCGCGGCGACACGTGACCACGTAACCACACGTGATATATTCCCGACACTTAGTAACCCCTAAAGGTACCTAGCGCCAATTAAGTTGGGAGAAAAACTCTTTTAGTATATTTTTAATTGGGGTAGAAAATTAAATATAATATTTATAGGAATCTAGAAGTTAAATTAAAATAAGCTATATCTATAAAAAGGTCTACTTACTATAGGCTTGTCTTCCTAGAGGGAGATGGCTTATACGCCGTTTAGCACCACCTATAAGGCGTCTCTTACTTCTTCTAAATTTATACTTAGGTATATACTATAGTCTTTCTTGTCCTTTTTTAGCTTAAAGTTAGTATTTAAGTTAATATATTTAAAGGCACCTAAAAGACAGACTAAATTTCTTCTAAAGGATATAAATATACTAATTATATATATTACGCTTACTTAACGTATCTGGCGAAGTCTCTATAGTTTTATACTAGCAGCTTTATTTATCCTAGCTATAGCAGACGCTATATTAGCGTATTTCCAAGTATATCTTAGGGATTTAGCGAGCATACATCTTATTTAATACCTTAACTTCAATCTTAGAACCTCTTACTTTAGGTATCTCTTTAACCCCTAAACTTATAGAGGAAGGAGAAAGTAGAGGTAGAGAAGGTAGAGGAGGTAAAGAAAGTTAGATTATTTAGACTATCTTTAATAAGGCTATAAGCATTTTAACTATAAAATGCTGCGCTAATTGCCTATAATATAGATACATTTAGCTTAGGCTATTAGGGGGGGTGTTTATACTATTATAAGGTAAAGGCGCTAGCGTAACGGGGTTAAATGCAATTGGTATTATTGCTCTATAAAGCTTTAGTAACATAATACTAATCTAAAAAAGGAGCTAAATAGTATTATTTTTTAGGCCAGATTTGCCCTTTTCTTATATGATATAAGCTATACTATAGGTATGTCTATACCCCTTTTTTGGTAATAGGCTACCCTCCCTAATTAATCCTAGCAGACTTTAGTTAAGATATATTAATATTATCTCCATTATGGTAAATAAAGCTATAGTGTATATACTTGCCATACCTATGGAAATAGTCCCCTAGCTTATATATGGGATTTTAACTCCAGCACTAGAGTAAGCTTAAAAAAAGACATTGCCTAAAGTATAGAAGTGCTCTAATTAACATGCAAGAGATAGGTAATATCTTAGGTCAAATTAAAGATATAAGTATAAAATTGGTGCTAGTAATGCTGGCCGGATTACAGCAAGCAATCTAGTTGTGCATCGTTTAGCTAAGGGAAGTGGCATATAATTAGGCTAACCGTCCCATCTCGTCTTGTCTTGTCTTGTCTCTTCCCTTCCCTTTTCTTCCCTTCCCTTCCTCCTTCCCTTCCCTTCCCTTCCTCCCTTTTTCCTTCCCTTCTCTTCCTCCCTTTCTCTTTCCCTTCCTCCTTCCCTTTCTGTCTCTTTTTGTCGCACTCTTTCTCGTCCTAGCTCTCTTTATCCTTCTCTTTATTCTTAGTTAAACTTCTAATGGCGCTAAATAACTGGTTTTATAAGCTACTTAAGGAAAAAAGAAAGATGTTTAACGCTAATATATATCCATTACCCTCCCACCAGAACGACGCGTGTAAATCATGCCTTAAGGTGCTGCGAGAAAACGTAATATCCTTAGAGAAACGATTAAACTCGCGATAAAGTATGAGGCTACATACACGCACTCTATTAACGGACGTTTTCATTAGCTTAGGTCCTAAAGTATTCTTCCTATGCACTTTAGCAGCGCCTATCTCAAAGCTAGCAACGGTATTAGTAAAAACCTCCTCTAAGAGCTTTAAGGATAGTAAGAGAGTTGCCCCTATCCCCGCGGTCTTATAGTTACTGCAAGTACACTTTACAAGGCTAATTTAATTAATACATTAATTCCTTCACCTCTAAAATATCTGTCTTTAGAGGTGGATCCCTCTACTAGTATAAAAGAGCCTTATATTTTAAATAAATTATTAATAAATATTATTAGAGGAACACCTAATATTAGCCTAAGACTTTTGGTTATTAGAGAGGTATTCTAAAGCTCTAATCCCTTAGGACGCTTATTAAACGCTCAGTATACAAGTCTTAGGTGTTTATTAATTGGTTGCTTATATATTTTAGAGCCAGATTTGTTATAAAAGGAAAGTACAATTTTATCTAACAATCCCAAAACTAACGGTTAGATACCTTATTCCCTAAATTTAATACATTAATACTTATCTAAGATAGACGCCTCTTTTAAGAGTCCTTTAAGCGCTATTATGCTAGTATATTATTAAGTTATAGATAAACTATTATTAAAGCGTCCCCGGTTAGAATTTTAGTAAACTCTAGGTCTATAAGATAACCTTTAATAAGATATTATATCTATAGTTAATATTAAATAGGAAATCTAATATTACTAGGGGAGAGCTAGTACTTATCTTTCTTATTTATAAGGCGCTATATAATTAAAAATCTCCCTAAGCTATTTCGCACTAGGATAAAAATAAGTAATTTATAGAGAAAGGAAAAGGAGAGTAGAGGACTAACGGTTACGAATTGCCTATCTATATATATGCCAGAAATAGACAATAAGGACGCTCTTTTATTAGTTAGGATTGGCCACAAAAATAGATAGAATATTTTTAAATTATTTGGTTTAGGGGACCTAGATACTCTAGAGTTTTAGGAAAATACTATAGAAGAAGCTAAAGATTAACTCTTATCTATAAATAAATGGTATATATCGCTTTGGGTTACTACTTATTACTACCTCTTCTCTAACTTAATTTATACCCTTATTATATAATATTTATACCTAGTAAGAACCTCTCTTGTTACTTATCTATCTTCTATACCTAAATATTTAATCAGCTTCCCTTCGCCGTCTTTAATATTATATAATCTGCCTTTAAATGTTATAGTTATATCCTCTATTATCTTAAATATATAACCTTTAATCTCCTCCTATTCCCTACTAAGCGCCTTATCCCTAGCCTTAGCGAATATAATCTATATAGCTAGAAATGCGACTACATAAATTAGCGGGACTGGTAGCTATAAAGGAGAGGTATTTTATAGACGTGTAATATTAAGCAAATATTGTCTTTTATAAAGCGTTCTTAATTATAAATAGCCGTCTAAGGAGGAATAGCGGCTAATTTAGAAATTTATTTTAGAATAAAAGGCCGTAAAGTATATGCGCATTAAAGCATAACTATTATAGAAGATATAAGTAATTAGGCATATACTGCGCGGAATAGCTAAGCTAATATTTACCTTAATGGCAAGAATAGAATTACTAGATAACTATAAGTAGTAGAACGCAAGAAATATAAAAAGAGGTAGATTGTAGGCTTAAACAGAGAGCAGCTTTACGGAACTGCGCTACAAATAATTAGCAAAGTAGGGTTAAAGGAAATTTATAAGGGAAAATAGAGGTATTACTACAGTTAATAGGTTTATGGCTGCTTAGTCATTAGTGCCCAATAGGAAGGCTTATATAAAAGAATTGCCAAGTGGCTACTTCTTGGGCTAAGCTGCGGCTAGATTTACCCTGCTTTACTATTAAAGCTTTCTAGCGCAGAATATTATATATATAATTAGGCCACTAGCCAAATAACGGATAAGGCGTCTACTATAATGCGCATTTTAACTATATATTAGCCGAAGTCTAGGGGATTAGAGTCACTAGATATATATAGCCCCTCTATTAACTAAAATATCTTTAAAGATTGGATTCTTATGGCTCATTCTTATTTATAAGGCAAATTAACCACACCTAGTTTATGCGCCTTTATATTATATATATTAATTAATTAATTATTAATGCTTAACTTTATATTATTTGGACTGCCGCTTAGTTTTAGCTGTATTACATAATTTAAATTGGCTAGCTAAGTCGTAAACGTAGTTTCAGCCTTGCATTCTCTATCGTTTATAACGTTATATAGCACTCAGGTACATCTAGTGGTTAGCGTGTTTTATTAACTTTCCCTTAAATAGTAAAAATACTAAAACTTCCCCTATAAAAAGGCTATGTAGATATGGCTGCGCTAACTACCGGAATTAAAGAGACGCTATAAGTAGTGATAAGTAGCTCTTACTTACCGCCCTTAAAAAAGTAATACTCTTACGGACCTTTTTATGCAGCCTCTATATAATAGGAAATGTGCTATAAATAGATTAAGCCAGAAATAGAATATATAATAAGAAATTATAATAAGAAATAAACCTCTAAGCTAAAAAAAAGGGCACTACTATTATTGCCATCTCTTCCGCCTAGTAGGCTGGCCCCTTTTCTTCTGCATAGTAGGCCAGGCCTTTAATTTTAAATAGTAATGCGCCTATATAGAGGTACTAAAGTCACCTCTAGTTTAAAAAATAGCCAATCTATCTATATAAGACACCCTAGCTATATACGCAAGTACCTCGCTTAATAAACAATCGGTAAGCTCTTTAGGAAAATAGTTGCTCCTCCTTAGCTTTTTAGGTTCTAGTATTAATCTATACTACTTATACTTACCCTCACTCTTAGGGTGGCTAAGCTAGTACTTAATATTCTTAACGCTAAATGCATATTCTTACTTTTTATACGCCTTATTATATGTAGCTAGAATATATTGCATTGCAATAGGAGGCAAATTGCCGCCACGTGTGGCAAGTTGCCGTTACGTGAGGCAAGTTGCCGTCACGTGTCACTGCGGCACTAGCGTGGTAAGAAACCTTAAGTTCCTTACCCTTCTTTATATTGGAAGACAACATCTATCTATAATACCGCATAGTACATATCATTGTGATATATATATTTTGCACATTGTTAAAGCATACCAACACTAATTAGTGAGCGCGCACAGATTAGGAAACACGCAGGTAGCTTAGAAGACAGTTATACTGTCCACCTTACAGTAGATTAGAAGATAGTTATACTTATCCACCTTTCATATCAGCCTATTTCAGTTAAAGAGAAGAAGAGAAACCACCTAGGAGTACTTATCTGGTATCCACAATGACTTCTAGACATCTCGTTCTATCTATTTTAGAAGACTACTGCGCAGAGCACTTTACCCTACTCAATTAACTTAAACCATCTCCTTAACCGCCTCCTTAACCGCCTCCTCAACCGTTCCCCTACCTTTACCTTTTAAACACCCTTACCTTCACCCTTACTTACCTAAACAATATATAATAAAGAAGATGTCAGGAATAGAGAAAGACTAGAAGGAAGAAGCAGCTAAATAGAAAAATGGGATTAACCTAATAGAAGCCTCTAAAGATAAACTAACTAACTACTTACGATGCAAGATATACCTATACACAGAGATATACAACTAGCTCAACTTAATACTCTAGAAATCGTTTTAGGGAGATTTTAAGGACTTTATGGTTAATATCTTTACGCAAATCCCCTTATACTGGCTTTAGCAACTACGTGACTGCCTAAACATTAGAGGAGTATAGGTTAATATTAACCACAAATAAAATAAAACACTCCCTTAGTCTTTACATAATATAGCATAAGAAGAAGACCAAACTAAATAGAGCAGAGAGATAATTAAATTAGCTAATAATAAGTACGGACCAACGCTATTAAGATTAATTAAGGTATACATAATAGAGGGTACCTTAGAGGAGCAATAATAAGCTAAAGCTACCACAACCTAACTAACTGGTACACTAACTACCTCTACCTTTACACCATCTATCATACCTCAATCTACAACTACGTCTACTTTTACACCATCTGCTACGCCTTAACCCGCAATAACAACATAGTAACTCCACATATAATCTATAGATAAGGAGAACCGCCCTATCACTATAACCGGCTATGGCAAGGAAATTGCGAACGTAGCCAAGATATACACAGAGGAGCAGAAATACGGTGGCATAAACAAAAGCCTTAACTACAAATTAATAATATTCTATAACATCTGTAATCAAGCGGACGTACCCTAAGAAGCCTACCTTAAGGCATTCCCTACTATGCTAAAAGGACTAACTTTAGACCACTTTTACACAAACTAACTGTCCCGCCTACTATTTACCAAAGCTTACAAGCACCTTCAGAATTTCTTTAAAGGACTAGGATTTTAATGTAAGAACCTAGACAAGTGGAACACTATTATACTTATAATAGTAATAGCAGGAAACACAGATAAGTTAACAAGCGAATATCTCCAATTATTAATCCACAGACTTCATTAACTATAGTATAGCCTTAGACCTACCTTACAAACCATAGACTTCCTTTACAATAAAATCATCACTTCTTGCCAGGGAATACCAGTATGCAGATATGCAGTCTCTGACCCACCGGACAACCTTAGAGCCCTTATTAACAAACTTTAATCGTCCATTACAGCATACGAAAAGGAGTATACGGAGAAGACATAAGCCTTCTTTATAGACCAACGGTTCTATAAAAGAGATAATAACTACGACTGCAGCAACCGCAATAACCCTCTATATAACCGCAACTAAAAGAAACCACGTTGCTTTATATGTAACAGGGAAGGATGTCGCTTATAGAGACATACTAAGGAGGAGCAAAAAGAGTCCAAAGCCAAGTTTAGAACTGCTAATAGAGACAGGTTTAGCAAATTTAATAACCGATTCAAGAAACAACTTAACTAATATATTATAGATTACAAGGATGACGATACCGACTCAGAAGAAGAGCTTAAGGAAGCTTTTTAAGCACTGACTATTAATGCAAGTTATAAGGCAACTAACAAGAACTTACAACTGAATATTAATTACTACTATACCTCCCTCGGCCAAGTGGAACAGCAGAAAGCAATTTCTATAGCCGCCACCCTAGCTGATAAAGTCTTTGAGAAGTCAAGACTAGTTATACAGGCATATAATGACCCAGAAAAAGACCTCGTATTAACCCAATCACCTATAATCCAACGAGTCAGCTAACGCCTTATTCTCTATATTACGGCCATAACTTAGAACAGTGGCACACATCTCTACTTACGAGATATTTTACAGGCCTATGTACAATCAGCTATAAGACTAAATTGAGACTTCTATATTAGGGCACCTCTCGAACTTAGTACGGCACTTGGAGTCTCACAAGGCACAATTCTAAAGGTTGTTAGACCTTTATACGGCATTCCTAAGGCAGGCAATTATTGGTTTAAGACTTACCATAACCACCATATTAAAGAACTAAACATGAGCCAATCTATTTATGACCCCTGCTTACTCCACCTCAACAACCCCACAAATTTTGGAATAGTTGGTTTATAGATTAATAACACCCTCCTACTAGCCAACTCAGTCTTTGCAGCTTTAGAATAGGAGAAGATTAAGAAAGCTAAGTTCCTAACTAAGAAACGTAAATAACTTACGCTAGAACACCCAATTAAGTTTAACGGAGGCATTATCCGACAATAGGATTATATAATCACGCTTATATAGGAGCGCTAATGCTAGAACTTAACCCTTGTTAATATTAAGAAAGCTATCACAACAACTAGTTCTAGAGGCACTATTTGCATAGCACTTACACTTAAGGACTAATACATCGCCCAATGAGTAAGAGGAGCTTATATTGCGTCCATATGCCAGCCTGAAGCTTCTTTTAATTTATCCTACGCTGCCTAGGTAATTAACCCTAACAAGAAAGACGCAAAACTGCTTAATAAGAGGATTTAGTGGCAAATTAAAAACCCAATAAGAGGTTTAAACTTTGTTAAACTCGATATAGAGATATTATAACTACTTATATTCACTGATTCCTTATTTGTAAACAACAAGGATCTCTTATTATAGATTAGATACATCCTAGTACTAGCAGACTTATTAAACAAGGCGAACATCGTCCACTAGTCTTTAGTTAAGTGTAAGAGAATTACTAGAAGCGTACTAGCCTCCGAATTATATGCTATGGCCCATAGTTTTAATATCAGCGCTGCAATTAAGGCCACAGTTAAATTGCAACTTAATATTAGCCTATTGCTTATCCTTTGCACCAATTTAAAGTCAATTTACGAATGCCTCGTTAAACTAGGAACTACACAGGAGAAGAGACTCATGATTAATGTTATGTGCCTACGTTAGTTATATAAAAGACGCAAAATAGCTGAAGTTAAGTAGATTGATGGAGACAGTAACCCTGTGGACGCTATAACTAAAAGCAAACCGTTATCAGCTCTTAAGCGACTTATTAACACAAACCAAATCGAGTTAAAGACAGTAGAATGGGTAGAACGTGCTACTGACAATAGCACTGATATAAAGGCATAGGGTAAGGAAGGAAGGAAGGAAGAAAGAAAGGAAAGAAGGAAGAAAAGAAAGAGAAGTGTATATATAGATTGCAGAACTGTATAGTTATAGGATACTAGTCCTCCGCATTTTCTAAAGTACTCCCAGTGTAGCTAGAATATATTGCATTGCAATAGGAGGCAAATTGCCGCCACGTGTGGCAAGTTGCCGTTACGTAAGGCAAGTTGCCGTCACGTGTCACCGCGGCACTAGCGTGGTAAGGAACCTTAAGTTCCTCACCCTTCTTCGTATTGGAAGACAATATCCATCTACAACACCGCATAGTACATATCATTGTGATATATGTATTTTGCACGTTGTTAAAGCATACCAACATTATAGTTTATATAGCAATTAGCATTAAATGCGCGGCCTTAATAATTAAACTAGTCCTTAATTGCCTTATGGAATCTTTTAATCCTAATAGCGTTTCCCAGCCCAGAGGGCATAATACCTCTTTTTATTTTTAAGTAGCTAGTCTTAATTAGAGCAAGAAGGCTACCGAAGATGCGTTTAATGTAGAAGATATAGTAGTATTAATTCGGGTCTGGACGGTACGTGCTATAGTTAGTAGATTTACACGCTTTATTTTGTAGGGGAAGTGCCTTAGCTTTACTATAATATTAACCTGTAAAGTCCTTTAAATTAAAACGAAAGTGAGATATAATATTAGGCCTGCTAGTTAGCTGCCATGGTAGACAATCTATAGCCTAATAGTAACTTCTTTTATTAGGGACATCTTTAAGGATTAGAAAAAAGGTCCCTAATTCTAGCTAATCTTTAATTACCTTTCTTATAAAGAATACTTACTCTATAAATTTTGGCTAAAGTAGTTATAATAAATCTAGGGTTATAAGAGTATAGAGACAACACACTTAAATGCTAAATTACTCTATAAATTCTTGCTAAGAAGGGCTTATGTGTTTTACGTGCCACACTAAAAGGTTATACGTATTAGATTATTGCAATAAGCCGCTCGCTAAGGAATTAATCGTCCAAAAATACGCTCTTTTATACACGCTTTTACCTTATTACTTCCATTTCACGTAGTATAACGTAACTAATTAAGCAAGAATGTGGCTTATATAGGGCGGTAATTAGAGTTTTACCGCCGTATATTGTCTGGAGTATATAAAGAATTTAAATCTATTAGACTGGTAATTATAAGATGCTCCTACTAAATATGCTAAGGATAAGAATATTAAACTAGAAATAGACCTCTAAGCTAAAAAAGAGCACTACTATCTAAGAACAAGGATATCCTATAGTATTACCGCCATTCCTTATATACGGCAGCTCTGCCCTTTACTTTTATAAAGTGCACCTATAGTGATCTAACCTTAGTATGCCGGACGCGTCTTTAGTAAGACTTAAGGGCATCTTTAGAATTTAAAAGCCTGCTTTTATAAACCTAGGTTGGCTTTTAAGCCACTTTATATTCGCGCCCTAACTTAGTTATTCTTTCCCCTAGGATATTATTAATTTTCTATTTATTATCCAAGTTTATTTTATTAATTTTGTCTTTTTTAGCCTAGGTATAGCGCTTTATAGTAGGCTTTAAGGTTAAAACGTTGCTCTAGTTATTAGCAACGCTATTACTGTTACTATCCTCGCCCTTATTATAAATATAACTGCTAGCCTTATTATACGGTGGTTTAATACTATAAAAAAGAGTAGGCTCTTAAAGCGAAGGGCTAGTAGGCTATGGAGTAGATACCGCTTACTGGTTAACTTATAGGTATTAAAAGTTAAAGTTAAGGATAGGAGGGATAGGGGGGCTAGAAGACAAGTCCTTATAATAGGTAGATGGCCTTTATTACTTCTAGGGACGTAGACTATTACTACCCTTACCACCCTTCCCACCCCCACTACTCTCTTTAGCAGGGTTATTAGAATTATAATTAGTAATATTATCCCGCTTAAGCTAATTAAGCTTCTACTTCCTTAGTATAAAGAATAATTTACCTCTTATATTCCCTTTCTTATAATTACCCTCCTCCCTAACAAGCGGATTGTCTATATATTATAGTTATTAGGTTATAGTAATAATATTTTTAATATTTATAACTTACTAATATTATCCGCATTATTAGCTATTAAGGAGTCTTAGTTAGTTACTACGTAGGTCTCTAACTTCTATATAGCCTAGGGGACAGCCGCAATATTAATTCCCTTAGCTAGGTTATCCATTTCATTAACGTCTTCTACTATAGGTTTAAGATAGTTATATATAGATACGCTAAAGAGATCTTCCAGCTTCTCTAAAGAAGGTAGTTCCTTATCCTTATTATTTTTATTACTGTAGTTATTTCTATTACCTAATAATTATTAAGTAAGGCCATTATATAGGGGAGAAATGTATACCTAACTTATAAGATGCTAGTTAATTGCCGGCTTTATTAGCTTTATTGCTAGTATTGCTAGCTCTATTACCTTTAGCTTTAGGTTCTAAGTTTAGGTTAGCTGTATTATTTTTAATAAATATTAGATTTGCTACTAGTTATTAAATATATTTATAGTTATTAGGAAAAGAGGGAGAGGATAATTACTAAATTACCTTAATTGCTTCCTCTAGCGTTTTAGCTGTTACTTTTATTTTTATAAATATCTTTATATTTATTAAAAGCTTTAGGATCTGCGGGTGCCTTATTAGGTGGATTATTTAAAAAAGGTAATATAGAATAACTTGCCTAAGCATAACTAGCCTAAATATTTTATAGAATTATCTCTTAAAGGGAAGCGAGGTACTCTCCCCTTTTTTATCCTCCTCTTTTTAGGTGTATTGCCTATATTTGCCTTAAAAGCTATAATCGCATAATGCTAAGAAGCCCTTAGTTTTTTTGGGGATATAGTATAAAAATTAATATTATTAAGTGAAATTTCTAAATGAAAATGTAGGGGTTAAGAAGATGCTATAGTTACTACCGCTATTATTATTAGAGTTGTTATTGCCTTATACCTTTCTAATAGCTCTAAAGGACGGGTTATACTGGGCTTTTAAGTCTATACTAGTTCCCTTTTTACCACTAGCTTATATCCATAGTATCTATACTAAAATAACCCCATTAGCTTAATAGCAAATTAAAATATATAATCTACGCTCTATTAGCAATTACCGTTTATAATATATAAATGTTTGCATAGGCTTAAACTCTATTATAAGATTAACGCCTATTAGGAAGCTATAATTAAGACCTAACTAACTAAGCTGGCATATTTAGCCTTTAATAGGGGCATTGCACTAAACCTCTTTATTAAGGAGGTTAGTGGCAAAGTACCTTCTCTACCCTTATTTCTTAGAGTTAGGGCTAGCGCTAATATATCTATTTTTTAACCTAATTATATCAGCAAATTAGATCTTCCATACTAAATCCTTTGCAAGACTATAGTTCCTAAGGTTAGATAGATAGGAGGCGTGCCGCAATTTTATTATAAGTATTAAAAGATACTCTAAGTAATAAGGGTATCCTTAGATCTCTCCCTGGGATCCTTAGTTACAGTATGGAGCTTATAGCCGCTCCTTAACCTCCCAAATATACGTAAAAGCCTTGCTTTTACCCTTTCCTATAACTAGATATTATAAACGATATAAGGGGGCAGATAGCGCGAGTAGATTAGGCAATTACACCTATATCTATCTCACTGCGCCCTTTTAGCTAATGTAGCTACTATATAAAGTCTGTCTCTATTAGGAGATTAAATACGCAAATTTTTCTTTAGTATTTATTAACTAAGAGCAAGATTATAACGCTAACTCTACTAGACGCTAGGCTATGCTACTAGATAGGCCATTTACCTCTAAATTCTGCCTTATAAGTCTTAGGTCTATATAAGGAATATTTCTATATAACCTATACCTCCTTAGCTAAATAGGGGACTAAATTAAACTAAAGCCTAGCGGCTTCTCCAATTGCAATTTAATCCTCTAATTATTAGGTAAAAGTAAGATCTAAGTCTAGGTAGAGAAGGCGCTAAAGAGGGTAAAGGCTTCTAGCTTTTAGCGGCGCAGCTTTAACTAAGCTAAGTAATTAGTATTAACCTATAGTTGTTTTACTAAGGACCTACTTTAGCATCTGGCTTTACCTTTATTATAATACTATAATATAATACTACCTAATATATCCGCAGCTTGCAGCAGCTATAACCTATATAATCTATAGCTAGGCGGTTCTTAGCACAGTCCTATAGCTATTTATAGCTATACTAACTAGGATTAAGTTATAAATTCTATAATTTAAGGTACTTAGGGCTAATAGCATACAGCCTATTTTAGGGAGAGGATGTCTATATAATTAAGTAGGGTCGCTAGCTAAGATATAATAAGACGTAAGGTAACTAGGAGCCGTCTAGTAATATAAGGGAGCTTATAGTGGCGAGGGACCAGGCGCTATTGCTTTAGGAAGGAGACTTTCCTAGAAAAATAAAGTAGGCAGTATTACTGATATAGTAATTCCTATAGATCCCGTTAATTAGCAGCTACGGGTAGTAGCTCCCTAGAGGTAAAGGAATAACCTAAATAAGAGGGGGGAAAGCTTTAAATATTATAAATGCCTGTATACGTAAGTAGGACAAGTCTCTTAAGGTTAGGCTACAGAAAGAATAAATGGCTATTACTACTTTAGCGGCAAGAATAGAAAGAGCCATTTTATCTATTACTATAAAGAGAGCATAAGGGAGGAAGTTGTTAGAGAGCCTAAGAGGCGCTACGCTACTATTAGTCCGAGACACGGGAATTAAGGGAAGTGGCAGGGCTTATATATACGTAGACGCTAGTAGGGGAGTAAAATAGCTTACGGGTGGAGCGAGGAAGCTTAGCCAAGGCGATGATATCCAATGAGGGGGATGCGCGACGTTAGGGAGAAAAGAGAAGATAGAGGAGGGAGAGTAAAACGGCAAGTGGAGGACGCTTTTATGTAAAGAGGTCAAAGCACGGGCCAGGATAAAGCGGCGGGCCAGCAAGCAAGGGCGCGTTATATTACGGTGCTGGTGGAAAACGGTGGAACTTGGCAGACATAGATTATGGTAGACGCAAGTCACGTAACTCAAGGACCGCATAAAATATCGAGCGGCGCTGCTATTCTTCTCCTTCCTTTCTCTAGCTTTGGATCCTCGTTTATAGACAATCCAATTATATAGGCTTGCATGCGTCCTTCTTGCTGTGCTCATGCCTTAATTAACTAAGTTACTAACATTATCCAAAGCTTGTTATTACTCTTTTTTCCTAAAAAGGAACTTAAATATATCTATAAGGACAAAGAATAGGACCCTAAGAACATTACTAGGACTTTAAGAATAGAATAGAACCCTAAGAACCCTAAGAATATAAATAGAACGCGAAATTTAAGAATAGGACACGTATAGACCAGAACCCCTAGAAAATAAACAAATAACTAGAAATTACCTAATACCCCTACTACTATGCTAAGAAATATAGCAGCCGGCAAAGCCGCTATAGGACCCATAAATACCTCTAATAGTAAAACAGTCGCTGTCTTAACCCCTTAGGAAGAGCTCGTAGCAGCTAATACTAAAATTAAATAGCTCTGAGAGCTACTTAAAACTAGAGACATCCCTATACCTAGCAATAGGTCATTAGACACCTAGAGACTTACTATAGTCCTTAAGGCCCTAGCCCAATATATAGCATTAGCATTATGATGGTCCGCGAAGGTTATAGACCCCCTATTACTCACTAATAAAACCAACCCTATATTTAATAACTAGAAGCTTTAATTATAGGATAAGCTTAAAGTTAATGCGGACTACTTTCCTAATACCCAAGCTAAAATAGCATACGTCTTTAGCCACACTGGCAGTGACGTATAGATATACCTATATCCGCAATACGCCTAGGACTTAGCAGACCCCTTCCTCTCTAAAGAAGGGATAATTAACCACCTATCTTCCATTTATAAGGACCCCTTTAAAGTATAAAACGCCCAGCTTAATTATAAAAGCTTAAATATAAAAACAACAGAGACCTTCTTGGCCTTTTAGACCCGCTTTCTATACCTAGCCAGATAGGCTTAAATCCCCTAAAAAGATCTAATGCCAGACCTCTTTAATAAGCTTACCCTAGACCTACAGCGCGCTATACTACCAGTTTATACTACTATATAGACGCTAAAGGAACTTATAGACTAATGCCTAGCTGTCACGGGACTGCCCGCGACACGCGCTACGCTAGACGCGTAGCTTTCCTTTCCTTGTTTGATATCGCTTGGCAGATAGTTTATCCGCCCCGATTGCCCCTATATAGATTCAGCCG
>Ga0307507_10007678_pt1 | contig 15448 bp, 5 predicted proteins | sample 7_EM_MG_FD_207223 | JGI IMG/M metagenome (GOLD analysis project Ga0307507, IMG submission 207223) | Populus trichocarpa ectomycorrhiza microbial communities from riparian zone in the Pacific Northwest, United States - 7_EM | ecosystem: Host-associated > Plants > Roots > Unclassified | place... | reverse complement strand
CTTTTCCGAGAAAGGGGCTTATCTTTGGTGGCAACGTTGAGATTTGGCCTAAGCGCGCGTGGCCCGGGCGGTCTAAGCCCGCTTGGAGGTCGGACTGTTACTTTTCCGGTTTGAAGGTTCACTTCTTCTTTCCTTAGCTTAGGGAACGTTCGGTTGCAATCTGGAGGCCTCAGATTCAGTTCAGAATAGAGTTAATCTGGAGCTCCAATCTGATTCTGAGGCGAACGTTCGGTTGAACTTCAGTTCAACTTAACTTCAGCCACAAATTTTTGATGTTCCTCTGACCGCCCAAAAAACACGCTAAAACTAGGCGCACTTTACCATATATAGAATCTGAACTGAGGTCTTGGCGTCAGTTCAAATAAGGAGCTCGAAGCTCCTCAGTTGAACTCCAGATCAATCTGAAGGCTTCAGATTGCACACGTCCGTGCAACCCGTAGAGCCACAGACGCGTGTCAAATCGGGAAGGAACGCGTTCTTTCTGCCGGACTTTCAGTTCAGATTCAAAAGCGTCAGATTGCAACCGAACGACCCCTTAGTATCTTTATAATACAGCATTGGAGGCATTTATTCGAGCCGTCACAACAGCCACCCGCTCGAGCCACCCTAAAATACACTAGGCTTTAATATTTCCCCTTATTCTAAGAAGAAAGCTTAATTAATTAAAGAGTATTTGTAATCTGGGATAAATCTGCTTTAGAGCTTATTTTTCGTATAATGTAAAAGGAGAGCTTTAGCTTATAATTATTAATATGGGAATGCCAAGCTGCTAATCTAATATTTGTAATTGGATTATTATTGGATTGCGAACCGACAATCCAATCACAACCCAATCGATAATCTTATCTGATTGCAATCAGTTTGATCGTTTACAACCCTGCCAACAGGGATCCTGTGATTCCTATCAAGCTCATGCAAGGTCATACCAGAAATGGATTAACAACATGTAGGGGCCTCTAAGCTGCGGACCTTACTCTGGGAATCTAAACAAGGCTAGATATGATGAGTTGGTTCCGCAGCGCACCTTGTCCAACTATGCACACATGATTCGACTAATCCTTTCGCCAGCTGACTGCGCTTAAAATGCAGTGCATCCACTCTCTAACATCAATAGTATATCCATGAAGGGTCTGATTTATGAGATAAGACGACGCCGGATTCCCCCTTTCCGAAAACGCGTGTACACGTGACATGCCGCTTCCGGACATTGCACCAATTGCGATACATGAAATTTGCATTGACACCAAGAATCGAGGGGGTTACCTCGATGATTCATGGGATAAAGTATATATAAAGGGGTTTAAAGACCTCTCATTCCTAAGTACAAACGTAACTGCTTCCAAAGCTTAGACAGTTGGCCATCCACTCGACCAAGTGATCGTATTCCATCCAAAGACTTTCTGAGAGTCGGCATACCCGATCATGGTATCCACTGAACACCAATCAGCTCCTCTTCTGCACACTATATGACCAAGAACTTCACACTCACCATAATGGTAGTATATGATGAGCCCATATGTTGGATCCTGATAAATTCCTTGGCCGCCAGGTCCATAAACTGTTCCATGACTGGCAAGCACCACAGTGCCTCCGTTAGCCGTGCAGGCATTACCGCTCTTGTCAATCTATACGAAGTCAGCCCCGCCTCTGCCTACAAACCTCCGCATCGGCTTCTTCCTAGGAAGTGACTGACAAATCCTCCAGTAGCATAAGTACTTCGGCAAACCATAATACTATATTCCGCTCCAGTAGCTGGCCGACTAGTATCATATCCACAGCAAATGCCTCTGGAGAAAAATAAGTAATAGTAGCCACTGTAGTAAAACATGTAGGAGCCTTCCTCTGCGTGTGTACCACTACTGTTATAGGCGATATTATAGCTGCTAGTTCCTGCAGTCTCAGTCGGTGTACTCGCCATGGCCACTTGGTAGATGTCGTCCCAGAAAGATCCGAAATTGAGATAGTAAGAGCTGCCAACAGCGATCAAGTTCGGATCAATGGTATTGTAGATTTTAGTTGAGTCGGAGGCTACGCCGGTCGCACCGAGGTCGGTCCAGGTGCCTACGTCCATAGTGGATGAGGTAGCGAGCCCAATGGCTGAACTTTGGGAGCCAAAGGTCGAGACGGCATAGTAGAGGTAGTAGGTGCTGCCTATGAGGTGGACATCAGGAGCCTAGAGGTGGAGAAAATGTGGTTAGTATTTGCGTTAGTCACTAGAAGAAACCAAGATAAATACCCATAAGTCGGTGTTTCCAGACAAGTTGATCTTAGACCCGCTAGGGAGAGCATAGCCTTTGTATGTCCATGGCCCTGTGATTGCGGAAGCAGTATGAATGGCAATCCCGCCGCCAGTAGAGAAGCGAAAGTATGTGCCGTCAGAAGAACGACAGATTAGAGAGGGATCATGAGCGTTGTTGCAGGTACCGCTACAAGCTCCAGGATTAGCGTACGCATTTACTGAGGATGCTAGCAAAACAACAGAAGAAATCAGCGCGGAAAAGAACCTCATGGTTTCAATTGGAAGGCGTCCAGAGAACAATATATATACCAAGGAAAGAATCCGCGTAGGGAATTAGGAGTGCGGGAAGCTATATGTAGGCAATGAAAGAGCAAGAGCGGAAGGACAAGCCCTGCTCGGTCATTGCAAACAGGGAAGATACAACCGGCTAATAGGCTTGATTGCATTAAACGTAGAATAAAGACTACTGAGCAGTACGTTCCGCGATTTCAGGCGTTTCGTTGTAATTATTCCCGCCCAGTCCAGTCACTTGCCTTGACTTGCGATGCCTGCTACTCTAGCGCGTTCCCCTCCAAACATCAAATCCCCGCTTTATTAAGATTTGTCTAACTTTACAAGTATTAACGCGTCTTTTTATTAAGTGATTGAAAATATATATATATATATATATATATATATATTAGCTCTACTTTATAAAGTAAGAGGCCTACGTACTTAAGATTACACTATATATATTAGCCTCTTAAAGTCCGCCTAAACGTTACGCTATCGCGTGACCAGCTTCCACCCTCCCTCTCTGCGAAATTCAAATTCGCTACGCGCATCCAATTTCGCTCAATCACCACCAATTCTCCGCCAAAACGCGAATACAACGCTATCTCTCCAGTGAGGTCGATGAAAATTGGCAATATCGTGCGGGTAGAAACCTCACGATATTTGACAAAGATCACGACATTGCGGAGGAAGGCCGATCATGAACAGAGGCGTTCGCTACGATTGCTATGTACAGTTGGTGGCAATCAAGCGAAATTGAATGTGCACCGAATTTGAATTTCGCAGAGAGGGAGGGTGGAAGCTGGTCACGCTTAGACGTATTACGCATAGATAAAACCTCAATTCCTTGTAGAGCCCTGCGTTAAGCATCTTACAGAGCCTCCCTGCGTAGAGCTTCCCTAGCATCAGCAAATTGTTCGTGTGCCAAGACCCTGAAGCTCCTGGTGTTGACGGCTCGGCTGAGCGCCCGCTGAGTCGCTGACCCCCGTCGACATTCGCGAATGTCCACGGCCAAGCCTATAGCCAAGCCGTGGACATATTCGAATATTTTACCCCCCCTAATCGAGCCTCGAATACTGGTCTAAATGGGACGGAGAAGCTTTTGCCTAGAATGCTAGGGCTCGGGAGTTGGCAAGAGTTCGGCAAGCTCAAGCAGGTGGAAGGCCCAAGCGGGGCGCTTCGCGGGGCGGGCCCTGGCAGACAAAGGGGAGAGGAGGTTATCTCAGTAAGCGACTCAGCCGGCAATCAAGACAGTAAATCTCGCTAGTACTTAACTAGTATAGCTTTACCAGACCCTTGCTAGTATGATCAAATTAGGGTTAGTTAACAAAGCTGTCTAGATTGCCGTCTGAGGGCCTTTGGTGCGAAAATATAAGGGTCAACTCAAGACTAGTATCTCTCTCCCACCTTTTCTAATGCCCTGCTTTTACCCTAAATAACGCATTTTTAAAAATCTAATCGATTATATAACTAAAGCTACTTTTTAAGAATATTTATATAAAAACCCTATGGTATAAAAGTAAGTTGTTAAAATTACAGGTAGAAAAATATAAAGTAACTTTTTTAGGTTAACTCGTGAGATTTAAAGTAACAAGTTTGGATAAAGTATAACCGACTGCCTATATTTAATATCCTATATAATATAGCTACAACGTCGTTATTTATTGCAATATGTTGGCCACGGAGGTAGCTTTACTGCTAAGGTATTAAACACCGAACGACTACGGACACCAAACAACTACAGACACAGAAGGTCGAACTAGGGTTATTTTCCTTATATATATTAGGGCTCTTAGAGCCACCTTAAATAAAACAGATCACTTATACAATTCTGTGTCTCTACCTATTAGCTAGCTTATGTTATTTGTCTTAATACCTGCCTGGCTAAAAGTTATAAGCCTAGTAACCTTCTAAGTACCAGGGAGATCTCAGTGGCTAGATAACTACTACTAAGCCTCTTTAAGCATAGTTCGTTATAAAATATCACATACTTTACGCGTAAGCGCGTCTCTTTACGCAACCTTAAAACAAAAGCTAATATGGCAACTAAGAACTTTACAAACCCTCTTTTACTAACCCAGAAAGACTAGCCTATATAGTTTTAATTTATCCGCTAAGAAGCAAGTTTTGCGAAGATCTAGGACTATATTAACCCAGATAAGATAAAGAACGAAATTAAAGAAAACACTAAGCCAGCTATACCTTCGATAGTAGCAGCTCCTATAGCACCTATAACAGCTCCTGCAGCTTCTATAGCACCAGTAGCAGCTCCTGCAGCACTAGCAGCAGCTTCTGCAACAGCAGCAGCAGCTCCTATAACTTTAGCAGCAACTCTAGCGTCTACTAGAACAGCTATACCTGGGTTATTAAGTTAACAAGGATAATAAACTCCGCAATCTCTAGAGATACAAAGAATGCTCTTCGAGCTCTATAAGCTTTAATGACAGGACTATATAAAACGGGAAGAGAAGCTCTATACCTTTATAGCACTATTATATGCCACCATAGGCACTAACTTCTTAGGATATTTTAAAAACCTTACTATACCATATTCGATTTTGAGGCAGCTAAAAAAGGTAGTAAAGCTATTACAAGCTATATTACAGCAAATGGTATTAGATGATCTTAAGAAACAAAAACAAGGGCCTAAACACTAGACTCTGGAATCCTGGCTTTAGCTTTATATTACTATTATATAGAACAGCGAAGAGCTAGAGAAAGGGTTAATAGAGGTAATAGAAAATAGTATTATATAAGCTTTTATCTAGGACTGTAAGGAGATCTGTCCAGCTCTATATTATACCTTTATTTAAAAGGTAGCCAAGAGGTCAGAGAAGCTTAAAATAGTAATAATAATTAAGGAATTTAACCTTTTCTATAAGCATTTAAATACGGGACGTAACGCTTATACTATACTCTTAGGGCAGCTATCTGCAGATCCTATAATATCTACCACCCTAGCACCTCCTTAATCACCTAAGATAAAGTGCTTTGCTTATAGTCTACCCTATAAGTTAAAGAATTGTAAGTAACTGTTTTAGTCTCTTTAAGGTCCGAACTTTATACCAAATAACAATTATTTAAGGAATTGCCAGGAATGGCTTAAGGTCCCAATAAATAAGCAATATTATAAAAAAAGGCTTAAGCAGATTAAGAAGGAAGGTCCTAGGTTAAGGATATCTATATTAGCTTTATCTACGGCTAAAAAGATTGAGGATCTAAACAGGCCCTAAGCTATAGCGGCTGCTATAATAACATCCTTTTTATTATTAATATCATTAATATTATCGTAGGATTATCTAGATCTGTCTTTAATCAACGCCTAAAGATATAACACTATGGCAGACACCCACTTCTATAACAATATTAGATACTTCTGTGACTTTAAGCTAAGCATATCTATAGCAACAGCTAGAGATTCTGGGGCAGAAATCTATAGATATAGTAATATTAACTTAGCAATTAAGGTGGGTAAATAACGCCTAACTCGGTATCTAACATTAAGGAATATAGTATACGCTCTATATTTTCATACCAATTTAATATCCGCAGCAAAGCTCTGTAGGGTTAGAGTAATTATTAACTAGTCTATAAATTATCTGCGCTATAAGGATAATAAAGGCCTATTTACCAACCTTATAAAATATAGAGGTCTCTACCTTATTAATGCCATTTGTTAGCGACTCAGTCAATCGAGGCACGAGCACGGCAAGAGGGTCGCGCAAGCCTATACGATTGGATTGTCTATAAACGAGGATCCAAAGCTAGAGAAAGGAAAGGAGAAGAAGAGTAGCGCCGCTTGATGTTTTATGCGATCTTCGCGTCACGTGACCGCAATCTGCGGCAATTTGCTAGTACCGTAATACTATCCAAGATTGTCTGAAACTGTCTGCAATTGTCCGCTACAATCCACTGCCATAATCCACCGTTTTCCACTAGCGCCGTAATATTACCCCCCCCTCCGAAAAAGCCTGCCCTTAGGCTTTATATGTCTGTGGGGTGTTCTTATCTGTATACTTAATAGGTAGCTTATTATCTTCGCTATACTAGCACTCCATCTACTCGTCTAGATACTTCGGGGGTCCTAGCTTATTAGGGTATTAGTTATGGAACTCTTTAAGCTTCTAGGGGCAACCTATAAAATTCCAAGCGGGGTACCAGGTTGGGTCTAGATTGTAACCTTTCTATTAGATATGGTATTTTAGCGTTCCTCATACTAGTTTATAGGCTAGTATTTCATTAACTTCCTATTTATCGTCGCCATTAACTTAAATTAGTAGTGGAGGCTCATTCTTTTGTCTAGGTAGTGGGTTATTTGCAGCTTTCTATAGCTTATCTGGTAAGAAAATAGGGTGGACTTTAATTAAGTCTAGGAGTTTAACCTTATATAAGTTGCCTTCTTTATTAAGGATCTTATACGGTCCTGCTATCTTATAGTCTAGCTTATGGCTAGGCCGTTTTATCTTCTAGTTCTTTATTATAACCTAGACCTTATCGCCTATAGTAAAGTTAGGCTTGTGCCTGTGCTTATTTGCCTGCTGTTTTATTGATTTCTGGGCCTTCTCTAGGTTCTTATGGGCTACTGTCTATGCTTCTTCTAAGCGTCTAGCATATTGCTGTGCTTCCTTATAAGATAGTTTTTTGTGCACGGTCTGTGGTCCTTCTGGTCTTTCCTAGTTAAAGCTTGTATGAGATAAGTATCCCATTTCTAGCTAAATAGGTGCAACCCCTGTAGAGTTATAGGGTAGGGTTGCCTGGGCGTAGTTTATTATAGGTAGTAGTTCGCTCTAGTTGTCCTAAAAGTAGTTAATAAAGGGCCGGAGTCTCTAGTCTAAGTATTAATTTATAATTTCCGTCTAACTATCTATCTGGGGGTGGTATGCCGTAGAGAGCTTTAGCCTAATACCTAGGATCTAGGTGAACTTGTTCCAGAAGGCTAATATAAACTGTGGCCTGTGGTCGGATACGATAGTATCTGGTAGTCCGTAAATTCGGTAGACATAGTAGATATATAGTTAGGCCGCCTCTTTAGCATTAATATTCTTATGACAGGGGATTAAGAACGGGCGCTTGCTAAAGTGGTTAACTAGGATTATAACCATATTATATTTATTGCGGTCTGTAGGTAACTTATGGAAGTCTATAGAGATATACTGCTAGGGGCGTTCTGGTATTGGGAGTGGCTTTAATAGCCCTAGGGTCTTGTCTTGTGGAATTGTAGACCTATAGCAGTCGTTGCAGTTCTATATATAGCGGTTAATATCCGTAACCATTCCAGGCCAGTAGTAACGGTTACTGATAATCTTATAGGTCTTGTTCTTTCTAGGGTGGGCTGTAGAGACCTAAGTATATGCTTTAGCGATAAGCTAAGTCTATAAGTTCTATACCTTTACTACTACTAGCTATTTCTAGTGCTTAAGCAGTCTATTTTCTAGGGACTATAGGCCGGTAGAATCCTTTGCCTTTTCACGGTACTCCTGTAGAGAAGGGGCTGTACGGTTTGCCTATAGCAGTTTATTAATAAGGTTAAGTTCCGTAGAATTAACAGGATATATTTTAGCGCTTAAAGGGTCCGTATTTAGTTCTGCCTATATTTGGGGGTTAAGGTATTCTAGTCGTAGTAGTGTCTAAGTCCGTAATAAGATCTTTGTAGCTGCCTAGTTATCTAGGTCCTGTTTACACCTTATAAGAGTATCCGCACAGTTAGTAGTACCTGGCCTATATATAATTAGGAAGTTAAACTAGGATAGGACCTCTACCTAGCGTGCCTACCGGGCTGTAAGGGCCTTTATTATTATAAAATATTCTAGGGCTTTATAGTCCGAAACTACTTAAATAGGCTTAGGGGCTCCTTTTAACTGTGTTCGCTAGTACTAAAAGCTAGAGATAATAGCCAGCATTTATTTATTATAAATTGGGTAGTTTAGCTTAGCATCTATTATAGTCTTTAAATAGTAAGTAATAGGGTGCTATTTTCCGTCCGTCTACTTCTAGGAGTAAACGCTAGCTATAACGCCGTCTAAGGCATCAGTTTCTAGTATTAAGGGCCATTTTAGGTTAAAGTGGGCGAGCAAGGGAGTAGAGACCAGTCGTTTCTTAAGCTCGTTAAAGGCCTGCCTATATACGGTATTAAAGTGAAAGGGCCGGTCCTTGTAGGTAAGTTGGCTTAGGGGCCGGGCAATTCTACTATAGTTCTTAATAAAGTGTTGGTAGAAGTTGCAAAACCCTAAGAATAACTGCACCCCCTTTACGGTCCTTGGGGGTATCCATTGGTTAATTATAGCCGTCTTTTTTAGGTCTGCCTTAATTCCATTTATACTAACAATAAACCCTAAGTACTTTATGCGCTTAATACTGAATTCCGATTTCCTAATATCGGCCTAGAGGCCAGCCTCTTGGAGCCGTTGTAGGACTTTATAGACATGCTCCTTATATTCCAACTTATTCTTAGAGTAAATTATAATGTTATCTAAGTAGGCCGTATAGAAGTCGTTAAGGTAGTTAAAGAGTATATTGTTTATATATCGCTAGTACGTAGCTGGTCCGTTAGTTAGTCTAAAGGGAAGTACTTTATATTTATATATTCTGTAATGGGTCTAAAATATAGTAAGGTCTTCTAATCTAGGGTTTATTCTAATCTAGTAAAAAGCCTAACGGATATTAAGCTTAGTAAAGATTTTAGCTCTACTTATTTGGGCTAGAGTCTTATTAAGTAAGGGTAGAGGGTAGCGGTCCTTGCGGGTTATATTATTGAGTTTATGGTAGTTGATGTAGAAACGAAGTCCTCTATTTAGCTTCTTAGCAAAGAGAATAGGCGAGTTAAAAGGGGCTTAACTAGGCTTAATAAAGCCCTTATTTAGGTTATTAATAAGGTACTGCTTTATAGCCTACAATTTGGCAGTAGACTATTAATAAAGGGGGCTATAACTAAGGGTGTCTTCCTTGTCTGGCTTAATCTCAATCTTATAGTCGTACGGTCGGTAAGGTAGGAGTATATTAGACACTACCTTAAAGAATACGTTTTTGAATTTCTGGTGTTAATGGGGCAGTTTCTGTTCTACTAGCTCCTTATCTATAAGCTTACTTTCCTGTCTACTAAGCTCGCTTTCCTTTTCCTTAATTATTCGATTGATTTTATATAAGCTGGTGGTAAAGATAATGGTATTAGGTTGAACTAAGTTTTAATAGAATCCTACGGCGCCGATGCAGCAGATATTAACTAGGGGAAGGTCCATAGATTTCTTTATAGACTTTTATTAGGCCGTATTTTGTGGTATAGGGTTTATAGTCTTCCTTAGCTTACGTTCCATTTTCTGTAAGTTGTCCTTCTAGTTTATTAGTTTAGTATGGCGTCTGGTATTCCTAGCCTTTCTTTATAGCTATATAGGGCCTAAGTTCTCCGTGGGGGACTTAGCTAGGTTACTACTGATTTCCTAGATCTCTGGTGCGGGTGGCGTAACATAGGTAGTTTAGGGGCGGTGTAGTATACGAATCTATTGCGGATTAAGCTGTATATCTTTCTTAAAGGCCTAGTCCCTACGCATAGCGTTAGCTTAGTAAATAGTATCAATCTAGGGCTATATAAGGTTTTCCATTGTAATACTGATTTCTTTTATAAAGGAAGGGGTTAGGGGTAGGGATTTGGGCTAAATAAGCCGTCTACTCCGTACGTTAAGCTGTAAGCCTAAATAGGCTAGCTATTTTCTTCTTAAGATTATATCGTGGCTTCCTAGGTCTATAATAAGAAAGGGGATGTTATACTACCTTCATCTATTAATATGGAGGTAGATCCGTAAGATAGTTATAATAGGTGGTCCTATTTATCCGTTATACCTATAAATAGGAACTGGTTTAGGCAGTTCCTTAAGAGGCGCATTTAAAAATTTAGCTAGCTTTACGGCGCACTGGGTGTCTATTAAGGCAAAGGTATTTGCTCTAGAGTTAGCTAAAGCGGAGGTTAAAACTTGATATCTATTATAAAATAAAGTATAAGGGATAGTGTAGCTTCTTCCACTAACTAGCCGACCTAGATTAACATATAATATATTAATTCCTTTTAACCCTAGAGAGGAGTCTTTCTCTAGGGTTTCTCTTTTTCTAACTTTGCACTATCCTCCTAAATTAACAGAACCTTGCCCGTTTTTGCCTTTATCTAGCAATTTTTTGTAAAGTGGTCTTTCTAGCTATATAAGAAGCAAGCTCCTTAATTACTAAGGGCCTATTTATAGGGGTTGTTGTATGTGGGCTAAGTGTGCGCCAGACCTATAGTAGGACTAGCTATATAGCTAGCTGCTAAATTAACAGCGGGCTGTGCGGCTGGTACTGTAGGAGTTACAGATTATGCCGGAGTGTTATAGGCCGTTTATGTAGTGCTTGTGGTCTGGTTTAGAGAGTTTCTAGCTTTATACCGCTTAGCTTATGCCTTAATTCGACAGAGGCCTTAGTTAATAGATAGGCAGTAGTCCGTAAGTACCTTTAGCGTCTATATAGTAGTAAAAACTGGCAGTACGGCGCGCTGTAGGTCTAGGGTAAGCTTGTTAAAGAGGTCCAGTATTAGGTCTTTATAGGGAATTTAGGCTTAGCTAGCTAGGTGCAGAAAGCGGGTCTAGAAGGCTAAAAAGGTCTCCATTGTCTTTATGTTAAGAGCTTTATAATTAAGGCGGGCGTTCTGTACCTTAAAGGGGTCCTTATAGATAGAAGATAAGTAGTTAATTATCCTGTCTCTAGAGAGGAAGGGATCTGCTAAGTCCTAGGCGTATCGCGGACGTAGGTGCGTCTATACATCTCTGCTGGTACGGCCGAAAACGTAGGCCATCTTAGCTTAAGTAGTAGGGAAGTAGTCTGTATTGACTTTAAGCTTATCCTGCAATTAAAGCTTCTAGTTATTAAATATAGGGTTAGTTCTATCTGTAAGTAATAGGGGGTCTGCAACCTTTGCGGACCATAATAATGCTAATGCTGTACGTTGGGCTAGGGCCTTAAGGACTATAGTAAGTCTCTAGGTATCTAATAACTTCTTACTAGGTATAGGGGTGTCTCTAGTTTTAAGCAGCTCTTAAAGCCGTTTAATTTTGGCATTAGCTACTGCTAGTTCTTCCTAGGGGGTTAAGACGGCGACTGTTTTACTATTAGAGGTATTTGCGGGTCCTACAGCAGCTTTGCCAACTGCTGTATTTCTTGGCATGGTGGTAGGGGTATTAGGTAATTTCTGGTATTTATTTATTTCCTAGGGGGTCTGGTCCATGTGTATCCTATTCTTAGGTTTCGCGTTCTGTTCGTGTTCTTTTAGTTCTTAGGGGTCTGTCCTGTCCTTATAGTCCTATTCTGTGTCCTTGTCCTATTCGTGGCCTTATAGATATATTTAAGTTCCTTCTTAGAAAAGAAGAGTAGTGATAAGCTTTGGATAATTTTAGCGACTCAGTTAATCGAGGCATAAGCACAGCAAGAGGGTCGCGCAAGCCTGTACAATTGGATTATCTATAAACAAGGATCCAAAGCTAGAGAAAGGAAAGGAGAAGAAGAGTAGCGCCGCTTGATGTTTTATGCGATCTTCGCGTCACGTGACCGCAATCTGCGGCAATTTGCCAGTACCGCAATACTGTCCGAGATTGTCTGAAACTGTCTGCGATTGTCCGCTACAATCTACTGCCATAATCCACCGTTTTCCACCAGCGCCGTAATACTATTACCTGCTTACCACCTACTCCTACTGCCTACGCTACCTCCATCAGATTCTTTGAGACCTCAGTATATAACAAAGTATGGCATTAACGCTTACTACACTATAATATAGAGTTAGTGGATTATCTACTAACTATAGTAGATGGGGTCAAAGTAGTTAAGATAGATAGAGGAAGAACTCTATATAGTATACCACTCTATAAACTATGTATTCTTGGAAAGATAACCTAATAGATATCTTATAGAATATTAGCAAAGGGAACCTACCCTTTTAAACATATTTACTTTAATGTCATTATAAAAGAAGACGGGTTTAATAGAGATATATATATAGCTTACTTTTAGTATAACTATATAAGGTACCATCGTGCTTTTCCTATTAAGAACTATGAGTAAGAGACACTACTCCCACTCTTTAAATTGATAATAGCATTTGCAAAGAAATTTGATGCTTAAGGTATCTGCATTTGGCATATAGATAGGGAGCAAGGTATAGGCGCTAGGGTAAAGAACCTTATCTAGCTTAACAGAGGTGTTATTAAGTAATCGACACTATATACCCCAGCTTAAAATGGACCTATAGAGAGGTTAGGGAGAGCCATTTCTAAATAAGTAAGGACTGCTGTTATTAAAGTAAAGTTACCCATAGATCTATAGCCTAAGTTTGTACTTCTAGCAGTGTTCCTACTTAATCAAACTCCTATTTAGTCCATTAACTAGAAGACCCTATTTAAGATACTATATAAACGGAAGCTATAGCTAGCAGGACTTTGTGTAGCCAGATCTTTAACCTATATGCTTATTAAACACGGCATTCCTAGGAAGGTAAAGTTTAAAATATAAGCCTAAATAGGTTATCTTGTCGGTATAGAAGCTTTAAATATCTATAGGGTATAAATACTAACTACTAACCGCATTATCTAATCTCGTAATGTACAAATTAATAAGTTAAAGAGATATTAATCTCCTAAAATACTAGAACACCTCATTATCTTATAGGCTTAAAAGGATTGTTTTCAGCAAGTTTAGGACCTACTAGATAATCTTTAAGATAGCAGTAAGGACTAGATAGAGAACTTTAATAAAGAACTAGATATAAGACTACCGCATTTAGCAAATATTAATATTACTCCTATATTAAAAAGTATTTAGATCTTAATAGAAGAACTCCATTAGCTACCTACTTTAGAGCTAACTCTAGAACTATCTAAACCATCAGCGTCTTTAGCGCCTTAGTAATTACCATCTACTATAGTATCTATACTACAGATACTATCTACCACTTAGTTATCTTCTAAAGTTACTAAACTATAGTTTATAGATCCTATACCTCGTTCCAAACCTTAGATAATAGCAGGCTTATTATTAGGGGGTAAGAGACGTTCTAGCCATAAAAAGCGGCCTATAGTAAAGAAGAAAGATATACCAAATTATTATTATTTATTGCTTAACGTCCGATTCGGATCCCTGTTAGGCCCACGCGGACTACTCCTTATATATATATAGGGAGAAAACTCTATTTGAGAAAACCCCGTAATCCGTCTCCCCGCCTTTTAGGGCTCGCTTGCGAGTCGCCTATAAGTTACTAATGGTGCTCTACTACCTTACTTTTTGACCTCCTTGGGAACTACTGCTGCTGTAACAAACCTATGGACGCGCTAGTATTACATACTGTACTCTACTCCTGTAGAGTTATTAGGGGGCGCCTATTACTCGCCCCTTTACCTTCTATTGCTATTTCCTTTATAACCTAGAACTAGTCTAGCATATTTTAGCTAATAAGCCACTAGGTAGCCGCCTTGAGGCCTTTCTATATTAAGAGTAGTATATTATAGTTTTCTATGCTAGCTGCTAAGAGCATTGCTTCTTGGCCGGTGCGTAAGGGGTATAATAGTATTATGTGTTTTAGTGTCTGTTTTAGCCAGCTATATTCGCACCTTAGGCTACCTACTAGGATATCTACCTAGTAAAGCTAATCTTTTAGTCCTATTATTCCTGTCCTTAAGAGTGTTGCTATTGTATTTTCTGCCTTTGTTAGGCCCTCTTGGAGCCCTTAGGTATTTACCCCCTATAGTATTACCTATGCTACGGCTTAGGTTCCCCTTGCCTAAGTCTGCCTCTATACCTTTAACTCCTATTTATCTCTCCAGCGTCGGTCTAACTAGTATTGTGTTGCGGTTAATGGTTTTCCAGTACTCTTTTATGCTCTACTTTGGCTCCTTTCTCTCCCTTACTGTTGTCTTTGCTGGCCTTTTACACGTCTCCCTTTCTTCTCTATATAGGCCTGGGCCCTAGCGCTATATTATTCTTCTTCTGCTTTCTCTACCTGTTTTCCTAATATATCTTCCCTACTTTAGGGTTGTTGGTTCCTTTTTCTATAGGGCACCCTAGGGTCCCTCTATAGTTTGTTTAGGCGTGTCTTAATATACTTTATAATATTAGAGTTGCGTTTCTTTTACACCCTTTGCATTACATTGGCTTTAATATATAGTTATAGGGGGGGAATATTGGCTTCCTTCTCGAGCAGTGCTGTGGCCGTTCGCTTATACCCGCCTGTTATACTCCTAAGGCAGGCTGTTTGGACCTTTTAGAGTGGTTTAAGAAGTAATTTAGGGGGGCCTTTCTTGGTTTCTCTAGTGGCCCAAATGCTAGATTTATACGTTATGGTTAGCCAGACAACTGCTGTATATAGTAGGCGTGACCTCTGGAAGTATAGACCCTATATAGAATTAACGATCCTAGATATGGCGATATACTATACTTAGCCCTTACGAGCCGCTTATGCTGTATATGCGCTCTACTAGAGCTTGCTGTCTACCCACACTCCTAATACCCTTAGGCCTTGAACTGGTTAACCCCTAAAGCCTTAAATATAGATTATATGCTAAAGATCTGCAGATTGGTTACGTTTTCTTATAAAATAGATTAGCTGGTATTTCTCTAGTAAAAATTAGACTCTATATCGTCTTGCCCATTCTATATAGGTGTTATAGGCTTTCTCTAGTGTCCTACAGTTCTCTGCGGCTGTTGGCCTATATATAACTAGGTTTATATTATTGACGAAGCCTATCCCCTAGGTTGCCCCTTTCTTAAAGGTGTTAATCAGGTTGCTTATAAAGAAGAGGAAGAGTATAGGCGACAGAGGTGATCCTTATGGTATTCCTATTATAACTGTAATAGGGGGGCTCTGGTATCCGCTAAAGACTAGTAATATTTCTTTCTGGCCTATAAATCCTTAAATAAATTAAATGATCT
>Ga0307507_10007677_pt1 | contig 15449 bp, 14 predicted proteins | sample 7_EM_MG_FD_207223 | JGI IMG/M metagenome (GOLD analysis project Ga0307507, IMG submission 207223) | Populus trichocarpa ectomycorrhiza microbial communities from riparian zone in the Pacific Northwest, United States - 7_EM | ecosystem: Host-associated > Plants > Roots > Unclassified | place... | reverse complement strand
CATGATTGCGGCGAGGATCCTGAACGATGGCTTCGACACCCTCATGGAACGTCGTGTATTTCAGGTGCTCGGCCTCTCGCACACCTACCTCCACGTGCCGGACGCAGAGATGACGCAATATGCGCAGGGGTACACGAAAATGGACGTGCCCACCCGGATGGCGCCCGAAGTACTCGCTTCGGAGGCCTACGGCATCAGAACGACCATCGGTGATATGCTGCGCTTCGTCGAAGCCAATTTGGGTCTGATACCAATCGATGAGAATCTGCAGGGCGCCATCACTGCTACCCATATCGGGTACTATGGGGTCGGTTCGATGACGCAGGATCTGATCTGGGAGCAGTACCGCTACCCGGTCGATCTGGCGGACCTTCTCGCGGGGAACTCCCCCAAGGTGAGTTATGAAGCCAATCCAGTGGTCCGGATCGATCCTCCGTCACCGCCGCAAGACGACGTCCTGATCAACAAGACAGGTTCGACCAACGGATTTGGGACCTATGTGGCCTTCGTTCCCGGAAAGAAGATCGGCATCGTCCTGCTGGCCAACAAAAACTATCCGATCGACGCTCGCGTGACCGCCGCCTACGAGATATTGACTGGGCTGAACGGGAGAACTCCGGGAAACTGACGACGTCACGGCCATCGGTCGGAAGCGGGTCGGAGATCGTGCTCAAACAAAGATAGATCCATGCCCCCTCCCCGCAAACGCGCGGATGTCCTCCTTGTCGAGCGCGGCCTGTTCGAGAGCCGGGCGCGTGCGCAAGCCGCCATCGCGGCGGGTCTTGTCATGGCCAACGACAAGCAGGTTACAAAGCCTTCCGAGACCATTCCGGCCGACGCCGTCTTGCAGGCCGAGCCCGCACACCCCTACGTGTCGCGCGGCGGCGTCAAGCTTGCCGGCGCGCTGGAGCGCTATCCGATCGACATCGAGGGACATGTCTGCCTCGATGTCGGCGCCTCGACCGGCGGATTTACCGAGGTCCTGCTCGCCAACGGCGCCAGCATCGTGTTTTCGATCGACGTCGGCCGCGGGCAATTGCATCCCTCGCTGCAGGACCATCCCCGGATCGTGTCGATGGAAGCGACCGATATCCGCAAGCTCGACGGCAAGCGGCTGCCGGCGCGGCCGGACATCGTCGTCATCGACGTCAGTTTCATTTCGCTGAAGGCCGTGCTGCCGGTGGCGCTGTCGCTGGCGGCGGCGCCCATGGGCCTGCTCGCGCTGATCAAGCCGCAATTCGAGGCAGGGCCGGCGCATTCCAAGCACGGCATCATCCGCGACGAGGCGATCCACCGCGACGTCTGCGCTGATATCGCGGCGTTCGCGGCCTCGCTTGGCTGCGAGGACATCCAGGTCTTTCCATCGCCGATCCACGGCGGCGACGGCAACGCCGAATTCTTCCTGGGAGCGCGCCGTGGCTGAACATCTCGTCATCGACCATGTCGGCCATCGCGGCGACGGCGTCTCGCTTGGAACGGGCGAAGCCGTCTACGTGCCCTATGCGCTGGGCGGTGAAACCGTCGAGGTCGCCGCCGTCCCCGGACATCCCGACCGCCGCCGGCTTCTTTCTATCGAGTCCTCAAGTCCCGAGCGGATCGCGCCGTTCTGCGCGCATTTCGGCGTTTGCGGCGGCTGCGCCATCCAGCATTGGGACGTTCAGCGCTACCAGGCATGGAAGCGCAACCTCGTGGTCGAGACACTGAAGCAGGCGAACCTCGATTGCGAGGTGGCGCCCTTGATCGACGCGCACGGCAAGGGCCGGCGCCGCATCACTTTGCACGCCCGCATGGGCACGCATGAGGTGCTCAAGGTGGGCTTCGCCGCCGCCAACTCGCACGACATCATTCCGGTCGACCGCTGTCCGATCCTCGATCCGGCCCTGAGCGGCGCGCTCGATGCGGCCTGGGCGCTGGCCGAGCCGCTGACGCCGACCGGCAAGCCACTCGATATCCAGATCACCGCGACCGACAACGGGCTCGACGTCGATATCAGGGGCTCCGGGCCGCTCCCGTCCAGGATGGTCGCGGCGCTGTCACGGCTGGCGGAAACCCATGGCCTGGCACGCCTCACCCGGCACGGCGAACTGGTGCTGATGCGGATGCCGCCAACCATCGCAATCGGCACGGCCCGCGTCGCCTTGCCGCCGGGCTCGTTCCTGCAGGCCACCGTGGCCGGAGAGGAAACCCTCGCCGCGCTGGCGGCAACGCATTGCGGGCGGGCCAAGCACATTGCCGACCTGTTCTGCGGCGTCGGCCCGTTTGCCTTGCGGCTGGCCGCGAAGGCCAGGATTACAGCATTCGACAGCGATACCGGCGCGGTCGCGGCGCTGCAGAAGGCGGCGACCGCAACGCCGGGGCTGAAACCGGTGAAGGCCGAGGCGCGCGACCTGTTCCGGCGTCCGCTGATGCCGCAGGAATTGCGCGATTTCGATGCGGTGGTGTTCGATCCGCCGCGCCAGGGCGCGCAGGCGGTCGCCAAGCAGCTTGCCGCAAGTTCAGTTCCGGTCGTGGTCGCGGTGTCCTGCAATGTCGCGACCTTCGCGCGTGACGCGCGGCTTCTGGTCGATGGCGGCTACCGGATCGAGGGCGTCACCCCGGTCGATCAATTCCGCCACACCGCGCATGTCGAACTGGTGGCGAGGTTTGTGAAGTAGCGCTTGGCCGCCTGTCCTATCGTCCCGGCTTCGCTTACCCTCCCCTGGAGGGGGAGGGTCGCTCGCGAAGCGAGCGGGGTGGGGTGGCGCTCTCTCTCCGGCGGCGGTGTTTCAGCGGCTCAACCTCAGCTTCGCGCGAACCATGCAACTCCACATAGATCCGCTCAAGCACGGCTCGGAGATCACCAGTGACCTCGGAATTCCAGAACCGAACGACACGATAGTCTTGTTGCTCGAGCCAGACCTGCCTTTCGTGATCTCGCTTGGCAGTCTCACCATCGTTGTGATGTACGCCATCGAGTTCAAGGATGAGGCGTTTGGCCGGACAGAAGAAGTCCACGACGTAAGGACCGATCGGTGCTTGGCGCCTGAAATGTGTGCCGTCTATCGGAACGTCTTTCAGGGCCCGCCACAATGCGCGCTCGGCGTCGTGTTGGCGCGCAATCGCGGCTGCGCGACGGATCGAAGTTGAGATCATAAGCATCTCACGCGTGGATAGATCACCCCACCCCGCCCGCTCCGGACGATGCTGCGCATCGCCGAGCGCGGGCGACACTCCCCCTCCAGGGGAGGGTAAGAAAGAACTCGTCGCAATCCCCTCACCTGCCCCAGCGGTCGCTCCAGATCTTTTCGCCGATCTGGCACGACACCCGCGGCTGAGGCGGCTGGGGATCCGCGACCGGAACCACCTGATGATCCGGGGTCCGGCCGGCGACCTCCAGCAGCAGCTTGGTGCGGATCGCCTCCTTGAACTTGTCGCGATCCTTGATCGCCACCACGAAGGAGCCCGGTCCGCCGATCACGCAATCCTCATAATACCAATCCAGATTATCGATATCCATGGTCGAATAGGACGGCTCCTTCACCATGATCGGCAGGCCGTTGATGGTGATGCCCTTGGCCAGCGCCGCATCGCGGGCGATGACGACCGACTCGCCATTGTTGTTGGGACCGTCGCCGGAAATGTCGATGACGCGCCTTGTGCCCTTGAACGGATTCTCGTCGAACAGCGGCATCGCGAAATTGATGGCGCCGGAAATCGATGTGCGCGAGGCGCGGCGTATCGGCGTCTTCAGGATCTCGTTGGCGACGGCATCGGCGGTTTCCGGACCGTCGATGACGCGCCAGGGAATGATGATCTTCTGGTCGCTCGACGCCGCCCATTCGAAATAGGTCACCGCGATCTTGCCCTTGGGAAGGCTCCTCAGTGCCTGCAGGAATTCCTTGGACACGATCGCCTGCGCATAGCCCTCGCGCTGGACCGCGAGTTCGTCCATGTCCATGGAGTAGGAGACGTCGACGGCCAGGATCAACTCGACATCGACCGGCGTCGCATCGCCCTTCTCGGCAAGCGCGCGATCGCCCTGGGATCCCGTCCCCGGTGCGGCAACGCCCGCGGCATTGCCGCCCGCCAACATCCCGGCAACGAGCACGGCTCCGATCGAGACACACCAGCGCATAGCGGCCCTCCCGTATGATGGGATGGTGACACGCAAATCGGGCCGCGCAAAGCCGGAAGGTGGCGTGCCGTTCACTTTCGAGTTAGTTGCGCGCAGCGATGACCACGCCCGGGCCGCCGCCATTCACGGGGAACCGGGTTGCGTCATAACCGGACCGCAACAGGCCTCGGTGAAAACTGGGCGTTCCACTCGGCGCCGCGAGACGGTAGAATTACGGTGATTTCCGCAACGGACGCGGCCCCATGATCGACGCCGTCACCAAACCCAGAACCAGGGTCCGGACCAAGACCGAACGACCGCGCCTGCATAAGGTGATCCTGGTCAATGACGATTTCACCCCGCGCGACTTCGTGGTCAGCATCCTGAAGGGGGAATTCCGCATGACCGAGGAGCAGGCCTACAAGGTGATGATCACGGCGCATCGCCGCGGCGTCTGCGTCGTCGCCGTCTTCACCAGGGACGTGGCGGAAACCAAGGCGACGCGCGCCACCGACGCCGGCCGCGCCAAGGGCTATCCGCTGCTGTTCACCACCGAACCGGAGGAGTAACGGCGGAGCCTGAGCCCGCGCGGCGGCCTCAACCTCCCGCGGTCTCGTCGCGCAATCCGAACACCCGTTGCGGCTTGGAGAAGCCGGCGATCGGAAACTCGCCAAGCTCGATCCAGCCACTGCCGCTTGCGCCGGCAAAGGCCGCCGAGGCAACGACGATGCGTTTCAGGCTGCCGGCCAGTTTCTCCAGACGCGCGGTGAGATTGACGGCCGGGCCGATGCAGGTGAAGTCGAGGCGGCTGGAGCCGCCGATATTGCCGAACAATATTCCCCCGATATGCAGCGCGACGCCGAAGCGGAAGCGTTCGACCGCCTCACCGCTCGGGTAATGCATTGCGTCGACATTGCTGCGCGCCTCGCGCGCCGCTTCCAGAACGCGTCCGCAAACCTCGGCGAGATTGCCGCCGTCCTTGGCAATTGGAAATACCGCGAGCAGCCCGTCGCCCATGAACTTCAAGATCTCGCCGCCGTGCTTGCGGATCACCGGCACCTGGCAATCGAAATATTGATTGAGAATGTCGACCACGATCTCCGGCGCCAGCCGGTCCGACAGTGCCGTGAAGCCGCGCAGATCCGACAGCCAGATGACGGCCTGCATCGTTTCGGTGTGACCGCGGCGGATCTGGCCGGCCCAGATCCGCTCGCCGGCGCGGTTGCCGACATAGGTGTCGAGCAGCGTGGCCGCGGTCCGGCGCATCGCGAAGATCTCGCCGAGCAGGGTAAAGGGCGGGATGATCGTCCGCAAGGCATCGAGCTGCGCGTCGCTGAAGCCGTCGGGATGCCGTGTGGCCCAGCTTGTGGCGTGCACCGAGCCGTCGGTAAATATCAGCGGCAGCACGATATAATCGGTGACGCCCTCGGTGCGCAGATCGTCAAGCAGCGGAAAGCGCCTGCTCTGCGGATCGTCCAGACGATATCTCGCCTCGTGCCCGCTGTTGTAAACGATGCCGATCGGGTTGCGGGTGAACTCTGGCGTTTCCGGCAGATCGAGATTGGCGGTGTTGACGACGACCTCGTCGCCCGGCCGCCAGATGAAGCTGCGGCCGAAGGCGTCGGGATGCAGCGTCTGCACGAACGCGCCCACGCGCCATAACGGCAGGCCGGCCGCGACAAGGCGCTCGCAGGTCTCCGACAGCAACGCCATCGGCGTGCGCGCCGAACGTGCGCCGTGAATCAGCCAATCCGTGATCTTCTGCAATTCCGCTGCGTTCATGATCAGCATTTGCCGCGCAAGCCCCGGAAACGTCAAGCCGACGAAGTGACCGGCGGTCACCGAACTCAGCCGATGGGCGCCTCGTCCAACAATCCGTAGACCCGCTGCGGCGCGGAGAATCCGGCGATCGGAAACTCGCCAAGCTCCGCCCACTCGCCGCGGCAGATGCCGGCAAACGCCTCCGACGCCACGACGGTGCGGCCGAGCCGGCCGGCGATCTTTTCCAGGCGCGCGGCAAGGTTGACGGCGGGGCCGATGCAGGTGAAATCGAGCCGGTTGCTGCCGCCGATATTGCCGAACAGGATGCCGCCGATATGCAGCGCGACGCCGAAACGAAACCGCTCGATCGCCGCCTCGTGCGAATGCTCCATCATGCCAACGCTGGCGCGGGCCTCGCGCGCCGCCTCCAGCACCCGGCCACAAACTTCGGCGAGATTGCCGCCGTCCCTTGCGATCGGGAACACCGCGAGCAGCCCATCGCCCATGAACTTCAGGATCTCGCCGCCGTGCTTCCTGATCACCGGCACCTGGCAATCGAAATAGCGATTGAGAATGTCGACCACCACCTCCGGCGCCAGCCGGTCCGACAGCGCGGTGAAGCCGCGCAGGTCAGACAGCCAGATCGCCGCCTGCATGGTCTCGGTGTGACCGCGGCGGATCTGACCGCCAAGGATGCGCTCGCCGGCGCGGTTGCCGACATAGGTGTCGAGCAGTGTCGTCGCGGTACGCCGCAGATTGATGATCTCGACCAGCCGCGCCAGCGGCCGAACCAGCAATCGCAGCGCGTCCAGATGCTCGTCCGTGAAGCCGCCCGGCTCCTTCGTGGTCCAGCTCGAGGGGTGGATCGATCCCTGGATGAACACCAGCGGCAGCGCGATGTAATCGGTAACGCCCTCGGCGCGCATGTCATCGAAAAACGGAAACCGCCTGGTCTCGGGATCGTCGAGGCGATAGCGCAGCTCCCGGCCGGTCTCTTGAAGGATCGCGAGCGGACTCCTTCCGAATTCCGGCGTGCTCGCCGGGTCGAAATCCGCGGTGGCGACGGTGACCTCGGCACCCGGACGCCAGAAGAAAGCGATGCCGAACATATCCGGATGCAGGGTCCAGACGTAGACGGCGACGCGCCAGAGCGGCAAGCCGGCCTTGACGCTGCGTTCGCACGCCTGTGTCATCAGTTCCGTCGGGCCGGAGGCCGATCGGGCGCCATCGATGATCCAATCGACGATGGCCTGGAATTCCGCTGTGTTCATCGGATCTGCATTTGCCGCGTAAGCCCATGACGCGTCAAGCCGGCACAAAGGCTTTGCGTTGCGCCGACAGCGGGGCAAAGTGTGGCAGGAGCAGACTATCAGGCGAGGGTCATGGCGCAATCCCAACCGTCACGATCGGACGGAACTTCCGACTTGCGAGGCGCGCTGGAGGCGGCCGATCCCGCGACGCTGCTGTTGTCGCTGGTGCAGCTCACGGGCGAACGACACTGGCTGGATGACGCCAGGCCGTTCATTCGCGGCCCCATGAGCTATCAGGAGTTCATGCCGGCGGAGTTGCGCGCGAAACTCCGCGATCGCCTCGCCGCGGTGCTGACGGAGATGGCGCAGACCGGACGAAGTGACCATCCGCCGCCGGACGATGCACTGCTCTCCGTGATGATGGCGCTCGCGGCCGGCGAAGCGGTGTCCGACGACTATATCGCGATGATGCGCGAGGACCTCACCCAGGATGATCTCGCCTCGCGCCGCCTGACCTGGCGCAAGCCGCCCGATCCCGCCGCCCTGGGCGAGACCGAGGTGGCCATCATCGGCGCCGGCATGTCCGGGCTCTACGCCGCGATCCAGCTGCGCGAGGCCGGCCTCCCCTTCGTGATCATCGAGAAGAACGCCGCCGTCGGCGGCACCTGGTATGAGAACGTCTATCCCGGCTGCGGCGTCGACACGCCGAACCATTTCTACTCCTATGCCTTCGAGCCCAATCACGGCTGGTCGCACTTCTTCGCCAAGCGCGACGAGCTGTGGCGCTATTTCGATGAGGTCGCCGACACCTACGATCTACGCCGCCATATCCGGCTCTCGACCGAAGTGGTCGCAGCGAGCTACGACGAGCGCGAGGCGATCTGGCGCATCAGGGCGCAGGACAAAGACGGCGCCACGGTTGAACTGACCGCGCGCGTGCTGGTGTCGGCGGTCGGCGTGCTGAACCGACCGAAGCTGCCGGACATCGAGGACCTGGCGTCCTTCAAGGGCCCTGCCTTCCATACCGCGCAGTGGGACAAGAATTTCGACTGGCAGGGACAACGCGTCGCCATGATCGGCACCGGCGCCTCCGGCCACCAGGTCGGCCCGACCATCGCGCCCGATGTCGCGCGGCTGATGATCTTCCAGCGTTCGCCGCACTGGGTGGTGCCGAACCCGAACTATCACGAGGGCGTCAGTGCGGGCAAGAAATGGGCGCTCGCCAACATCCCGTTCTATCTGCGCTGGTATCGCTTCCAGCTGTTCTGGGCCTTTGCCGACGGATTGCATGCGGCGCTGCAGGTCGACCCCGACTGGCCGGAGCCGGCGCGCGCGCTCAATGCGGTCAACGAGAAGCACCGCCGCTTCATGGAAAAGCACATGAAGAGCGAGCTCGCCGACCGGCCGGATCTGCTCGCGAAAGTCGTTCCGGACTACCCCGCCTATGGCAAGCGCATCCTGATCGACAATCACTGGTTCAGGATGCTCAAGCGCGACAATGTCGATCTCGTCACCGAGGGGATCGCGCGGATCGAGCCGCAGGGCGTGCGGACGACGGATGGCCGGCTGTGGCAGGCCGACGCGCTGGTGTTCGCCACCGGCTTCAAGGCCTCGAAGATGCTGCACCCGATGACCATCCATGGCCGCGGCGGACAGGAGCTGCACGAGGTCTGGGGCGACGATGACGCCAGGGCCTATCTCGGCCTCACCGTGCCGGACTTTCCGAACTTCTTCATCCTGACCGGGCCGAACACCGGCCTCGCCCATGGCGGCAACCAGATCTTCATGACCGAATGCGGCGTGCGCCACATGATGCTGGCGCTGCGCGAACTCTACGAAGGCGGCCATCGCACCATCGAGTGCAAGCGCGATGTGTATGAGCGCTACAACAGCGAGGTCGACGCGATGCATGCGCGCATGGTGTGGACCCACAAGGGCATGACCAACTGGTACCGCAACCGCCACGGCCGCGTGTTCGCGATCACGCCATGGCGGCTGGTCGACTACTGGAAGATGACGTCGCGGTTTGATCGGGCGGAGTACGAGATGGGGTAGGAGGTGGCCTGCATCAGTCACAGCGAGATGCGAGGCGAACACCGGGATGTTGCTTCGCGCTTGCTGCCCGAGTCGTCAATGCCACATATCAAACGCGTACACGTCAGGTGCTGCGGAAATGGCACACCGTCCGGATGACTCTCTCGGAGAAGATCCGAAGAACATAGAGATCAATCGTTCCGGATAGGCCCTTGGGGGCGGAAATTTCCGACTGAATTGCGTCGACCACCAACAAGTACAAGTCACCATGCAGGACGACAACGTTGAGGAGAGTCGGCGCTGCTTGTCGCGCGCTCCGCACGGCCAAATTCGTCCGGCCATCAATTCTCGTCACGTCCGAGATATCAACGAGAATTTCAGAACCCTTGATCCGCCCGACCTCCTTTGCCGTGAGCATTTCCGATGGAAATGCGGGCAATGCTCCGGTAGCCATCCATAGTCTGTTGATCGTCAGCGCGCCGGTTTCAATTGAGAATTTTTCCAATCCGCGTCTGAACAGGTTGATCGTCCGGCCTCTGAAATTGACTCGCGCAACGTCGAGGCTCGAAGTCTTGTAGATCTGGGCAGCCGGCTCCTGCACGAGTTTGCGCGTCCAGGGAACCTGAAGACCGGACTGAAGGAGGGAATCCGACTCCAAGCTCCCGCGCGGATTTTCGTCGAGCTTGTCGTCCCTGACACGATATTCCTCGTTGAGGGAAGCCAGAACTGGCTGGCAAACTGACGGATCCATCTCGGATTCGACCACATATACATCCGACGGACGCCGAATATCCCCCGAGGCCTCCAGAAACAATCTGCTTTGGGCGTTAGCACCCGTTGCGGTGGCAAGAAGAGCGCCCCACAAGAAGGCCGCAGCGTAGCGAGACGTGGGGGACGAAAGTCGTGACATCACTTAGCTCGCACGGCCACGTGGCTTTGTGGCTTTGTTGCCCTACCGCCCCACCTGCCCTCTGTGCCGCAGCAGATGATCCGCCAGCACGCAGGCCATCATGGCTTCGCCGACCGGCACGGCGCGGATGCCGACACAGGGGTCGTGGCGGCCCTTGGTCATGATGTCGGTCTCGCCGCCCTTGCGGTCGATGGTCTGGCGCGGGGCAAGGATCGAGGAGGTCGGCTTCACCGCGAAGCGCGCCACCACCGGCTGTCCGGTGGAGATGCCGCCCAAAATGCCGCCGGCGTGATTGGAGAGGAAGCGCGCGCCCTCATTGCCCATCCGGATCTCGTCGGCGTTCTCCTCGCCTGAGAGTTCGGCGGCGCCGAAGCCGGCGCCGATCTCGACGCCCTTGACCGCGTTGATGCTCATCAGCGCCGCCGCCAGCTCCGCATCGAGCTTGGCGTAGATCGGCGCCCCCAGCCCTGCCGGCACGCCCTCGGCGACCACCTCGATGACGGCGCCGATCGAGGAGCCGTGCTTTCGGATACCATCGAGGTAATCCTCGAAGAAGGCGGCCTTGTCCTTGTCCGGGCAGAAGAACGGATTGCGCGCGATCTCGTCCCAGTCCCATTTGTCGCGATCGATCTTGTGCGGCCCCATCTGCACCAGCGCCGCGCGCACCGACACCTCCGGCAGGATTTTCCGCGCGATGGCGCCGGCCGCGACGCGGCTCGCGGTCTCGCGCGCCGACGAACGGCCGCCGCCGCGATAGTCGCGCAGGCCGTATTTCGCCTCATAGGTGAAATCGGCGTGCCCCGGGCGAAACTTGTCCTTGATGTCGGAATAGTCCTTGGAGCGCTGGTCGGTGTTCTCGATCAGTAGCGCGATCGGCGTGCCGGTCGTCACCTGCACCCCGCTCTCGGGATGCGCCATCACGCCGGACAGGATCTTGACCGCGTCCGGCTCCTGGCGCTGCGTGGTGTAGCGCGACTGGCCGGGACGGCGGCGGTCGAGATCGCGCTGGATGTCCTCGGCTTGAAGCGGGATCAGCGGCGGGCAGCCGTCGACCACGCAGCCGATCGCAACCCCATGGCTTTCGCCGAAGGTGGTGACGCGGAACATGTGGCCGAAGGTGTTGAAGGACATTTCGGGAGGCCCGGAGCTTGAAATCGCAGCCTGTGGTAACGCGCGGGGTTCGCGGGGTCAAACGGCGCGTCACCGGTCTTGACCGAAGTCTTGGCCGGCAGGTCACCGATACTTCGTCACCCCGCCGTCGCTGAAGACATAGACCACGCCCTGCTCGACGAAGAGCTCGGAGGCGCTTTGCGGCGTCTCGATACCGAGCGCGACCATCAGCGCCCGCGCCGTACCGCCATGGGCGACGGCGACGGTATCGGCCCGAAGCTCATTGTACCAATCGCGCATCCGCCGCTCGACGTCGACATAGCTTTCGCCGCCGGGCGACGACACCGTCCACTTTTCCGACTGCCGCTTCGCAAACAGCACGGGATCGGCGATCTGCGCCTCCGCCAAGGTCGAGCCCTCCCATGTGCCATAGGCGATCTCGCGCAGGCGGGCGTCGATCGCATAGTCGTTCGGCGGCAGCTCGATTGCGCCTCGCGCCAGCTCCATGGTCGCACGCGCGCGGCCGAGCGGGCTGGCAACGTAGAAGAGCTGGGCTTGGTCGCGTCCGTCACGCGCCAGAAGATCGCCGAGAATCGAGCCGGCCTCGGCGGCCTGCCTGCGCCCGAGATCGTTGAGCGGAATGTCCCGCGTGCCCTGCAGCCTGCCGAGCGCGTTCCACGCGGTTTCGCCGTGGCGGATATAGTAGATCGTCGGCGCGGGCATGGAAGCTGAGGGTCAGTCCTTGCTGAGCGAGATGTCCGGCGCCTCGGGACGCTTCATGCCAAGGACATGATAGCCGGAATCGACGTGATGCACCTCGCCGGTGACGCCGCGCGACATCTCGGACAACAGGTAGAGCGCGCTGTCGCCGACCTCCTCGATCGTGACGTTGCGGCGCAGCGGCGCGTTGATCTCGTTCCACTTCAGGAGGTAGCGGGAGTCGGCGATGCCGGCGAAAGCCAGCGTCTTGATCGGGCCGGCCGAGATCGCGTTGACGCGGATGTTCTTCTCGCCGAGATCGGCGGCGAGATAGCGCACGCTCGCCTCCAGCGCCGCCTTGGCAACGCCCATGACGTTGTAATGCGGCATCCATTTCTCCGAGCCGTAATAGGTCAGCGTGATGATCGAGCCGCCGTCGACCATGAGCTTCTCCGCGCGCTGCGCGACCGCGGTCAGCGAGTAGCAGCTGATCAGCATGGTCCTGGAGAAATTATCCGCCGTGGTGTCCAGATAACGCCCGTCGAGCTGATCCTTGTCGGAAAAGGCGATTGCGTGCACCACGAAATCGATCTTGCCCCATTTTTCCCTGAGCATGTCGAAAGCGGCATCGATGGTCGCGGGATCGGTGACATCGCAATGGCCGAGCAGGAGCCCGTCGATCTCCTTGGCGAGCGGCTCGACTCGCTTCTTCAGGGCATCGCCCTGCCAGGTCAGCGCGATCTCGGCACCCGCGGCGTGACAGGCCTTGGCGATGCCCCAGGCGATCGAACGGTTGTTGGCGACGCCGAGAATGACCCCGCGCTTGCCCTGCATCAGACCTGTGTTGTGCGCCATCCCGGCTCCTATCGGCTTGCCCAGGGCTCTGGAGGTACACCAGCCCTCCATCAGGGTATAGCCCAATCCGTAGGATTACCGTGGAGACTTATTCGGCAGGAATAGTCGTTCGAATTCGGTGTTATGTTTTTGCAAGGCCCTCGTAGCCACTTCCCGACGTTCGTGATCCGTCTTCAGCCGACGCCTTTCCCGAACTCCGGAAAGTCGTGGGTCCTCGCAAGCTTGTAATACTGATGCCGCGTTTCGATCCGAGGTTGGTGACAAGGAATCGCCACATGCTGTTCACGAACTTCGGGTCGGCGGCGCCAGAGCAGACCTTCCGGGGCCCAACACCATGAGCGCATTTCGCCAAAGTGTCGAAGCCATGATTCCGGCCTTGCGTCGCTATGCCCGCGCGCTGGCGCGCGACGCCGACGTCGCTGACGATCTGGTGCAGGACACCCTGGTGCGAGCGCTGCGTTCGGAACGGCTGTTTCTGGGCGGCGACGTCAGAAGCTGGCTCTATACGATCCTGACCAATCTCAACAAGAACCGGCGGCGGTCGCTGGCGCGGCGACCGCACTTCATCCCGCTGCTGGACAACAATCCCGATGCCAGCGGCACCGAGGCGGAGGGCCGCGATATCGCCCGCGCGCTCGCCACGCTGGCCGAGGAGCAGCGCGCGGTGCTGCTGCTGGTGATGCTCGAAGGACTGAGCTACCGCGAGGTCGCCGATATCCAGGGTGTGCCGATCGGAACCGTGATGTCGCGACTGGCGCGGGCCCGCGCCCACGTCAAAGCCTCACTCGAGGGCGAACGCCCGGCTCTGAGGCGGGTGAAATGACAAGGCGCGCCCCAACGATTCCATTCATGACCCGATTCATGCAGAGACCAGCCCGATGACCGACCCCAACATTCCCGTAACCGAAGACGAGCTTCACGCTTTTGTCGACAACGAATTGCCGCCGGAGCGGCGCGGCGACGTCGAGGCGTGGCTCGCGACCCATCCGGAAGATGCCGAACGGGTGCAGTCATGGATCAGCATGGCTGAGGAGTTGCATGCGCGTTACGATTCCGTCGTCAACGAGCCCGTGCCGAAGCGGCTCGAACTCGAGCGCGTGGCGCAGCAGCCGCGCAAGTGGATCTATGGCATGATCGCGGCGGCCTTGACGGCGTTCATCGCCGGTGGCGGCGCCGGCTGGTTTGCCCACGGCGTGGCGGCCGCGCCCAAGCCGTTCCAGAGTCTGACGCTGGATGCGCTGGATGCGTATCGGCTCTATGTCGTCGAGGTCCGCCATCCGGTGGAGGTGCCCGGCGACCAGCGCGCGCATCTGCAGCAGTGGCTGACCCGGCGCTGTGGCTGGGACGTGCACGCGCCGGATCTGGAAGGCACCGGATTGAAGCTGGTCGGTGGCAGGCTTCTGCCGGGCCCGAGCGGGCCCGCCTCCTTCCTGATGTATGAAGGCCCGTCCGGGGAGCGATTTACCGTCTATGCCGCGCGGACAGCCGCCGGCACGGCCGAGATGCGCTATACCGCGCGCGACAATGACGGTGCACTGGCCTGGATCGAGCGCGGCGTCGGCGTTGTCGTCACCGGCGGCGGCGACCGTGATCGTCTGACCCAGGTGGCACGCCTCGTCTACGATCAGACCGACAAGATTGGCGGATAGCGAGGAGCGACCGGCCAAGCCTCAATTTGGACATCGAAAATCTGGAATCAGAACACCGTCGCGTCTCAATATCGCGCCAGATGATCACGCAAATATGAGTTGCGTACGATCCGCCGATCGACGCCGCGGCCTCGAGCGGGGTTGTACCGCGCTGGTCCCCCCTCGAGGCCGCACCCGTCCTTCAAAACAACCTAACGTTGTATAGCGTTGGTCTTGAGCAGGATCAAGCCGTTTCCGAGGGCTCAGCGCCTGAAAATGACGCCGAAGTGAGCCTCGACCACGACGTAGCGCCGGGTGAGGGGTTACCATCTCCCGATAGAGCACCCCGACCACTGCTCACGACGCCCCCGACCCGCCAGCGAACTGACCGCTTTCGGGCCACGACCTTCAGATCGGCGGTCCTAATCAAAATCGCGACGGGGATTGTAGGGATGGCTGTTGCGCCATTTCTCCATCAATGCCTCAAGCTCGGCATCGTTGCCGTCGGGCAGCATGATGCGGGTGGTGACGAACAGGTCGCCGGCGACGCCGCCCGCCTTGGGAACGCCCTTGCCCTTGAGGCGGAAAGTCCGGCCGCTCGAGGTGTTCTTCGGAAGCGACAGCTCCACCGCGCTGCCGAGCGTCGGCACCCGGACTTTGCCGCCCAGCACAGCCTCATAAAGGCTGATCGGCAGATCCACTCTGAGATCGACACCGTCGACCTTGAAGAAGGCATGCGGCGCGACATTGACCGTGATCAGGAGGTCGCCAGGCCGGTGGCCTTGCGCCGTTTCACCTTGCCCTTTGAGACGGATCTGCTGCCCGGCGCCGACCCCGGCGGGTACCTTGACGTTGAGTTCCCGGCCATTCGGCAGACGCACGCGCTTCTCGGCGCCATTGACCGCTTCTTCCAGCGTGACCGTCATCGCCACGCTGACGTCGAGATCAAGCCCGATGCCGCCGGCCTCGAACTCGAACGGACTGCCACCGCCCTGCCCGCGCTGCCCGCGCCCGGCTCCCCCGAACATGCTGTTCAGGATGTCCTCGAAGCCGCCACCGCCGAAGCCGCCCTGACCGCTGGGGCCACCGCCGGAACGGAACGTATAGCT
>Ga0307507_10007676_pt1 | contig 15457 bp, 21 predicted proteins | sample 7_EM_MG_FD_207223 | JGI IMG/M metagenome (GOLD analysis project Ga0307507, IMG submission 207223) | Populus trichocarpa ectomycorrhiza microbial communities from riparian zone in the Pacific Northwest, United States - 7_EM | ecosystem: Host-associated > Plants > Roots > Unclassified | place... | reverse complement strand
GTCTTGATCTCGCCCAATTCGTCTTCAACAGAGTCGAATCCTCGTCCATATCCCATGTCCTCAGTGACTGGAATAGTGACCCGCATAAAGTCCCACGCAGCCATGGCATGTTCACCAGAGTCCCATGCTTGTGTGGCTTGTCGTTCAATCTCGCGAATGACCGTGGCGCGTCCATCGCGTGAGTGGCGAGGAGCTGGAAATCTATTGTGCCAATTCAGTGTTATGAGAGCCGGGACCGGGAGGCGGATCACTCACCTCCCACCGATGTGGTTTAGCACGAGCTTGGCAGCACCGACTCGTTTTGCAAAGGAACCCGCCATCTCTGGAACAGAATGCCCTCTCAGTAAAGCCTTCTCCCGCACCTCCTCGGGTCTTCGTTTGGCCAGCCTTCCAGTTGCATCGGCATGTGCTGGGATATGGGCGTCGGTCGCTTCATGAATGAGCAATGATGGTGACGGGTTGATGCATAAAGGCATAATGGCAGAAGGGTCATGTGTGTCTCCCAAAATGACAATCTTCCTATAGGGCGCCCGCGTTTCAGTGAAAACATATCCTATACATGGATCTTTAGAAATCGACGAGCTTTAGTGGAGATCTCCGCTGCTTGGCCAATCAAAAGCTTACCGCGATGTTCAATAGGTCCAGCGTTGACAACGATATCACCCAAAACACCCGATCCTCTCGTGATATTTGTCCACAAACCATCAACTGAAGCCCTGATATTCTTGCCCGCCACTTCATTAACATGTAAAATATTCTGCTCAGCAATCGCAAAACGAGAAACGGGGTGAACGGGGTCTGCATGGTCGCAAGGTGTTACTGAGTCATTTTCCGACAACAACTCGTGAACAGTGTAGTTATCAGCTGTATTTGTGAGCGTCATCTTCATAACCTGGCGGACAAAGGTGCGAATGCCTGCCGGTCCATAAATTTCTATCTTTGGCTGGAATAATATGGATAAGATACGGCGGCGATTGCAAGATAATGTGAAGCTTACGGGTGCACGGTAAGACGAGGTTGATGGCTGAGATCCAGCGGGTGGCGGGAATAGAACATTTCGCAAGAGTGGGACAATGCCCATGATGTGATCAGCTGGCAAAATATATTCAACCAGTGAGCGTCGGTGGACTTACGACGGCCACTCACCGTGCATATGAGTGATGAAGATCTTGGTTATCTTGTTGGGTCGGAAGTGATAGGTATTTGAAGGTTGGAGCTGAAATTGACGGATAGTTCCTTCCGCACAGTCCACCACTGCACTGGCAGTTTCTGTTAGAAATGGAGGCTTTGTGCGAATACGATTTACAAACTCCAGAGTGAACTGTCTTTGAGAAAATCGCAGACCAAGGAAGAGCAGTTTCTTGATTCCGATGGCCCTCCACCACTTGAAGTTCCAAGAAAAAGCACGGACATTTGTTGAGGCATTCTTCTATTGTCTAGGTAGCGTATGTGACTTGAAGCACGCCGGGGAGGACGACGACAAGAATTAATTTGTCGAATTCGCAAAATCCGTTGAGGAAGGAGCTTAGGCATGGGCACGTGATCAGAATGGCTGACTTGTTCAATTTCTACGTTGAAGAATACCTTTTTCAACGGTGTATTACTCGTCGTCGTCGCTCCTGTTGTCCCAAACCCACATTCTTTTACAATGAACAACTCTTTATATATTCACAGGGACCACAAAAGCCGTCACGAACACCAGTCTAGTCCTCCTGTCGTTCTCCAAGTCCCTAATGTTTTCATCGTCCCACCAGAAGAAGACCAATCCCCCATCTGGTGCTGCTTTGATGCTGCGCAACCATCACAATCATTTTCACGACTTGTGGAAGAAGAAATTGAATTTCTCGACCCCGACTCCGTTCACAGGAATGCCAACCCTGGCGAAACGAGGTCCATTGTTGACGCATTAATGAGCGACGAGTTCGCAGACAATTACAACGATACAGATTTCGAATTTGACAGGGAAACAGATCAAGATCTGTACCGCGACTACGAGACGACAGGGCGTACACAGTATTCACGGCTACCTCGCGATGCAGCAGAGGATTCGGATGTGATAGAAGTCGTCAAAGTCGGTCGAAGTAGGTGGCGAACCAGAGATGAAGACCAAATCCCCGAACCTATCAAGACCAAACGGTCCAACACGTTCAGAGCCCGTGCCTCCAAAGCATTCCGGTCTTTGAGAGGCAGCCTTCGCGCATCTAAACCACAAGCCCAGGACATGTTTTCTTCTGCCCCATCAAACTCTCAGATACAACCTGACGAGGAACGGGGTTCCTCATCTTACCCTCGACCCCGGACGCCAACTATGTCTCGTAGGAGCTCATTAATCCTTTCTCAACTCTTTTCAGCACCTTCGCTGAAATCCCGCTCTTCAACTTCTTCCTTTGATGATCCTGCAAATAACATTGCTCCCAGCTCACCCTCGGCGCCTTCTTTTCCATCCTGCGCTCATCTACCCACCTCTCGTCGAGCCTCCATATATCAAGAAGAAAACCGAGACCTTCAATCTCGAGCTCCGTCGCCTTGCCTCTCCACAGCCAGTCATAAAACCACCAATCGTCGTTTTTCGATGCTTAATCTCCAGAAGCTTTTCTCTTTTTCTTCAACATCTCAGGCAGCCACACCTAGTTCAGGCGATACCGAGTGTATCCCATCGTATTCTCGTGTACCGTCTGCGACCTCTTCCGAATCTACTACGTCTGGACCACAAACTCCTACAAGCACAGAAGAAGCTTTTCCCACTCGCCTTGCCAGTCTCGAAAAGAAACAATCTGTTGCGCTTGATCTTCAGATCGGATCCCAGTCAGATGTCGCAGTCGGATCCAACTTGCGTTTAGCCATGCATGCCGTTGACACTGATCCGTTCAGCGCCGTTGACTTTGAGGGAGAGTCCGACGCCGCTACAACCCCAACACAGATGCATTACAAGGTCGATGATTCGGGTTTAGGAATGGACCAGGGCGATATGAGCCTTGAAATGCGCCTGGACTCGCTGCACTTTGACTCACTTTCGTTTGATGCTGATCACTTCAATATCTCCTTGTCGCATTAACCTCTTCACGTCGCTTGCATATGCTTTTTCTTACAACTACTATATTCCTTCCTTTGACCTTTAACGTTTTTTCATGACCATGGCATTATTGGGTTGGAATTTAAAATGTCATATGTATATCATCACCCATTCCACGACTTGATACTTAGGATGCTAGAATTGTTATTCATGGCTTGCCCTGGTTAGGCATCTTGCATGGAGGGATAGACCCAAACAGCCTAGTGGGAACCGTTTGAAAAGTCACTTCAGTGTCTTTGAAGCGATGGATCAACGTACCGTCGTTGTGAGGCTTTCATCCCCGTCCTTCCCTACAGTCCGCGTCATCGATCCACCATCAACACTTGGGGTATTCACAAACATCGCAAGCTTCTCAAATTTTTGTTTATCAATTCCATACTTTTCCGCCAGTTTTTTCAAGTCCTGTGTCGTCCGTGCACCCTTGCGTGCATCCAGTAATTCGCTCAGAGTGGCGGCACGCAAGCGGTTCCGTGTAGGTTGCATTGAAACAGCTTCCTCTTCAGATTTGGTGCGAGATTGGAAAAGTCGGTTTGTATTGCTGACTTCTTGCTTCTGGGAGAAACGGAGCTGAGTCCGATTGGGTCAGGATATGCTGATGATTCTTACAAGATGAACAGTCTGTGCGTGTCGATCCACACGGACAGGGCCTAAACGATTGAGATTGGCTAGAAAATGGGGGTCTCCTGCATCATCCTGAATAGCTATTAGATTATCAAGGCTGCTAGCTTCTCTGAGACGTCTATATGCCGATACCTTTGGACTTGTGTTCCGCAGCGAGAGTTTGTCGCGGAGCGTCGTCATGACGAGGAGATCTGGCTCCAGGCCATGCTGGGGCTTTGGTTTTGGGAAATGTGCCAGCGGCTTTGGAAGTTGAACTTCCCATGGTGGAGGAAAAATAAATAAAAAAGACTCTTTACAGTAAGACTATTTATTATTAGCGAGCCACTTGACGTCTATATCGGTTTTACGACTGTTCTTTTGCAGCCATCCTTTGTTGTACAACTACGTAGCCGAGGACAGAAAAAGCGATGATAGAGTAAGATAAGAGCTAAAACATTCACCAACCAACAACAGAAAAGGCTCATTTTGTTCAGCGGAAAGGACTGTAGGAGAGGCAGGTGTAGCGCTGTTGGGTTGGGGGTATAGAACGGAAAAATAAGCAACCTGTAAACCAAGCAGACGAGCACAAAATTTTGGGCTAACGCTATTGAGCAAAGGAGTGTGCGAGGTGACAGTAGATAAGCAGGATAAAAGAGCGGCTTCATGAGATGTCGTGCGAATGGCGTTCAAGTGTGAAAGGTACCCATGTTCGAAGGCAGATTCTGGTTCTGCTGTTGTTGCTGGCTTTGATGGTAGTATCCATTATACATGTGAGGAGAAAGCACCATTGGTTGCGGTACATGTCCTCCATACATCGTTGGAGGCTGTGTCATCTGATTCATGAGGTTGACAGGTTGCAGAACGGGTGACTGGTTTCCGTAACTCGAGTTCACTGCATTACCAATCGATCCGTTGGGAGGAAGACCTGCGTTGCGGCGACCACCGAGTTGTCGGGGGCTGCTAGCCTCAGGAGAACGCATAGCAAAGGGGTTGAAAGGATCTGAAGGAGAAAAGGTGTTTATGGTGTTGGGGGGAACACGTCGGGAAGCGCCAGCACTTGCAGAATTGAAGGTAGGATCAATATGAAGTTGGGGTGGGCCAGCTTGAGGATTCTGACCGCCCATTTGTAATGCAGCCATCATAGAAGCCAATCCTTGGTCATTAGAAGGGTAACCGGAGGGAAGGCCAGGAACGCCAAAATTTTGCGATAAGGCTTTTGAAGATTTGCCATTCGGAGGCATGTTGGTTGCGTACGTCGGCTGATAGTTGGGGACGGGCAACCCGACCTCCTCGATAAGCTTGCGATATGCCTGAGTAGCGATTACTTTTAATTCTATAAGAACCCTCTTTGTAGCATCAATATAGATGTGTTTTTCTGTGGGTTCAATGAAAGGGCTGGTGAGGATTTTGATAACAACAGCAACACCGTTCACTTGATCACCCAAAACGTCAGTGAGAACGTGATCGCCTGGTGACGAGAAAAGAGCCTCTACGATCTGGTGAGAAGCATTGGGCTCGATCTTCTGGTTGACAATACGGAGAACGGTGAGAGACGCAAGCTTGTGTGTGCAAAGATGGGAAAGGTGAGGGGTGAAGCGAGGTGCTAAAAGGTTGTATCGAGATGGGAAACCAGAAGTATCCAGAAGCCAGTTTAGTAATAAAGCACCATTGGGATTAGTGGCCAGCGGAATAGAGTTAAGAATGATTGCTGTTGCGATGCGACGCTGTTGGCTTAATGTGATGTGAGGGCTCTCTAAGCAGGCTCTCATGCTGCGTGCTCCATATCGACCTTGGGCGACTTCCCACATACGATCGACGATGGCATCAAAAATGAAATCATTAGCAGGGGCGCCAAAACGCAGGCAGCACCTTGGTGTTTCAATTACGTTAGTGTGAATTAGCTCCGTGCTGAAAACAATGCCACTCACTGTACAACATAATTCCCAAATTGGTCCAACAAAAGTGGGGGTGCATATGCCCGAAGATTCTGAGCAATCAAGGCGACTTCTTCAGGCGTTGTAACACATTCAATGATTTTCTGAGCGGCCCATGTGCCGTTCTTGTGAATACCAATCATCGCAAGATTGGGACAGATACGCTCAAGCATGGCAAATCTGGGATTCGGGGAGCAACGTTCAAAGAGCTTTTGGACAACCTGCTCCAAGATGTATGAAGGATTTAAACCGAGGGCATCGAATACATACCGTGTTTCCAAGCCAGTCCGAGGCAAGATCGACAATCTCCCCGTCCAAGAAATCGGCCGCAACTTGATCGGTTTCCTCCACAGTCATCGTGCCTGAATCCAAACGTTTGCGGAGTTCACGCAATTTGGAAGCATCCCACCGTCTATTGTGGGGACGCTCAGATACCAATGGGATTGTGGTGTAGTACATGGTGGGGGGCCGGAATTCTGGATGAGGCAACGATAACATTCAATGGTCGTCGTCATGGGGAGGAACTGAAAACACACCTGCAAGTGCTTGAATGTCGCTCTCAGAATCATTAGTTCCTGCGCTAAGTTCGCGCAATATCATTTGCTGCTCGGTGACGGATGCCGCCCAGCCGGGTGGTTTGAGACTGTCTGATCCAAATGTGTTTCCATGAAGGCCAGATGCGATCATACTAAGGAGTAGGTTTGATCGATAATTTTCAACCGCCCCACCGAGTACTTGTTGATCCGCGGGAATAGTGGATGCTCCCTTGACTGTGCGCAGAGCGTGGATGGTCGCTCCGACGCTCAAGTCACCAACACCTTGAACTATCACGTTCGGATTCTCCTCAGGACCGCCATTGCTTTCTTGGCCGTTCTTGACGGGCACCTTGGCAAAGCCAATCCTAATAGCACCAACGTCACTTCCCAACACATCGCGACCGTTCAGAGCTTTACGAGCACGAACAGCGTCATCAAGACGTTCAAAGTTGACTTTGATAAAGTAATAGAGTTTTAGCGAGCACGTTGGGTAGCATGAAGAGAAGGAACTGACTGAATCCGCAATTCTTATGGGTCAACACACGAGCAGACTCAATTGGCCCATAAGGACTAAAGACGCTCAATATCGTCGCAGGCGTTGTAGTTGAAGGTATTGAACCAATCCAGAGCGCCCTTGTCGGAGTGGATTGAAGTTGCGCGTCCATGGCCCCTAGACCCGCAGTGGTGCCCGAAGATTTACCCAAACCAGCACCAGGAGAGGTGGGACCAGGACTAGATGAGTTACCCTTTGCCGGGGCAACAGGAGCACTATCCGCTTTCCCAAACCCAATGCGAACCGTTTGGCCGTTTGGCATTCCAATGTTGCCTCCTAAACGATTTAACACATCCTCTTTGGCCCTGATGGCATCCGCTTGGTCAACAAAATTGACAAATCCACATTCCTGAATAAACGATCAATAAGGTAAACTTGGGAAGAGGTGTGCAACAAACTTTTTCAGGGAGGAGCCTTAGACTCTCAATGGCGCCGTACGGCGCAAATACATGAATAAGCTGTTCACTGGTGACCGCGCTGTCAAGATTTCCGATCCAGAGTGAACGAGTTGGCGTTTGGATCTGAGAATTTTGACCCTCTGACTTGGGAGAGATGGATCGTGTTTGAGCAGACGGTGCTAGAAGGTATGCAGAAGCGCCTCTTCCAATGGGGATGTCACCTCCATTGGGAAAATGAACACCTGGGGAAGCGCCACTTCGAGTGGGTGTTAATTTATCCGTCTTCAATATACCCGAAGAGTTGCCGACATTGTTTCCAAGTGAGGGAAGGTTAGTACTCGGAAGCTCGGCGGCATAAGAATGGGTATCAGCCGCTGTAGCGCGCCGTTGGATGGATCGCATGGGATCGTCGAGGATTCCGACAGAAATCGCGCGTGGTCTCGTGGGAGCGAGATGATCCGTAGTCTTGAAACCTTTCGCCAGATAAGATGCAGTTGAGTACCCTCCATCAGGAGTGGGCACCTCGTAAGGGCTGAGGTGCTGGCGGGAATAGCTATGGTCCTCGTAGCTCTCGAAATATTCCTCTTCTTCCTCAGCAGCTGGGGTCGACAGCAGAGATCCGGACGCGGTAGGTCGGGTTCGATAAGGATTGGATACTGTGCTAGCCCGCATGCGAGATGGATTGGCAAGATTCCCTGCGATGGCTGCCTGAGCTTGGTTGCGCAGTTCGGAAATTGTGGCTGCAGGCGGCGGCCGGTGAGCGTCGTCCAAACCAAGGTAATCGAGTGTGTGGACGTCAAAATCATCAGCTCCAGAGTCGGCAGATGTGACAGACCGCAGCTCATCAAGGACGGAGAAACCATTACCACCGCCGTTGGCAGAGGACAACCAAGACGAAGAAAATATGGACGGACCAAAAGCGTTGGAGAGTCCGCCCGTTGGCAACGTGAGGGAGCCCGACCTCAATCGACTGTTGCGCTCCGTGACTGCTGACGAAGCCACGGATGAGGCGACAGATGTGGCGTGACGCAAGTTGGGTCGAGTGGGGGCCGCCACAGGTGCAGGGGGTGCTACAGGCATCTGTCTTGGTGGTTGGTCAACTGGGACGTCGGCAGAAGCCGGGAAGCTGTTTGATGTGTTCGATGCTGCAGCAAAGCGTTGAGCAGCGAGCTGGACGTTGGAAGGTAAGGTTCCTGCCCTTGCCCTCCTAAACCCTGGTGGGTAATTAGCGGGAGGCAGAGTAGTGCCATCCCCAGACGTCGTGATGGAGGGTGAGGACTCATTTGGAGGTGAACCACCCGATGCCAGCGCGCGCAGTGCAGGTGGCCTATATCTGCCACCCAACCTTTCCTCAGCTTGCAACTCCCTGGCTCTATTTAGATCGATCAGGATCATTTGGGCCAAAGAAACAGGAAAACAAGCCTTTTGGCAAATGCAGCTGAAGGGGCAGGAGGTGGTGTCTTCCCACTGGGAGGAACCCTCGAATAGGAGCCATTGTTGTCAGAGGCCGATAATGACATTATAGAGGACTTTTGAATGAAGAACGATTAGGGATTACGAAAGTTTGGGAGGTGCCCCGTCTGAAGTACGAAATCGTCAAGGTACCAATTAGTCGGAAAAAGGCTGTCCCAGAACTATGTGGACGTTGTCGTGAAATATGCCTTGAAATTCGGCTACGAACCGACGTTTTAGACACGACGACTATCGCCTCCAGTGCAGAGTAAGTAAGAAGAATGAGAAACGAAAGAGAAACGACAGAGAAAAATGAAATCCAATTTCTGCTGGCCATGTTCTCACGCCTCAGCTCCCACACTTTTACAAAACCCAAGGTTATAATAATATCAGATACAAATCTACAACGAGTGGTGGTGGTGGTCCTATGCTATAAAGAGTTGAACACGAGTGTGAGCAACATCATGATCGAAAACACTAGCAAGCTAATAAGATTATCGGCAAAAAAGAAAGGAAAGACTCGCAAAACAAATCGATGGAGTTCTTCAAGAGAGAGAATTTCGGGAACCACGTCGTCGCGAGCGAGTTCGTGTTTGTCTTTGCGCCGCCAGCACATCAGCAACGCGCCTCGACCGACGTAAAGGTCGACCAGGGTGTTCAACACCAGGAGAAACAGACAATACGTCTTCTGAAGGAACCAAAGGTAATTCTGGGAGGTCGGATGGGACGGGAGAGAGGGGTGACATTGGCGAATACGACCTCGCGTCCTCCACACCGGCTCCGTCAAACTGGATCGGTGGCGCCGTGGAATCCTTGTCCCAGTCGGGAATCACACACAATTCGTGGAAAAGCTGTTGTTCCGTCGCACTCAGAGGGGTTTCCTTCTCTTCATGATGCTTGTCGATAACGGCCATAGCACCAAGTGCAAACGGGCCAGACGCAAGCAAGGCTGTCGAATCCCGGTGTACCCAACCGTGAAGGGGGTCCCAAGCCCCTTGCGGATTGCCTTGGTGATGTTGGGGAGCTATTGTATCTGTTTGCACCGACAGCAAAGACGCCTGAAGCGTTGACCCGAACGGCCTGCCGAATTGGTTCAAAAACCTCCCCTGTGCGTTGGATCGGTGAAAATCTTGCAAGGCAGATGGAAAACGCTCAAAGAGCGAGTCGGAAAGAAAGACGTCGAGAAGGCCACCTGGTAATGGGTGGTCTCTCACATAGGCTTGGGCGGCCGACAGGGGCACCCAGGTACCACCAGAGACGACGGGAGAGCCTTTGGTAATCACGGTCGCGTTCGGGATGGCGCTTAATACGGGGTGTGGAGCACCTGAATACGCCACAATAGGAGACAGGTTGACAAAATCGGTATCAATGCGGCGGAGAAGAAGAAAGGGGCCCAGCATCATCTGATACACCGAAATATCTAATGATGACATGTCAGCAAAATGATTTCAATGACAAAAGAAGAAGAACAAACCCTCGATTTGAGTTGCACTGATGGCAGGTGTACAGGGTTGGCACGTGTGCACTACGACAACGGGAGGCGTCGAGGAGGATCCAATGCAGCGGGTTTCATGCGGCGATACACACGGCGGGGGTGGTGAGGGGATCTGGCGAGGTGCCACAGATGTTGTAGAATTCATAGACATGCATTGGATGAGCGAGGCGAGCGAAGGGGCTGTAGATGGCAAGGATGTCGAAGACTCGCAGGTTGATGGAGTAAGGCGAGTGGGGGGGGGATCAGCTTGAGATCTAGACGGGGCAGGAACTGTCTTTGAGCGGGGACGAAGGGTAGCATAGCGTGACTCATCATGCCGCTGAAATTCAGATGGGATTGTGGAAGGTGATTGAAATAAGTGGGATAATACGGGAGGTGAAGAGGTGTCAGGAAAGAGTGCATCCACGCCAAAATCTTCATGCTTGACGCGAGCGCTGTCGTCGGGAGAAATGGGCCATTCTGCAGTGGAGATATCTTGGTTTGAGTCCCAATCCCAAAGGTCAAATGTCTCTGGTTTGACTACACTTCCAGCAGCCTGAGAAAAAATCTCTGCAACCTTGGCATCAGCAACGCTAGAGTCGAAGTCCTCCCAAGCCTCCAACATTCCCTGCACATCTCTCGGTTCCTCCTTGACGGTGACGTGGTTGGGTGACGGAATGAGGGGGGCAGATGGAGACCTAGGGCCTGGGCTTTCCCACTGAGTCTCGCGATCGGCTTCACTGTCATCTGAATCCAAGTCCGCGTCTGCTCGGTCATCAGAAAAGGTGCCCGCGCGGGTCATGGTGATATGGAAATCATCTGCCTCGTCTTCCGAGTCGGGGGGAGGAGAACCAATGCTGCCAGCAGAAGGAGAGCGTCGGAAAGGGTCGTTTGTTTGAATCGGTGAAGGAAAGAAAGGGTACGGGCCATCAAATGAGGGTGTGTAACAAGGAATGGAGATGGATCTTCGGGGGTATGGTGGAAGGGACCAGGGCTCTTCTTGTCCCTTTTCCTGTGTGGGTGGCGATTCATCGTCCGACGAGTCGACAGACATTGAGTCGTCTGAAGATTCATTGGAAGATTCACCTTGAGAAGAATCCTTTGAAATATCAATGATATCGCGAGAGGTGGATGCAGACAAAGGTTTGAGTCGAAGGGTGAGTTTGACCTTGGGTGGACGCTTATCCAAGTCATTTTCTGAATCTGAACTTGACGCGCGGGCCACACACCCCCTCAGTGGTCGCTTCCGCTTCTGCCCACACTGCTGCTCCTCCATGCGCCTTTGCTTTGCCATTTTGTTTTTCTTTGACTTTGCTGCCATAAAAGCTCCGACTTTTCCATCTTCAGTGTAATCAGAAAGACGGATGCCAGCTCGAGTGAAAGGGCAGGGAGCGCCCGTAGCACGACTGAGATACCAGACAGCAGTACCCTTTCTAAAATTAGTTGCTCGGTTGTCAACAGCTGTGCAATGTGCGCCCCCCGAGCGAGAGTAGAGAGCTGGCAAGAGATCGTCATCGGAGATAGTGCCAGAGAGCTGGTGGCTCAGAACTAGGGGATGGTCTTGTTGTTCCTCGCAACGGGCCTGATGGACACGGAGATAGGTTGTAATTGCTTGACTGGCTGCTGAAACGCTGCATGAAATGAGAAAAAGAGACTTATTAGAAAAAAGGAGTGACATACTTTTGACAAACAAGACCATGATTAACAGACATTTCTGCGAGATCTTTTATAGTCATAGCGCGATTATCCTAGAAAGGGATGATGAGAACTTTGAAATTGATATAGTAAAATACATACAATTGAAAGGAAAGAACGAGCAATGGCAAGAAAGACTCTGTTGTTTGCATCATCTGGGTGTAGTACGATATGTGGTGGAGGAAAGTCAGGAAAGTGATTAGCAGTTGAAAGTTTTTGCTTTCTTGAAGGAACAGGAGACTGTCTGAGGCGAGCTGAAGGTTTGATTGTAATATTGTGTCGTATTCGTGTACCGTATGAATGAGGGGTATTAGAGGAGGAACGGATGTCTTGTAAAGTTGGTTGATCAGAGTACATGGCGCAGCAGTAAGTATCATGGGAGAAAGGGAACGTTTATTTTAAAATATTATGAATACACGATTACAAAGGACCCCAGTCACTCCTACTATCACGTTCCTGTTACAACCTAATTAAAATAGTTAATCTGTGACATCATCCATCACTTCTTACCTGCCAGCGTTTTCTTCGTGGTCAAAGCTGGTTTCTTGACAGTGCCTACCTTCGCAAAAGGTGGCTTGGAATTCTGTCACTTTACCGTTAACATTCACTCCCGTAACAACGATATTCCGTCACACACCTCTTTCGAACCACCAGCCTTGGTGGGTGCGAGCTTGACCTTGCCTGATGGACCTTTGGGAAGGACAAAGATACCGTTCTCGGCTCCAGTGCTAATAGCATGATTCAATTGGTAGAGGTTGGTCCCAGTGACCTCGACCTTGTAGGTCTCTTCCGCGTACTGGAGACACCGTAAGTAAAGGACGTCCCATATATGTAACTACCACTCACTTTCTTGATGGTGTTGCGCGAAACTCCCTGGCGGACATCTTCCTTGCGTAAAACAATGCATTCCTACGGCACTTGAGAACACAGTTCATTAGCAACGAATGCCACACCAACCTTGATGATATCTTTCCATGACGGACGCGTCGCAGTGGCCTTGGCACCGGCCTTGGTGGTTTTTGGTTTTGCAGTAACCTTTGTCTTAGACGCAGGTTTCGTCGTCGCAGCTTTCTTGACCGTCGCTGGCTTCTTCGTGGTAACAGTCTTCTTCACCGTCGCAAGCTTTTTCGCCTTGCTAGACGACGCAGGCTTCGTAGCGGACGTGGGTTCAGCGGCGCTGGCTTCCGGGCTTTGAGCTGTGGAGGATGACATGGTGTAGATTTGGGGGTGGTGAGAGGTTAAACTTGAAAAGTTCGAGGCATTGTTGACCTATTTATGGCACACCGCGTCCAATATTGATCATGATCACATGGTGGCTGTGCTCATTTTCGTTTGTTGAACGAGTCACGCGTTTTTACCACGTGATCATTCTACAGATCTACATAGATCAGGTCAAAGACGGTTGTAATTCTATTTCTTATTTCCCAATGATAAGACTTGGAATGATCCGTTTGGCTGCACCTCGGCCTTCACACCAGTGCCTATCCAACCATCCCCATCACCCTCCGATGAAATGTCAACGTATCCTTCGATATTCGCCATTTTGGCGACGGATGGTCCCCTGACAAATAATATGCCGACGGGATTAGCCCCATTTTCAACCTGATCGTCCTCGACACCGACCAATTTGGCCTCGATGTTCACACTCGGAGGGCCTGTATGGGCGACGGGCGTTAAAGGACCATTGCTTGGTGCAGGAAAATCTTGTAAATCAAAGGCATGCGAAGCTAAAACGGGTCCTGAAACCAGAGGATGGGTAAGGCTGTTCACCAAAGGTATAGACAGCGCGATGCGTGCGGGAGTCATCGTTTTCGCTTCAATAAGTCCTGAAACCCAAAAAGTTACAATTAGCACGGTAATAGATAAGTGATCACCTACCACCGCTAACAATGACACCGCGCAGCGTTGCCGCACCTTCACCTAAAATTTTAGTTCGGGCGCCGTCAAACACCACTCTGTCCCATAAGCTTTCTTTCGTAACGAATCCTTCCGTCACTCCATTTAGTTTGTGGCGCCAACCAAACGGATAGAGCAACCACGATTTAGCAGACTCCTTGATGACAGCAGTTACAAGAGAATTCAAATGGTCAGGCTTGATGAACAAAATAGTCGGGGATGGTATTGGATACTTCCTCTTGACCGACAGAATGTCAGAAGTGTCAAGTGCAACGGATTCTAACATTATTGTTAGGCTACCCCGTGATCGACAAAATAGAAAATGTACCTTCTTCCATGTGGTATAATTCAGAACTCGCGAGAGTCGCGAAATTTGTTCCTTCAAAGATTGCAGTGTATGCGATTGCCCTTCCATACGCTGTACTCAATGAATGTGAGGAAGCAAGGATGTCCAACGGGGATATAGCATGCGAAAGGGGGAGTAATGCACGAACTGCAGCCACTCCGGCGGTTAGATTCTCGTGTGTCAGCTGAGCTCCTTGTAGCAGGCCGGATTCGGATTCGTAAAAAGATATAGAGAAGACATCACTTGTGTCTAAAAGAAATTAAGACGAGCTTGCAACAACAATGCGATGACTTACTCGAAAAAGGGCTAATGATCTTCTCGACTTTCACGCCCTCGCGTTCAACCTCGGCAAATTTTAGAACCTTGATGTTACTAGCCACGCTAGCCATAGTCTGAGCGCTTGGTTCGCCAACAACTATGATGGTATGCTCAACGCTTTGTTCACTTGTCTCATAAATATGCTCCAAAAGCTGGGGAAGAAGGAAGGCATGCGTTAGAATAGCGGAAGGTGGATAAGACTCTAAAACAGTCGGTAGCAAGGTCGAAGATGACAAAGTGTAGGAGGTGATGGAATGAGAGGCCAGAGCAAGGTCTGCAATAATGAATTCTAAGCGTAAATTAAGTCCAAGGTTCAGCATTGATTCATGAGATTCAACCGACCAATACAATCATTCAACAAAATGAGAACAGTTGATGCTTGCGGTTGTAATTGGGCGAGACGAAGCAAGCCTGTACCCAGAGCAGCAGCACGATCTTGCAGACTAGCATTGGTGATCTTGTTGTCACATCCTGTAAGCACGCACTGTTTAGGCACCGTTGCGCCGCTCAAACGTACCTTGGTTGACCACAAAGTTCGAGGCGCCTCTACTTCTGGTCGCACCAAATCCACGAGGTTTCGAACATCCTTACTGGGTCGCAAAGGAAACTGGATGCATCTCAATATTGGGTAAAGGCAGAAAGATGGCGGGTTGACGTACCCTTCCCATCAAACCGGTTCCATAATTCCTGTATATCGCGCTTTCCCCAGGATTACGAGCTCGGCCAACATCACTCTGCCTACCTAAAAGAATAGGATGGACTAAGGGTTGGGGCTTGTAGAGATTGTTGAGCAGAAAAACAGTAGCCGCAATGAGACCCAGCAAGACTGTCAAGTCGTCGGTCAACAGATACTCTGAAATACTGAAGGGCATTTAGCCGTTTGGAGGGAAGGCTGGTCGTTGTTGAACGCAGAGTAAAGCTGGGCAATTGTATGCTAATGTATACCCAGGTATACATACAAGGCAAACTCCGAAATTCTTGCCTTTTTCTTCAACTATGATATCCCTCTCACTCTTACTCAACGTCGATTACAACGTCGGGCTCTCTAATACAATCACAAGCACCTGCTTGACATCAAGGAAAAGGTGCCTTCGTAGTTGCCATTATAGTTACGGTTCCTTCAGGAGGCCCTGCTGAACCGTAGCTGCTTGTTCTCGCTGGCATCCACTCCATACCGTTCAT
>Ga0307507_10007675_pt1 | contig 15458 bp, 12 predicted proteins | sample 7_EM_MG_FD_207223 | JGI IMG/M metagenome (GOLD analysis project Ga0307507, IMG submission 207223) | Populus trichocarpa ectomycorrhiza microbial communities from riparian zone in the Pacific Northwest, United States - 7_EM | ecosystem: Host-associated > Plants > Roots > Unclassified | place... | reverse complement strand
CTCACGAGTCCTTACACCCGCACCGGCACCCAGAGTGCGTCGATGGCCCGCTCGGCGGCCGCGAGGCTTTCGTCGGCCAGCGGGATGAGCTCGGCCATCTCCGGCTTCACCTTCGCCAGCGTCAGTTCCGCGGTGATGAACCGCGGTTCGAGGCCGGTCAGCGAGACGCCGTGCGGCAGCCATGGCTCCGCGTGGTCCCAGCCTTCCCGCGGCGTGCCCTCGCCGTAGCCGCCTCCACGCGCCGCCAGCACGATGAACTCGCGCCCGCCGAGCCGCCCCTCGCGCGTCTCCGCGTCGAGAGACAACCCGGGCGCGATCAGGTGGTCCACCCAGGCCTTCACCGTGCTCGGCGGGCCGAAGTTGTAGAGCGGCAGGCCCAGCAGGATCGTGTCGGCCGCCTTCACCTCGTCGACGACCTCCCGGGTCACCGCCCACGACGCGGCCTGCTCCGCCGAGTGCTGCTCCGGCGGCAACGCCCTGGCCAGACCACCGTCCACGTCCAGGTGGGGCAAGGGGTGTGTGCCCAGGTCGCGGTAGGTCACCGTGCCGCCGGGATGGGCGGCGCGCCACGCCGCGGCGGCGCGGGCGGAGAGCTTCCGGCTGGTCGAGGCATCGCCCTGGATGCTCGAGTCGATGTGCAGCAGATGAGTCATCTCGTTAGCCACCCATACATCGTTAGTGTAGGACAAACCATTAATACCACACCGACCACTGGGCAGGCTCGTACACTTGCCCCATGACCTCGCTCCCGGTCGTCAACCAGCCCCCGCACCGCTGCGGCGCGCTGCTCGACCACCTCACGCGCCGGATGCGGCTGCGCAGCGAGGCCGTGCTGGCGCCGCTTGGGCTGCGGCCCCGCCACCTGGTCGCGCTCACCGTGCTGCGGGACCGCCAGGGCAGCACGCAGCAGGACCTGGCGAAGACGCTGGAAATGGACAGCACGAACGTCGTCGGGCTGCTCAACGAGCTCGAAACCGCGAACCTCGTCGAGCGCCGCCGGTCGCCCGCGGACCGCCGCCGCCACCTCGTCGAACTCACCGACGTCGGCGCGAAGCAGCTCGCGAAGGCCGAATTCGCGCTCGCGGCCGTCGAGGACGAAGTCCTGTGCGGACTCGACAACGAACAGCGCGAAACGCTCTACACGCTTCTTCAGCAGGCGAGCACCCAAGGCGAATTCATCGCCTGCACCGAAGCCGACGTGTGAGATCGCCCTTCTCCTTGCGCGGCCCGGAAATCGTCAACATCCCGAGGGGCAAACCCTGAGACGGACCCTGGTCTTTCCCTGAAGAGCCTTCGAGACCGGCGCGCGGCGCCGCGCGATCCCCTTATGGTCCGCTCAGTCAAGGGGGAAATCTTCCAGAGGGGAAAGTCTGATGAACGCAGTCCTGCGCGGCGCCGGGAGACTGGCGAAGCTGCCGTCGGGCAGACGCGGTAAGTGGGTGATGCTGGTGCTCTGGATCGGGGCGCTGGTGTTCCTCGCGCCGCTGGCCGGCAAGCTCTCCGACGTCCAGAACAACCAGGCCGAGTCCTGGCTGCCCGGCAGCGCGGAGTCGACGAAGGTCCTCGCGATCAGCCAGCAGTTCCAGTCCAGCAACCTGATCCCCGCGGTGATCGTGTACGAGAAGCCCGGCGGCCTCGGCCAGTCCGAGCTCACCGCGATCGGCGCGCAGGTCCAGCGGTTCGGCACGATCCCCGGAGTCGTGCCGGGCACCGTCGGCCCGATCGCCTCGGCCGGGACACCACCACAGGCCGCCGAAGTGATCGTGCCGATCGACGCGGGCGTCGCGGGCTGGTCCAACCTGACCAAGGTCGTCGACCAGGTCCGCGCCATCAGCGGTGCGGGTCTCACCGGCGTCTCGGTGCACATCACCGGACCCGCGGGCGGCGCGGCCGACCAGTCCGGCGCGTTCGCCGGGATCGACGGCGCCCTGCTCATCGCCGCGCTGATCGTCGTGATCTCGATGCTGCTGCTCACCTACCGCAGCCCGGTCCTGTGGCTGCTGCCGGTGCTCACCGTCGGCGCCGCGCTGATGACGTCGCAGGGCGTGATCTACCTGCTGGCGAAGTACGCCGACCTGACCGTCAACGCGCAGAGCGCGGGCATCCTCACGGTGCTGGTGTTCGGCGCGGGCACCGACTACGCGCTGCTGCTCATCGCCCGCTACCGCGAGGAACTACGCAACCACGAGGACCGGCACGAGGCGATGTCCGTGGCGCTGCACCGCGCCGGGCCCGCGATCTGGGCCAGTGCGGCCACCGTCGTCATCGGCATGCTGTGCCTGTGCTTCGCCGAGCTGAACTCGACCGCCGGGCTCGGCCCGGTCGCCGCGGTCGGCATCGGCGTCGGCCTGCTCGCGATGGTGACCCTGCTGCCCGCGCTGCTGGTGATCTGCGGACGCTGGGTGTTCTGGCCGGCGCGGCCCGCGTTCGGCTCGGCCGACCACACCTCCACCGGGATCTGGGCCCGCATCGGCCGGGTGGTCGCGAAGGGACCGCGCACGACGTGGACCGTCACCGCGCTCGTCCTGGTGGCGCTGGCGCTCGGGACGTCCACGCTCAAGGCTGACGGTCTGAGCAACGCCGATTCGTTCACCAGCACGCCCGACTCCGTCGTCGGCGAGCAGGTGCTGGCCAAACACTTCCCCGGCGGCGGGGCCGAGCCGATCCAGATCGTCGCGAACGCCGGATCCGCCGCCCAGGTCAAGGCCGCGGTCACCGGGCTGCCCGGCGTCGCGGCGGTCAAGGACCCGGTCGTGCGGAGCGGGCATGCCTACGTCGAGGCCACCACGGTCGACCCGCCGGACAGTGACGCGGCCACGGCCACGCTGCTGCGGGTCCGGGACGCGGCGCACGCCGTGCCGGGCGCGGACGCGCTGGCGGGCGGCCAGACGGCGTTGCGCTACGACGTCGAGGAGGCCAACCGGAGCGACCGCGACCTGATCATCCCGATCATTCTCGTGGTGGTGTTCCTCATCCTGGCCGGGCTGCTGCGCTCGATCCTGGCGCCGGTGCTGCTCATCGCCACGGTGGTGCTGTCGTACTTCGCGACGCTGGGCATCAGCTCGTTCTTCTTCGAGCACGTGCTCGGCTTCCACGGGGCGGACGCGTCGTTCCCGCTGTTCGTCTTCGTGTTCCTGGTGGCACTCGGCATCGACTACAACATCTTCCTGATGACGAGGATCCACGAGGAGGCCAAGAAGCAGGGCACCCGAAAGGGCGCGCTGACGGCGTTGTCGGCCACCGGCGGGGTGATCACGTCGGCCGGGCTGGTGCTCGCCGGGACGTTCGCGGTGCTCGCCACGCTGCCGCTGACGGCGTTCGCGGAGCTCGGCTTCGCGGTCGCGGTGGGCGTGCTGATCGACACGATCATCGTGCGCGCGGTGCTGGTGACGGCGCTGACGCTGGATCTCGGCCGGTTCATCTGGTGGCCAGGCAAGCTGATGCGCCGCCACGACCCCGTCTCCCCTGCGCCCTCCGCCCCGGTCCCCGCCCTCTCCGCGCGGGAGTAGCCCCGTAGTCCGTGAATGGCACATTGAGGGTCGTAAAGGCCCTCAATGTGCCATTCACGGACCTTCGCCACGGGAATAGGGTCGGCGGGGAGACTCGGAGATCCTGGAGGCAGGCATGTCGTTGTTGGCCCAGCTGAGCACGGCGATCACCAGCGGTGCGATCGAGGTCGTCGACCTCACCGCGCCCCTGAGCTCGAGCACGCCGATCCTGCAGCTGCCCGAGCCGTTCGGCAACACGATCCCGTTCCGGCTGGAGGAGATCAGCCGCTACGACGAGCGTGGCCCGCGCTGGTACTGGAACGACATCCACACCGGCGAGCACACCGGCACCCACCTGGACGTCCCGGTGCACTGGGTGTCCGGAAAGGACGGTCATGACGTCTCGCAGGTACCGCTGCGCACGCTCGTCGCCCCGGCGGTCGTGCTCGACGCCACCGAGCGCGCCGCCAAGGACCCGGACTTCCTGCTCTCGATCGACGACGTCCGCGCCTGGGAGGCCGAGCACGGCCCGCTGCCCGAGGGCGGCTGGCTGCTCTACCGCACCGGCTGGGACACGCGCAGCGCCGACCAGGCCGAGTTCCTCAACGCCGACGACGCCGGCTCGCACACCCCCGGCGTCGCCCCGGACTGCGCGAAGTGGCTGGCCGAGGAAACGCCGATCACCGGGCTGGGTGTGGAGACCGTCGGCACCGACGCGGGGCAGGCGCCCGGCCTCGAGCCGATGTTCCCCTGCCACGAACTCCTGCTGGGCGCGGGGAAACACGGCCTGACCCAGTTGCAGAACCTGGCACTGCTGCCGCCGACGGGCACGCTGCTGGTGGTCTGCCCGCTGCCGATCGTCGGCGGCTCCGGCAGCCCGGCCCGGGTGCTGGCGCTGGTGGAGAAGTGAACGTCGCCGAGGCGGTGGGGCGCACTCTCGCCGAGCTCGGCGTGGGCATGGCGTTCGGGGTGGTGGGCAGCGGCAACTTCGAGGTCACCAACGCGCTGCGCGCGGGCGGCGTCCGGTTCGTCGCCGCCCGCCACGAGGGCGGCGCGGCGAGCATGGCCGACGCCTACGCGCGGATGTCCGGGCAGGTCGGCGTGCTGAGCCTGCACCAGGGCTGCGGGCTGACCAACGCGATCACCGGGATCACCGAGGCGGCCAAGAGCCGCACGCCGATGATCGTGCTGACCGCGGACTCGGCGGGTTCGGCGGTGCTGTCGAACTTCCGGATCGACCAGGACGCGCTCGGCGTCGCGGTCGGCGCGGTGTCCGAGCGGACGCACACGGCGGCCAGCGCCATCGCCGACACCGTGCGCGCCTTCCGGACCGCGCTGCAGCAACGACGTCCGGTGCTGCTGAACCTCCCCCTCGACGTCCAGGCGCAGGCGGCGCCGGAGCCGGCACCCCTGCCCGGAATCTCCGCGCCAGGGCGAGTGCGGCCTGACGCGGCCGACGCCGGCTCGCTGGCCCGGCTGCTCGCGGCGGCGTCGCGGCCGGTGTTCATCGCCGGACGTGGCGCACGGGGAAACGCGTTGGCACTGAATGCGTTGGCCGACGCGTGCGGCGCGCTGCTGGCGACGTCGGCGGTCGCGCACGGGCTGTTCGCCGAGGAACCCTGGTCGCTGGGGATCTCGGGCGGGTTTTCGTCACCGCTCGCCGCCGAGCTGATCGGCGAGGCGGACCTCGTGGTCGGCTGGGGCTGCGCGCTGAACATGTGGACCACCCGGCACGGCCGCCTGCTCGGCCCGGGCGCCACGCTCGTCCAGGTCGACGTCGAGCAGTCCGCGCTCGGCGCGCACCGGCCGGTCTCGCTGGGGATCGTCGGCGACGTGGCGAGCACCGCGTGGGACGTCCTCGCCGCGCTGGACGGGAAGCGCACGACGGGCTACCGGACGCCCGAAGTCGGGGAACGGCTCGCGGCCGGCGTGCGCTGGAACGACGTCTCACACCAGGATCTGGGCGGCGACGGGCGGATCGACCCGCGCACGCTGAGCCGGGAGCTCGACGCGCTCCTGCCCGCCGAGCGGATCGTGTCGATCGACTCCGGCAACTTCATGGGCTACCCGAGCGCGTACCTATCGGTGCCCGACGAGAACGGATTCTGCTTCACGCAGGCATACCAGTGCATCGGCCTGGGGCTCGGCACGGCGATCGGGGCGGCGCTGGCCCGCCCGGACCGGCTGCCCGTGCTCGGGACCGGCGACGGCGGATTCCACATGGGACTGTCCGAACTGGACACCGCGGTGCGGCTCGGCCTGCCGCTGGTGGTGATCGTCTACAACGACGCCGCGTACGGCGCGGAGGTCCACCACTTCGGCCCGGAGGGGCACACCGACATGGAGACGGTCCGGTTCCCCGACAGCGACATCGCGGCGATCGGGCGTGGGTTCGGGTGTGCCGGGGTGACGGTGCGCTCGGCCGACGACCTCGGCGCGGTGCGCGAATGGCTGACAGGGCCACGGGCAACGCCGTTGGTGATCGACGCGAAGATCGCCGACGACGGCGGTTCCTGGTGGCTGGCCGACGCGTTCCGCCACTGACTCACGGCTCCCGTCGAGTGCAATGAACGGTCCTTTCATTGCAGATTTTGCAATGAAAGGACCGTTCATTGCACTCCGGCGGAGGTACTCGCGAAGACGCTGTAACACCGGCGGGGGCTCGCGCGTCTGGTCATTGACGCCAGGCCGCACGGGCCCGGTCGGAGAGGCCCCGGCGAGCTCGCCCCCAGCTCGCCGGGGTCACCTCACCGATGTAACAGGCCTTATACTTCCCCCATGACCGAGGGTCCGGATCCCACCGAACAGAGCCACTGGCGCCCGTTGCGCCTGCTGCTCAACGCCATGGACGACGACATCGCCCGGCTCTACGACGAGCGCGGCGTCAAGGGCGTCCGGCCGCGGTTCGCGATGCCGCTGATCCGGCTCGGGCGGGCCGGGGCGATGTCCATCCAGGAGCTGGCCGCTTCCACCGACGTCACGCATTCGGCGATGAGCCAGACCGTCGCCGCGCTGCGCCGCGAGGGACTGGTCACCAGCGAGCCCGGGCCCGACGCGCGCACCCGGCAGGTGGTGCTGACCGAGCGGGCCCGCGAGCTCGTGCCCTTCCTCGAGGCGGAGTGGCGGGCCACCGAGGAAGCCGTCGCCGAGCTCGAGACCGAAATCCCCTACGCACTGAGCAAGGCTGTCCAGGACATCGAAGCCGCGCTCGCCCGCCGGTCCTTCCACGACCGGATCGTCTCCCACCTCCCGAACTAAAGTGCTCAGCGGATGACCACTTTGCCTGCGAGAATCCGGGCATGCGCGCCGACCGCCTTGTGGCGACCCTCCTGCTGATGCAGACGCGCGGCCGGGTGACCGCCGCCGAGCTGGCCGAGGAACTCGAGATCTCGGTCGCCACCGCCCGCCGCGACCTCGAAGCGCTCTCCGCCTCGGGCGTGCCGGTCTACCCGCAGCCGGGCCGCGGCGGCGGCTGGCAGCTGGTCGGCGGGGCCCGTACCGATCTGTCCGGGCTCACCGCGGGCGAGGCCAGGGCGCTCTTCCTGCTGGCGGGCCCGGCCGCATCGCTGGCACCCGAGGTGAAGTCCGCGCTGCGCAAGCTGATGGGCGCGCTGCCCGGCACGTTCCGGGCGGACGCCGAGGCCGCGGCCGAAGCGGTGGTCGTCGACCCAGCGCGATGGGGCGAACACGGCAAGGCACGGCCGGAGCTGGTCGACCGGCTGCAGGATGCCGTGGTGCGACGGCGAAAAGTCCGGTTCGACTACACCGGCCGCGGCCGCGAGCGGTCCGAGCGGCTGGTCGACCCGTGGGGCCTGATCGACAAGGACGACGTCTGGTACCTGATGGCGGGCACCGAAAACGGGCGCCGGACGTTCCGGGTCGATCGCATCATCAACGCCGTGGTAACCGATTTCCCGGCCGAGCGGCCCGGCGATTTCGCACTCGCCAAGGCGTGGGAAGAAGTTGTCGAAGAAGTCGAACGCCGCCGGTCTCCGCTGTCCGCGACGATCTTGTTCGACAGCAGGTATCTCGGCGTCATGCGCGATCGCTTCGGCCGGCACTGCGAGGTCGAGTCGCGGCTCGACGACGGCCGCGTGCGAGTCCGGGTTTCCGCGCCGGCGCCGGTAATGATCGCCCAGGAGCTGGCGGGCTGGGGCGGGCTGGTGGAAGTGGAAGGGCCGGATTCCGTTTGTGCCGAACTGGCGCGGATCGGCGCGGAGCTCACAAGCCGATACGCTCGATAAACACCGTTAATGCGTCCACTGTGGACAGTTGAACGTGCTACCATCAGTGGTTCGCGGGACTTGTCAGGTCGCCGTTCGGAGTATCCGCGATCACCCGTTTGCTGGTACGGTCCCCGAAACCTGAACGCGTGTTCGGTGTCCGGCACCTCCGCCCGGAACCCGTCGGGGCACGCGCGGTGGTGAGGGCTGAAAAATGCGTGACGATGTAGTCGAGGCGAGTGCAGTGGTCGGGCACCCACCGGACGTGGTGTGGCAGATCGTCGGTTCGCCCCAGTGGTATTCGAGATTCGTGCCGGAGCTATCCGGCTTCGACGTGGTCATGCCCGCCGGGCGTGGCCGAGGACCCCGGGGCATGCTCCGGATCGCCCCGGAACGCGGCGGACTCATCGAAACTCCGGTACAGGCCGTGGTGTACCGGCAAGGTGAGCACGTCGTCTGGTGCGGGGTGCCCGACGAGGGCAACTGGGTCTCGCTCGAACTGCGGCCACTGGCCGGCGAGCGGACCGAGCTGTTCGTCCGGGCCATGGTCTCGCCCGCGCACGCGGACCTGATCTCTTCCATCAAGAAGGACATCCGCGCGGCCGCCCGCCGGTTGGACCTGTATCTGTCCGGGCAACCCGAGCCGGGCGCCGAGAATCCGCAGAACAAGGCCGGGAAGGTCGCGACGACCAGCACGCTGCTGCGTGCCGGGGTGATCGCCCCCGCCAGACCGGACAAATTGGCCAAACAGCTCAACGCGCTGGCCCAGTGGGGCGCCACGATCGCCGGCGGCTACCAGGCCTCCGCGGGGCGGGTGCCGAACGAGCGCGCACTGCACGACGAGCGCTGTGTCCGCACGTTCGCCCAGGCCGACGACCGCAGCAACCGGCTCGCCAACGCGCTGGCCGAGCTGGGCGTCGGCGAGCGGGACCGGATCGCGCTGCTGTGCCGCAACCACGCCGCGATGGTCGAGTCGTTCATCGCCGCGGGCAAGCTGGGCGCCGACGTCGTACTGCTCAACACCGGTCTGTCCGCGAAGTCGGTGGCCGACGTGATCGCCGAGCACCAGCCCTCCGCGGTCCTCGCCGACGACGAGTTCGCCGAGACGATCGCGGGCGTGCCCGGCAAGTTCGCGCGGATCAGCACCTGGGCCGACGCCGAGGCCGGCTACCCCACCATCGACGACCTGATCGCCAGCGCCCCGGCCGACCGGCCCAAGCCGGTCGAGCGCCCGGGGAGGCTGGTCGTGCTGACCTCGGGCACGAGCGGGACGCCCAAGGGCGCGCGCCGCCCGACACCGAAGGGCCTGAGCACCGCGGCGGCGATCCTGTCCCGCATCCCGCTGCGCGCGGGCGACCGGATCGTCGTCGCCGCGCCGCTGTTCCACAGCTGGGGCCTGGCCGCGATGCAGCTCGGCATGGCGCTGCGCGCCTCGCTCGCGCTGGTGCGCAAGTTCGACGCCGAGGAGACGCTGCGGACCATCGCCGAGCAGAAGGGCGACGCGCTGTTCGCGGTGCCGATCATGCTGCAGCGCATCCTCGATCTGCCCGACCGCGTGCGTAACCGCTACGACCTGTCGTCGCTGCGGATCGTCGCGAGCAGCGGCTCGGCGATGTCGGGCGCGTTCGTGGCGTCGTTCATGGACAACTTCGGTGACGTTCTCTACAACTTCTACGGTTCGACCGAGGTGTCCTGGGCGAGCATCGCCGACCCGTCGGACCTGCGCGCCGCGCCGACCACGGCGGGCCGCTGCCCGCCCGGCACGGTCGTGGCCATCCTCGACGAGGACCGCAAGCCGGTGGCGCCCGGTCGCGAGGGCCAGATCTTCGTCGGCAACGACATGCTCTTCGAGGGCTACACCAACGGCAACGCCCCGGCGCGGGCGGCGGACCTGATGGCCACCGGCGACGTCGGCTACCTCGACGCGGCGGGACGCCTGTTCGTCACCGGCCGGGCCGACGAGATGATCGTCTCCGGCGGTGAGAACGTGTTCCCGCGGCCGGTCGAAGAGGCGCTGGTCGCGCTGCCGGGCGTGCACGACGCGGCGGTGGTCGGGGTGGCCGACGCCGAGTACGGCCAGCGGCTGGCGGCCTACGTCGTTCCCCGGCGTGGCGCGGCGCTCGTCGCCGATGACATCCGCCAGCACATCCACCAGCGGCTGGCGCGGTTCGCGGTGCCGCGGGATGTGTATTTCGTGCCGGATCTGCCGCGGAACGCGACGGGCAAGATCCTCAAGCGGCTGCTGCACGACGACACCTGGCCGGTTACGGAGTACTGACTCGTGAGTGGCGCTGCCGGGCGGTGGCGATGTCCCGAATGACGCGTTCGGGACGCTGGCTGTCTCGAACGCGTCATTGGAGACGTGCGAGCCGGCTCCAGCACGGTGTCGTGAGTGGTTAGTGCCGTTAGAACGACATTTACCACTCACGACCTCACCCCAGCAGCTCCGCAAGCAATGGCTCGCCTTCGGGCCACGGGCCGTACGCCCCGGTGAGATGCCCGACCTCGCCGATCTCCACCAGCCGCGCGCCCCAGGACTCCGCGAACGACGCCACCCGCTCCGGGGTCATCCAGCGGTCGTTCGCGCTCGCCGCGACGATCGACGGGAACGGCAGCCGCAGCCGCGGGATGGGCGCGAAGTCGCGGATCTCGGCTTCGGGATTGGTCTCGACGTCGGCGGCGGCCACGAACAGCGCGCCACGAACAGGCCGCGCCGCACGCGATGCCGCCCAGTGGACGACGGTGAGCACGCCGAGACTGTGCGCCACGAGCACCGGTGGCGAAGCGGCCGCGGCGAGGGATTCGTCCAGCCGGGCAACCCAATCCTCACGCACCGGCTTGTCCCAGTCGTCCTGGACCACCCGAGCCGAACCCGGGTGTTTCGCCGGCCAGACCGATTGCCAGTCCACCGGTTCCGGACCGAACCAGCCGTCCACGAAAAGCAGTGCCATGACCGCGAGTATGACCCGCACCGAAAATGTCGGTGGGTGCTGGCATGCTTCGCGGGGTAAGCCGACAGCGAGGAAGCAACAGCGTGGGGGTCAGGTGGTGACGGCGGTGCCGTGGACCGTGGAACGCGTGGCCGGGCTCGCCCCGGACGCGACGTCGGCCAAGGCGGGCCGGGCGCAGGCGGTCGCGGCGAAGTGGTCCGGCGCGGGCGCGTCCGCGGAAGCGGTCTGGGGCGCCTGCCAGGGCAGCGGCAAGAAGCCGTACCAAACCTGCGTGGAGCTGGCCGGGCCGGCGTACCGCTGCACGTGTCCCAGCCGGAAGTTCCCGTGCAAGCACGCGCTGGGCGTGCTGATGCTGTGGGCGGCCGGGCAGGTGCCCGAGGCGCCGACGCCAGGCTGGGTGGGTGAATGGCTCGCCGAGCGCGCGGAAAGGGCCGAGCGCGCCGAAAAACGCACCGAAGCCGGGCCCAGGGACGAGGAAGCAGCGGCGAAACGCGCGCAGGAGCGCGCGAACCGGGTGGACGGCGGCGCCGCCGAGCTCAAGGCGTGGCTGGTCGACCGGGTCGGCGCCGGGTTCGCGGGGTTCGAACGCGCGGGCGCGGACGAGCTGCGCACGGTCGCCGCCCGCATGGTCGACGCACAGGCGTCCGGGCTGGCCGGTGGTCTCCGCCGCGCCGCGGGGCTCGTCGGCCGGGGCCGCGATTGGCCGGGCGCGCTGCTCGCCGAGCTGTCGCTGCTCTACCTGCTAGCCGACGCCTGCACGCGCCTGGGGACGCTGCCCGCGGATCTCGCCGAGACCGTCCGCACCCGGCTCGGATTCACCACGGAGACGGCGAAAGTGCTCGAGACCGGCGAGCGCGTCGCCGACGACTGGCTGATCTGTGGCGCCGCGGACGAGGAGAACGACCGGCTGTTCACCCGCCGGACTTGGCTGCGGGGCAGCCGCACTGGCCGTGACGCGCTGGTGTTGTCCTTCGCACCGCTCGGCCGTCCGCTGGATTCCTCGCTGCCGCCAGGACATCTGCTCACCGCGGAACTGGCGTACTACCCGGCCTCGGCGCCGATGCGCGCACTGGTCGCCGAGCGCGGCATTCCGGTGCCCGCCCACGGCCCGCCAGGCGAAAGCATCGAGCAAGCGCTGGCCGCATACGCCCAAACACTCGCCGCCGACCCGTGGCTCGCCCGGTGGCCGATGCTGCTGTCCGGGGTGACGCCTGCCGAGACGGCCACCGGCTGGTGTCTGTCCGAAAAGGACGGTACGGCGCTGCCGCTGGTCCCCACCGCGGATCCGTGGCGGCTGCTGGCCGTGTCGGCCGGGATGCCGGTCACCGTGGCCGCCGAGTGGAGCCCGGCCGGGCTCCGGCCACTGACCTGCTGGCACGAGGACCGGGCGGTGCGGCTGTGAAGGCGTGGGAAGACCTGGTCGGCGCCGCGCTGCTGGGCACCCGGCGGCGCGAGCCCGACCTCGGCGCGGCACCGCCCGCAGTCCGCGAGCTGGCCGCGCGGGTCGAACCGGCGGAGGAACTCCTGGCCGCGGCGGCCCTGCTCACCGGGTACCGCCGGGCGGGGCGGCGCGCGCTCACCGACGTCCGGCCGCTGCCGGTCGCGGCCCGCGACGATCGCCCGTACGTGCCCGCCATCGCGCGCGAGCGGCTCGCCCGGCTGCTCGCGGCGAGCCATCCCGACCTCCTGGAGGAATGGCTCGGCATCCTGGCGGGTACGCCCTACCGGATCCCGCCGGAGATCCTGCCCGCGCTGGCGGAGTCGGCGCGCACGAAGACGACGCTGCGCGTCCCGCTGGCGGCGGTGGCCGGTCCGGTCGGTGCCTGGCTCGCCGACCGCAACCCGGACTGGAAGTTCCTGGCCGCCCCGGCGGAGGAGGCGGCCGACGTCTGGCAGTTCGGCAGCCTGGCGCAGCGCCGGCGGTGGCTGACCCGCAAGCTGGCCGACGACCCCGAGGGCGCCCGCGAAACGCTCCTGGAATCCTGGCGCGGCGAGCCCGCCGAAGTCCGGGCGGACTTCCTCGGCGTGCTGGCCGGGCACTTGCGCGGCGTGGACGAGCCGTTCCTGGAAGCGGCGTTGAACGACCGGGCCGCCGCGGTCCGGGATCGCGCCGCGGATCTGCTCGGACGGCTGCCCGGCACCCGGTTCGGGCAGCGGATGGCCGAGCGGCTGCGGCGGCTGGTCACCCGCTCTCGCGCGGTCCTGGAGTTCACGCTGCCCGGCGACGAAATGCAGGACGGCCTACGCGGCGGCAAGCAGGAGGGCAACGTCCGGCTGCGCACGATCGTCGCCGCGACGCCGCTGTCGTTCTGGGCCGAGTTCGGGCCACCGTCGGACGTGGTGCGGATGAAGGTCGAGGGCTGCGCGGCCGGCGTGCTGCGGGACGGCTGGGCGACGGCGGCGCTGCGCCAGCGTGACGAAGCCTGGGCGCAGGCGCTGATCGGCGCCGACCCCGGCGGCCGCACCACCGCGCCCCTGCTGGCGATGCTCACGACGAGCCAGTCCGCGACGATCGCGCACCTGGTGAGCCGGCTGCAGACCGAGTCGTTCGCGCGGCTGGTGCACGAGCTGCCGCGGCCGTGGTCGGCGGCGCTGGGCACCGCGCTGCTCGACTGGATCGCCCGCCAGGGCGACCAGCGGCTGGTCTCGCACGCCGCCGTCGTGATCGCCCGCGCGGTACCGCCCGAGTGCCTCGGCCACCCGCTGGCCACCACGCGACTGACCCTCGAAGCCGGGCCGTGGCGCCGGGCGCTGACCGAAACCCTGAACTTCCGACGCGAAATGTACGAGGAGCTCCGATGACCACCGTCCTGAGGCCGCATGCCGAGCAGGACCACGCCGAGGAACTGGCCGCGCTCGCGAAGGCCGACGACCGCGCGAAGCCGCCGAACTGGAACCTGTCCCCGTGGGCCGTGGTCACCTACCTGCTCGGCGGCACGCTCGACGACGGCACCGTGATCACGCCCAAGTACGTCGGCCCGCGGCGGCTGATCGAGGTCGCCGTCGCCACCCTCGCGACCGACCGCGCGCTGCTGTTGCTCGGCGTCCCCGGCACGGCGAAAACCTGGGTGTCCGAACATCTTTCCGCGGCGATCAGCGGTGATTCGACGCTGCTGGTGCAGGGCACGGCGGGCACGTCCGAGGAGTCGATTCGTTACGGCTGGAACTACGCGCGGCTCATCGCGGAGGGCCCGAGCCAGAACGCTCTGGTGGAAAGCCCGGTGCTGCACGCGATGCGGGACGGCAAGCTGGCGCGGCTGGAGGAGCTCACCCGGATCCCGGCGGACGTGCAGGACAGCCTGATCACCATCCTGTCGGAGAAGACGCTGCCGGTGCCCGAGCTCGGCACCGAGGTCCAGGCCAGGCCCGGGTTCAACATCATCGCCACCGCGAACAACCGCGACAAGGGCGTGAACGAGCTGTCGAGCGCGCTGCGCCGCCGGTTCAACACCGTCGTGCTGCCGCTGCCGGACTCCGCCGACGCCGAGGTCGAGATCGTCAGCCGCCGCGTCGCGCAGCTCGGCACGTCGCTGCAGCTGCCCGCCGAGGCCGCCGGGCTGGCCGAGATCCGCCGCGTGGTCACGGTGTTCCGCGAACTGCGCTCGGGCCGTACCGAGGACGGCCGCACGGCGGTGAAGTCGCCGTCCGGCACGCTGTCCACGGCGGAGGCGATCAGTGTGCTCACCGGCGGGCTCGCGCTGGCAGCGCACTTCGGGGACGGGGTGCTGCGCCCGCACGACGTCGCGGCCGGGATCCACGGCGCCGTGGTCAAGGACCCGGTGGCCGACCGCGCGATCTGGATCGAATACCTCGAGACCGTCGTGCGCGAGCGTGATGGCTGGGCCGACTTCTACAGGGCAGGCCAGGAGATCAGTTGACCACTCATCTGCTGGGGATCCGGCATCACGGGCCGGGTTCGGCGCGGGCGCTGGCCACCCGGCTGGCCGAGCTCGAGCCCGACATCGTGCTCATCGAGGGCCCGCCGGAGGCCGACGTCCTGGTCGAGCTGACCGCGGACCCGGTGATGGCGCCGCCGGTGGCACTGCTCGCGTACGCGACCGACGACGTCTCGCGAGCGGCGTTCTGGCCGTTCGCCGTCTACAGCCCGGAGTGGCAGGCGATCGCGTACGCCAACGAAGCCGGGGTCCCGGTCCGGTTCTGCGACCTGCCTGCCGCGCACCAGTTCGCCGCCGATCCCGGCGATCGCGAAGGCCCGCTGATCGATCCGATCACCGAGCTCGCCACGGCGGGCGGCTACGACGATCCGGAACGCTGGTGGGACGACGTCGTCGAGTCGCGGCGAGAGTCCGCGTCGCCGTTCGAAGTCATCGCCGAGGCGATGACGGCGCTGCGCGAGGGCGAAGAGGCACCGCAGGGCCGGGAGGGGCAGCGCGAGGCGTACATGCGCACGGTCCTGCGCCGCGCCCGCAAGGACGGCTTCGAGAACATCGCTGTGGTGTGCGGGGCTTGGCACGTGCCCGCGCTGGCCGACCCGCTGCCGCCGGCGTCGCACGACGCGGCTGTCCTCAAAGGACTCCCGAAGCGGAAGGTCGCCTGCACCTGGGTGCCCTGGACGCACGGCCGGCTCGCCGCGGCGAGTGGCTACGGCGCCGGCGTGCGCTCGCCGGGCTGGTACCACCACCTGTTCACCACGGCCGACGACGTCACCGCGCGCTGGCTCACCCGCGTCGCCGGTGTTCTGCGCGAGGAAGACCTGCCGGTCTCGACGGCCCACGTGATCGAGGCCGTCCGGCTCGCCGACACGCTGGCGGCGCTGCGCGGCCGGTCCTCGTCCG
>Ga0307507_10007674_pt1 | contig 15459 bp, 6 predicted proteins | sample 7_EM_MG_FD_207223 | JGI IMG/M metagenome (GOLD analysis project Ga0307507, IMG submission 207223) | Populus trichocarpa ectomycorrhiza microbial communities from riparian zone in the Pacific Northwest, United States - 7_EM | ecosystem: Host-associated > Plants > Roots > Unclassified | place... | reverse complement strand
AATTTCTTTTTTGCTTCAAATTATTTTGTTTTTTTTTTTTATTGTTTTGACAAGCTGATGTTAAAATAAATTTTTAAAAAATAAAAAAAATATTATTTTGATGCATTTCCAAGCGAAAAGTACTTTGAAAAACAACCACTATCAATGTCTCCAACACATCCTTAGTCTAGATCACCATCATCCACCTTAATGGCGACAAATTCTTGCATTGGTCTCAATCTGTGCGCATGTATATTCGAGGGCGAGGAAAAATAAGTTATCTTATTGGCTAGAAAAAAGAATCAACAAGGGAGGACCCAGTGTATGCTACCTGGGATGTTGAAAACTCCATTATTATGACATGGCTAATGAACGCCATGGACGAAGGCATCAGCTCCAACTACATGTGTTGTTCAACAGCAAAGAAACTTTATGGTAATGTTAACCTAACGTATTCTAATATGGGTAATCAATCCTAAGTCTATGGCTTGACTTTGAATCTTCGTGAGATCCGGCAAGGAGAAAACAATGTCACAAAGTATTAACACACTAAAATGATTGTGGCAAGACCTTGATTTGTTCAATGATTATGAATGGAAATCTAAAGAGGGCTACAACTAGTACAAGAAAACAAAGGACTTCTGGATTTACAAGATCCTAGCTAGACTCAATATTTAAAAGAAAATTGCTATCTTGATTGTTTATGTAGATGACATAATCCTGACAGGTGATGACAATGTCGAGCTAGAAAGACTTAAAAAAAACTTGTTGGGGATTTTAAGGTCGAGGATTCAGGTGCTTCAAAATATTTTCATGTAATGGAATTTGTCAATTCTAAGGAAGTTATATTTGTCACTCAACAAAAAATATGTATTTGAATTACTTTATGAAACAGGGCTATTGGGATGCAAATCAATTGAAACACCAATTGAAGCCAACTTGAAGCTCTAACCTGCCAAAACTGAAGAAGAGGTGAATCGAGAGCAATACCAACGACTCGTGGGCAAATTAATTTATTTGGCCCAACATGCGTAGATATAGCCTTTGTAGCAAGTATGGTCAGCCAATTCATACATTCACCTGGCATGGAACACTTTGATGTCGTTAATAGAATTTTGAGGTAAAGGGACTCCTGGAAAAGGTTTGTTGTTTAAGAAACATGGACATTTACAGGTTAAAGTCTACTCCAATACAAATTGGACTGGAAGTATAACTGATAGATGATGAACTTCCAGTTATCGTACCTATGTTAGAGGGAATTTAGTGACTTTGCAAAGCAAAAAACAAAATGTTGTGGCAAGGAGTAGTGCATAAGCTGAGTTTAGAGCAATTGCACAAGGAATTTGTGAAGTTAGTGTGGATTAAAAGGTTGTTAGAATACTTGAAAATTCTTAACTCCTCGCCCATAAAGGTATGTTGCGACAATAAGTCGGTCATCTCAATTGCTTATAATCTATATCTTCATGATAGAACAAAGCACAAGCACATGGAAGTTGATAAACACTTTATCAAAGAAAAAATTGATAGTAGAATGATTTGCATGCTATATGTTCCAACTACCGAGCAAGTTGTTGATGCACTTACAAATAGGGCTTCACATGATTCAATTTGACTACTTGATCGACAAGCTAGCAATGGAAGATGTCTTAAAGTCAGCTTGAGGAGGAGCGTTATAAAATAGAAGATTTTATATTAGGTTGTCTATAAATTAAGAAATGGATTTGATATTAATTAACTCCTATAAATTAAAGGTCACTTCTAATTAGAATATATGATTTGATTTGGTTCTTGATTTCATGCCTTGTATTCTCTTTTAAATAGGAACCTTGTACATACTATTTTGAATCAAGTCAATAAACTGATTTCCAAATAGCATTCTCTGTCTTTAACTACTTTCTTTGTACTTGGTTCATTTACAAGAAAAACCCTTCTCCTATTCAAAATGTTACCTGACCATTTTTAAAAAGATGGAATACCTTAAAAATTCAAAATGTTGAACTCCAAATTTTGATTAGTGAGTAACGACTAAGAACACCATTTTTGCCTATAAATACTACTGAATATATGTTTAATGCTAGCCAACTCTTTAATCTAAAAAACTTTCATCACTTCCATAATCCTTTTAAAGCTTTGAAATTTATTTGCATCAATCATCTCTTTTACATTCTTAAGCTAGATTACTTTTTATAGAAACTTGAGTTTAATTCATTGTAATCCTCTTTTTATTGTGAGGTGTGACAAATATTTGTGAGAGATTATTCATTGTGAAAGCATAAGTGGCACTTGAATCACTTGGAAAACTTCGTTTGTGAGCTATTGAAAAGTTAAGATCTTGATCCTTGAAAAAGATTGAGATTGAAGGGGTTTTTAATCTTGAACCTGTGAAAAAAATTAGTGTATCGGTAAGATCTCACCCGTAAAAAAACCTTGAATTGTTAGTGAATACTTGAACGGTGATTTAAAAAGTGGAGTAGGAAAGATTGGCTGAACCACTATAAATTTAGTGTCTCTCCTAATATCTATCTCTTTTACTTTGTGCGCTCTCATATTGAATCTTTGTTTCATCATTTTGAAGTGTTAAAGAATCAAAAACTTTAAGATACCAAAGCTTCAATTAAGCTTCTAATGCAACCTCGTCTTAGGTGCTTTTAAGACTTTCAATTGTCTTAGGTGCTTTTAAGACTTTCAATTCTGTCGACTCCAACCACTACAAAGAAAAACTTTTACTTCTGTCATTGATTTGTGTGGGAAAAATTGATCTAATAAGGTGGTTTATGTTTTCCTTTCGTTCTTTCTTTCTTTTTTTAAATGTGCTTAGCTGATTTTTGACACTTCATTTCTCTTTACAGAACCTAGAGTGTGTCACTACCTCACCATATTGTCCTAGATTTTTTTGGTCTTTTTATTGGAGACCCTATTTGTAGGGTGAGCAGAAGTGCAATTTCAATCATATTGTTTACATATTGAGTGGGAATTAAAACTCCATTTTGATAAAAGAATTTGATTTGTTACCATTTGCTTTTTAAGATGCACGCAACAGAAAAATAAATTAATATGTTTTTATTTAAATTATAGAATGCAAAGGTATTTTGGTAATTTCCAGGTTTGCTGGAAAATTTGTAATGTTATAGCTCTAGGTTTTATTTTCTATTTAATATTTATTAGTGCTAATGTAATTAGCTCTATTAAGGTTTTTCTATTCTAAATAGGATTACTATTATTTTCTTATATAGGAATCTAAGTCTTTCTTCTAGGAAGCAATTTTGTTTTGCAATTGAAACACAATCTCTCTTAAGTGTGACTCCTACGATTTTGAAGCTCAGTTTTTCCTCCTCCTAAGCTCAGGTTTTGGTAAAAGCACTTCACATAAACTAAATGGAGATAATTAGATGGTAAGAAAAAAGGGATGATGAAAAATGAACTCACTGGACGTAAAGGCAGCCCAATTGGACTCAAGACACAGTCTGGAGCAGGAATTAGTCTCTCCCTTGGATGATGGAATCTACAAACTGCACCGAACTTACAGTCTCCAGTCTTCATGTAAAACTGGCATTCAGGCTGACCAGGTCTCTCAGGAAAAACACTCTCTCTTTGCAAGGCATAAAATCCCAAGGGGGCAGAGCCAGAACGGTATGGGGAAAATGTCCCTTGAGATCCTGCATTAACTGATTCACTGTGGCGTGAGGTTCCATATATCTGACTGTTTCCTGTTTGTTGCTGACTCTCTGGAGATGATACCGACCCAAGCTGACCCTGGAAATTGACCAACAAGCAAGTCACATTTCTTGATACTCAACTCATGCATGCAGAAAGCTTACATATCAACTGCAAAACAAAAGTGCATTGAGAAAAATTCATTATGCCTTTGATGCAGCCATAAATGCAGATGTCAGAGCCTACCACCAATCCATTCGTTGGAGCACAGCCCAAAATAAAATTAGAAACATCTGGAAATGTACTTATTGAACACAACCAACCTTAGAGATCAGGATGGATGGTGTATTTGCAGGCCTTGTTTCAACTCCACACACAGGTACCAAAATTTTCAGAGGAAGCTTAGTTCAAATGCATTAGCTAAAAGATTGGTCACACTTTTTTGGAAACATTTACTTTGCCATTTTATTTTGTTCTTTGGAAATCTTGACACTTTCATACATTCACAGCTATGGCTGCATATATTAGAAACTTCCCTGCAATTTGTAATCCCAAAATTGGACTATGTCATGCATTAAAATGCAAGATTTCCTCTTGAAGCAGAAAAACTGTGCCCCTGTTTGGCTATTTCATTCTGAAAGCATAGCACACCACTAAACACCTCTAAAATAACACAAATTAATCGCACAAGCAGTGCCGGTGCGTGAGTAAAAATTGTTGGGAAATTGTTGGTGGTCAGAGGAATTAGATATGTTAGGACATAAGAAAAGAACTACAATTTTAGGAGGGGGCAAATTAGAAAATTACAGGGTGTGAAAAATATAACAACTTTCAGGGACTACAATGAGCTTGGGGGCATGGTGCTCTTATGAATGACCTAAGTGTCGCCTCTGTGCACGTGAAATATTGAAATTTCACTCAATCAACTTTCCTATTGTTTTCAGCACTCTGTCATAACATCTATCATTAAAATTACCAAAAACACCCACCTCCAAGTCCAAGATCACCATTACCCCAAAACAAACACCAGCACCTTTTACCCCAAATAAGCAGAGTCACTCCATCACCACAATGAGTAGCCATGCAGCCATCATCACCAGCCAACTCCAATCAACTTTGACTAAGCTTCAGCTCCAGACTCATCCCCTAGTGCAAACTACTGGGCAGCTGATTCTTACATGCCAAAAGGTTGAATGGCATTTTGACCCAGAAAATAAAATTACCAGAATTTTCAGCAGAACAAAGAAAATATCTGTATAAGGCTACCAAAACATTATTCCAATCATAATTGGAAGTAAAGCCTCTAATCACTATTTATATACAACTAGCAACTTGTACAAAGAGTTGAATAAATTTAATGTATGAAAAGAAAAGGAAAAGAAAATTAAGTCCCAAAAAGAAATCAATGTGCAACCTGAGCAACATCAAAAACTAAGTACCATGACTGAAGGACCTTTTTGACATATGCAAAAGACATGAGCTTATGAAGTCAGCAATATTTGTTAGTGGAAACAACTGTGGACCCAAGATTTAAGACTTGGAGGGGCAAAGAAATTTCATTTAATATTGAGGTGGATTTGGTTTGTGATCAAGTGAAATGGTGCAGGAGGATACATAAAGCCAACCCCGACTAGTTTGGGATTGAGACTTTGTTGTAGTTGTTGGGTAGTAGAAGAAAGCACTTAAAAATGTTAATAAATATCTCTTTTAGGGATGGAACAAACAAAACTTTCCTTCTTAGGGATGAAACTATAATCTTTTTAAGGAAGGAAAAAACTTTGCATCCTTGAGGGCTAAAATATGTTTCAGAATCTTTGGGGATAGAAGGAAAATTTTATGCATCAGATTGAAATCTTTTTCAAGAGACTGAATTTACCATAATATTAAAAGGGGAGGCAAAATTTTCTTCCTGGCAAAATCATCAGGTAGCATACCAAGTGACCTAGGATAAAAACCAGTCCATGCCCGGGATTTGAGAGATTAAGGGAGGTGCCTCATTGTGTGGTCTACGCCCAATAGCCTCCAATTTAACCCAAAAACTGTTCTTAATTGCATTCTCTGACAAAAGATAAAGAGCAGCTTACACTGTATGCATTCCAGCCAGGGACTGACACGACTCCCTGAGGTAGAATCAAAGGTGTATAACTTGAAGGAGCTTGCCAGCGTGGGCTAGTAATAAAAGATGCCCTTGACCAGGTTGTTGCAAGTCCTCCTGGATAGGATTGTTGACCAGGGGTAGTTGGAGAGCTGACAGTAGGGTAAATAGGAGAGCCACGCAGTGGAACCATCATATTAGTTGGCTGAGGATGGTGAAATTTACAAGTGCTACCAAACTTGCACTGTCCTGTTCTTAAGTAATAAGCACACTCGATCTCATTCTGCAGGAAATAAAAGAAAAGAGAAATGAAGAAAAAAAATGCAATTCATCCTAGGAAGAACACACAATATAGAAGTGGGGAGACAGGAGATTTGCAAGGCAAACACATCCCACAAATGAACAAAGACATTATTTATTCCAACAGAAGCATTGCAGATTTGAATGCTACAAACTTAAAACAAGCCAAATCTTTAATCTTAGTTCGAGGCATGAGATAACCATATGAAACTAATGAGTTCTCATAATCTAAAATATATTTCAACCAATCACAGTTGATTTTAAAGGCCTGACACTGCAGCTTGTTCATTACACGACAAAGATTCTTGTACTCATGCTCTTTGGAAATATCAATATAAAAATTATTGATGTCACCGGTACTTAACAGGCAGTAACGATCATATATTTCACCTGTTGGCCCACTTAAGTAACCCCCTGTTAGATCAGACAAGTTTCTAGGTGTTTGACCCGACGGGCATTCACTACTCCAATCTATAGGTTTGCATAAGGAACCCTCAAACAGTTTTCAACATGAAATATCTCCCATTCATTTCCAAGAAAGCCCTTGGACATAGATAGTGCAAAAATATAAAACTAATGGAAGAAGTACGGAGATTAGTAAATTTGAAAGTCTTAAAAGTAAAAACAAGAAAATTGACACCTAAGAGTCCACCAAGCTCTCCTAGACATTTCTTTGGCTTTTCTCCATAAATTTATAGATTCTTCGTATCTTAATTTCTTTTTACTCTTGCAATTAGCTTCCAATTTACCTCTCACTTTTGTTTTCACATTGTCAGCCCTATTGAATGGACTGCAATAATTTATGTTAAAATTGTATCTAGATAATTTGGTCAAAATTTTGCACTTCTCATCAATTATATGCTACATGATAATTATTGAATGTCTACACAGCAATGCATGCGTCCTAATTTCTTCAGGATAAAAACGTCAAAATGAGATTCCTAGTCTTTTATGCCCACAAAAGTGGAAAAAAAAAAAGAGAAAAGAAAAGAAGCTAGGAAGCAAACAAACGTATGTTAGACTATAATGTCAAAATGTTATCATAATTATTTGATTGTTTGTTTGTTTAGAATAAGTTTTATTCGTAAAGAAAAGAAAATGATATACATTATGATTATAAGGGATTCTCCACAACAATAAAAGGCACTATCAAAAACACCACTCCATTCTCTCTAAATGTCAGCTAGAAATTCCTCTAAAGCTCCTAAGAAAATACCTCCGGCCCAAGTACATTGATCATAGAGAGTATCAAACTTTCCAAATTTGACTGGCTAAAGACAAGGTTCAAGGACCTCTTCAACCACAGAATCCAAAAAACAAAGATGCAGAGGACCCCTTAAATGATCTAAACGCCATCTTCAAATGACACATCAAGCAGATAAATAAAATTGAGGGAGACATTGACAATAGGTGAATGCCTGTTAAACATTTTTTGCATGTGTTATTCTTCACTCTAGAAACTTTCTCAAAGATTTGTGGCAGGGAAAACATATTCAAGAAACCATCTGAATGATCATATAGGAAAATTGGAAACTGCTAATGAAATGCCATAGTACAAATGCCAGCATGAAAAGCCTTCACAAGATTCCTCTATGTGCCTTTACAAATAGTTCTACTCAAAGAATCATCAACAAGAGTGAATAGAAATGGAGATAGAAGATCAATCAAATACATCAAGTAACAAAAAACATACAATTATTTAATTGAGTTAAAAAGTAAAAGGCCCATACCGGTTGGAGTGGATAGCCCAAAATATTTAAAGACACTCTTCCAGAAATCCCAGCCTTGTCTCTAGGGTGATGAAACTTGCACGTGGCCCCAAACTTGCAAGTTCCTGTCTTCAAGTAGTACTGGAGAGCAATTGAAGTACAAAATTAGTTTTACAAACAAAAAATTACAAGAAAACGAAATTGCTATGACTTACAAGATACCCAAAAAAAAGGGATAAAAAAATCCCTGATGGCATAAAACAAGATAGTGGACATTAGGAAGGAGAGGAGAGAGGACACAAAACAAGAGAAAGGAGAGAAACCAACAAGAATTGTAGTAGAGAGAAGAGAAAGAGATCTTGACATCAATTCTGAATCATCAACAAGGCTATCTAAAATATAAAATCAGAGCTCTTAGTCTCTTAGAAAACACCAAGAACTCAGACAACACCCTTTAACCATTAGGAATAGGACTTCCCAAACTCACAACAAAACTCTACTAGTAAGAAAATGAAATGAACTTCTAGTTAACACCTAAGTCCTCAAATGATTAGATAAGAACAACTAAAAATTCTAACTGATCAAAAAAAAAATATCAAATAAGTGAATAATAGTCCTAAATTTTGATTGGTTCAACATCACCATATCAGATCTATGAACTAGAACTTCAAGCACCACAGGCTGAATTTAACTTGTACCACAATCTTCTATCACTCATTCTGAAAAAAATAGTGAATTAATGATTTATCATAAATTTTCAATTACCTGACCAACTCAGTACTCGAAATAAAGTGTGAATCCTGATAACTATCGGTAAGTAAAAGATCATGGTTTGCAATTATACAACTAACAAATATTGACTCAGTCATCAACATCATTTTTGGTCTTTCATTGTGATTGTTGGAAATTAGTCCATCTCTATTGTGAAAGCATAAAGGAAATGGAGAGTACCAGTTAATCTTCTTTATTTGCATATATTTTCAGGCCATCAACCTTTCTAATTCTATAATTTCCGTCTAATATGTCATCTAACATATATCACTTAGGAGATGTCCAGCAATTAGTAGGTGGTAGGCATTCCCATAATCTTTTTAAACCTTCCAAAAGCTTCAACTAACCATATCTTTCCAGATAATTTATGAAGGAAAAATATGTCATGAAAAAGTCTTGCATGGTGGGATAAGATCTAAGTGGCAGAATGGTCAGGAATCAGACAAGGACCCAGCCAGGACATTTGTAAGAGAGAAGGTTTAAAAATCAACTAGAATATGTACATTCATATTGAGTCATTTGACACAACTATTACACTGTAAACAGTCAAAGAATTAAGCTTCCTATAAAGACACTTCGAAATCCCAAACTTGACGAAACAATTCTCCAAGACACAACCCAAACAACTAGAAAACCAGGGGATTTTGGACAACAGAACATGTTAGGTAAACCAGCTCATGGTCATACATCGGAAGACTTTAGAACCATACAAAAGAGAAGTTAAATATCCATGTGAGATAAATAGCATCTCTCAAGGGCTTATGGAAACCTAATCCTTAAAACAAAATACAGGTTTCGCCACAGCAAATACAAATGAAAAGCTTCACACAAAAAAATTCATGTCCTCATTTACTGTTAATTACAAAACTTCAAAAACATGTGAGGAGGGTATGGGGGCCACACCTGATGAATTGCTTCAAAACATTCACATCAGAGTAAAGTGAACTGATGAAAGTTACTTTGAACAAAAAGGTAAAGTCAAACTCGTTTGGCCCAGTCCCTCAGTTTTGCAATTATGATGAGTATTGTGATAACTACATTGAATAAGATCTACCAAACAGCTAGTTTTTATGAAGAGAGAACTAAAGAATACTAAATAGTAGTTTCCCACTGAGACAACTATCATTCCCACTGATACAATGGTAGGATTCAGATCAATTCCCTTTTCCTTTACAATAACGAAAGGAACAAACACAGTTTTCTGATATTAATTCCTCGTGGTAAAGTAAGTGACACAGTTCTTGAAGATGGTAAATTTGAAAATGAAGTCTACATAAAACAAGCTAATAAACAGTTGACACAGAATATACCTGGCATTCTGGTTGTCCTATTCTTTCTGGAAATTCCCCCTTCATCCTGGCTGCTGCAATTGCCTGGAACTCAACAGATCATAGTTCAAAATATCAATCTTATGTGATTTTTTTTGTATAACAAGGAAACGTAAATATTAAAAATGCTAAGTGAAAATGAGCATGCCAAAACATGCATTGCGATTGTGCATCTCCATGCAGGTCACCATTTACATTCTCACCAATATATATGCATATGGAAAACAATTGTCAATACAAAAAATCCCCCCATTCCCACATCCAACCATTCATTATTGGATATGTCTGCATTCAATCAGACAAAGAAACACATGCACAGCTAGGTGTGTGGATGTGTGATAGACTGACAAGGGAAAAGCAAACAAATACACCCCAAAGGAAAATAGAAAATTCAGAAAGCTTTCTCTAGGATGTTGACTATACTTCCCTAATAGGGGAGTTCAATGCATTTTGCTTTAACTTACCAGTAAATTATCTTTTACAAGCAGACTACATTCAGAAACATTATTTGATAATAGAACCACTGAAATCTAGTACATAAGTACAGTTAAGTATATATAATTGTTAATGCTGATTGTAAACAACCAAATAGAAATTTATGTAATAATTGTATAACATTTCTATAAAAATAAGCCAGAAATCACAATCTGCAAAGACTCAGGTGCTCAGTTCAATTGCCTTCATTGATTCAAGCTAAGAATCTAATTGAAAATGTAGTAAAATTACAGTAGTGTTTGTGTTCCAAGAACACTGCAGCTCATACCAGCTTCCGATTAGGGGGGTGATTAAATCGGCATGTAGCCCCAAATCTACAGAGGCCTGTTCTTATATAATATGAACAATCTGGCTCTCCAGGACGCTCAGGATATGGCCCAGCTTCCATTGTTTCACTCGATCTCAGGTTCATTTGCCACATTGCATCTGAAAATGAAACTGGATAACTGAGTTCAAACATCTATGAGAAATATCAATCAAGGAGAAACGGAGAATAATTTCCCAACAATCATTTTCTCCATAATCTCCTCCTATAATCTCTAGAATTCTGTTTTCGCTGTCTCTAATAAGTAGAGTTGCTTCAATTAGAAAGTAAAGGGTCCAAAAATTGAGAAAAGTTTTCAGTGAGGGATAAATACTTGGGATTTTGCATAATAAAGAAAAACAAACTTGTTAGATTCTTGAAAAGTTGAAATTGTTGTCATTCATTACATGCAAAACATTAAAAAAAAAATGTTACAGTGATTAAAACAGAGGTAAGAATTCCGACCGTTTAACCAAACAAAGTAAAAGCACCGACAAAAACCAGAATTTCTTCCTACCTACAAGATTTAAAAAAAAAAAAACGAAACCTATGTTTTTATACAGAAACAAGCTGGAAATTGAACAAATTCAGACACGATCAAGCAAAATCTACGACAGACAGAGGGTAAAACAGAGAATTCCCAACTAGCACCACCAAGGCAAGCAACACGTGAATTGCATTTTTTTTCTCTCTCTTCTTTTCTGCATGAATTTTATTTTCAATGAAATACCACACAAACCTAATTCCTAATATATATTTTTTTTACTACTACTACTACTATTATTATTATTATTATTAAAAAAAAACAGAGAGAAAGAAAAGAAAGAAAACGAGAACCTTCGCTTAAAGACGGTGACATAGAAGTTCCCTCGGTTACAGCTGGTAGACCAACACCACTACGAGACATCGGAATTCCGGCATCAAAATCCATTTCTTACTCTGATCGTTCTGTATATTACGAAACTGACACTTTACCATTCTTTTCCAGAATCCCCATTCCAACAAATACACAAAAGCTGTCACTCTATCAAACCCTCCAAAAAACCAAGAATTTGTGTTTTTTAAGTGAAGGGGAGAGTGTTTTAGAGGGAGAAAGAGAGAGTATGCTTAGTTGTTTTCTTTTTTTTCTTTGTTTATTTATTTTTTAGAGAGGAGGAGAAAGAGAGAAAAAGAGGGCGTAGTGTCCTCCTCTCCACAAAAACTCACGGAAGAATAAAAACCAACCAACAAACAATCCAAACAGAGACACTCCTCCCTTTCTTTCTCGCTTTTCTTTTTTCTTTTCCTTCTTTACCCGCGTTCTTACATGATAAATTACAAATTAGTCCCTTTAGTCTTCTAAAATGAATTGCATAGTCCCTATAGTTTCAGAATCTAATTAACTAGTCCTTATCAGTTTTGTCTTTTTTTTCTTTTTCTTTTTTTTATTTAGCAATAAAGATATCATAACACGTTACACGTCAACAAAGATTAAGTCTCTCCTAACCATCTAGTAGGTGGCTCAGTGGTAAGAGTTTGGGACTAAGAGGTTTACTCTCCCTGTGGTCTCAGGTTTGAGCCCTGTGGTTGCTAATATGATGGTCACTGAAGGTTTACATGGTCATTAACTTCAAGGCCCGTGGAATTAGTCGAGATACGCGCAAACTGGTCCGAACACCATATTAATAAAAAAAATTAAATCTCTCCCTGAGCAAGTAATCATATAGATGCACAGTCTATATACTAGTGTAATGCATTTAGAAGAATTTAATAAATTTTTCAAGATGCTGATATGAAGTTTGAACCTAGAAAATTAATAAAATGAGCAAGCCTCCTTAACCTTTTGGAATTCCTTAATTAGCATTGACCATGTTTAATTTAATATTATTTTTGTTTAAAAATATTTTTCTCTGATGGATCTTTTCATAATTTCTATTTTTTCTTTTTTTATTTATCTGAAAAAAATTTGGAAAGGGACATCAAATGGATAAAAAGGACTGATTAATTAATTTTTAAATTAGAAGGACTATTAATTTATTTTGCTAGGAGAGCTAATTTATAATTTAGTCCGTTTCAACACCAATGTCACATATTCTCCCGTCTGTAAATAATTTCTCTACTCTCTTTCTTTTAAGGACACGTTGAGGTTGTCTTGGCTTCTTTATTCATGTGTATGCTTTTGTTGCTTTTCTACACTTGACGTCAAAGCTGATATTTAGCTGGGATAACTAACATATTAGTCACTAACTTTCAAAATTTTGCTAATTTTTCCCCTATTTTAATTGCCTTAAAATAAAATTGAAATTAAACAAACTTTATATTTCAATATATGACTAAGAAAAGAGTTAATACTAGAATTCATAGCTTTATAAGATTACATAGTTAACCTTATTATTTTTAAATCTATTTTAACAGTCCTTTCCTCAATTTTATATTTTTTCCTTCTTCCTTTTTTGAGAAATAGAAAAAAGAATAAGAGTGGATAAATGGGATATTTTAATGGAGCAAGAAGGAATATTTTTTATGATAGTATAATGATGAATTTTGCCTCGGAAAACATTTGAACTAGATATTAAAGGTAAGGTAATCATTTCATCATGACATAAATATCTTTTATAAATTGGATAGAGTTAGATTAGTTATTTTGTTTTTTTATTGCATAGTAAAATTATTAATTTAACCCTAGAATAAAAAAAATATAATGATTGTCACTCATGGGTGTTTTGGTCTTTTACTTTTTTTCAAAATATTATAATTACTTTAATGTCTTTAGAGACAAAATCAACACAACTCTTTCTCCTTTTATATTGGTTTTATTGTTAATTTAAAGGTTATTCACGAGCATTATTATAATTGACCATATATTAAATATTATTAAAAAAACATGTAGGCACTTGTGTAACACACATCAATGAGTAGACAACCCTCGCACCTTTTAGGAAGCACGTACGAGGTTTTTTGACCATCTGCAAGGCAGCGTTTGAAAGATCGCAGCGCCCCCTACACGATGAGAAGAAGCGTGTTCCAAACGCACCACTAGTTTGGCACCGATGAACATTTCTTTCTTCTTCTTCTCTCTCCTTGAATCTAGCACCAACTTCTTCAAAATTTAAAACCAACCCCTTCAATTTCGTTTTCTTTCACATTTGGTCCTTATTTTTTTATTACTATTTTTTATTTTGAATAATTTATGAAATTTAAAATGTTTTTTATTTCACCCCCTTCAATTTTTTAATCTTTTAAATTTGGTCATATTTTTGTTATTGTTATTTATTTTATTTGGGGTCATTTTTTAGATTGTTTTTTTTCTTACAATTTCATCCTTCATGGTTTTTTTTATTAAATTTCATCCTCATTTTTTTATGGCTATCTTTTATGCTTTATCAAGTTTTTAAAATTGATTTTTTTTTCACGATTTCATCCTTGAAAATTAAATTAGTTAGAAATTAAGCTTCTTAATTGAACCTAAGTCTAGGATTTCACGAGTTGCAAGTTTTAGATATCATACCAGGTTTAAGAGGTTTGCCTGAGTTTGCATGTTTTTTTTTCCTTGTTTTAAGTTGGTGTTTTTTTTATTTTTTAGCCGTTTTTTTTTAAGATTTTTGCTTTGTTATTTTTTATGGTTTGTCTTCTATGGTGTTATTCTCGAGTTCATGACCAAAGTCACTAGCTCAAAGATTAACACAGGTTGACTTTTATTTTTTTTATCTTTTTTTAAATTGATTTATTTTAATTTTATCATTCAACATTTGATGTAATGAAAATCAGTCTTCGTGCTTATTCCCCCATTTCTTTTCTATTATGTTATCATGACCTATGTCTGTGATCGTGAGGTTAGCGAGTTAACCCAGGTTAACTCCAATTTTTTTCATAGCTTTTTTTAATTAAATTTCTTTTTTTCGTCCTTGAATATTGGTTATTCGATGATTGAATTTCATGATTTTATTTACTTTTATTTAAAATGTGGTTACCTTGGTATCACAATTTGGTTAAAGATTTTGCATCTTAACCTAGGTAGGCTCACATCGATAACTTTTGACCTTTTTAAATTATATATTTTTGATATTTTTTATCATTTAATATTTTATTTGCTATAAATTAAGCTTCATCCTTTTCTTTTCATTTTATTTTTGATGGAGTTATCACGTTCTTATTTGATTTATTAGAAATTGGCTTTTATACCTATTCTCTTGCTTTCATTTCATAGGCTGCGAGTTTTAAAGATTCGACTAGATTTATTAGGTTTTTCCAGGTTTTTTTGGTTTTTTTCCCTTTTTTAAGCTGATTTGTTTTCTTTTTCTTTTTAATTATGCTTTGTTATTTTTTATGATTTGCTTTCTATAAAGTTAGTCTCGGGTTTATGACCCAAACCACCAATTTTAGAAGTCAACGCAAGTTGCCTTTTGTTTTTTTTTTTCAAATTGATTTATTTCGATTTTAGCCTTTATTTATTAGAAATTGTTCTTCATGCTTTTTTTTCCCTTTCATTTCTATTGGGTTATCTTAATTGTATGGTCATGGTCACTTGATTAGTGGATTAACTTAGATTAACTCAGATTAACTCGAAAAAATTTTGTTAATTTTTTCAATTATTATCTTGTTTGTTTTTGTTCTACAACATTGGGTTGTTCGATAATTAAACTTTATGATTTTATTTATTTTTCTTTCAAACACGATTATCCTAGCATTATAACTAGGTCAAAATTTTGCATCTTAACCTAAGTATGCTCAAATTGATTTTTTTTTACCTTTTTTTAATTATATATTTTTTTAATTTTCATCATTTAACATTTTATTTATTAAAAATTAAGTTTTATTTTCTTCGGTTTTGCCCATCATCATTGG
>Ga0307507_10007673_pt1 | contig 15459 bp, 2 predicted proteins | sample 7_EM_MG_FD_207223 | JGI IMG/M metagenome (GOLD analysis project Ga0307507, IMG submission 207223) | Populus trichocarpa ectomycorrhiza microbial communities from riparian zone in the Pacific Northwest, United States - 7_EM | ecosystem: Host-associated > Plants > Roots > Unclassified | place... | reverse complement strand
TATAACAAACGGAAACGCAAATATATATACCTTATAAAATAGAGAGGTTTTACTAAACCCTTATAGGAACCTGCCAACTCTATAGGACTTATATAAGCCGCAGAAGACTTTTATAAACTCTACCCAGAACTACTATAGCCCCATCTCGCAGATGCTCGAGTTTAAAGGGGGGGTACTATTATGGGACACCCCTATAATACCTTATACACGTCTACCTGTTTCCACCAACTAAACAACCAGAGACTAACTATAAGACGGCAATCTAACAGCAATCTGCCGTATTCCACCGCAATCTACTATCTCTACTATCGGAGTTGCTAACTGGCAACTTTAAGAACCTCTAACTGCTGAATTCTGCTAAGTTCTACTAGAACCGCCACCTAAGCTCTACCTTACCTATGTGTAGTATAGTACCCGTTAACCTAGCAACTAAGTAAATATTATATACCCTTTTCCCCCTATTTCCTACTTCCTTTTCCTCACGCAACGTCTTGACTTTATTACGCAGTTTATATACATAGCTTAATAATATCTACTTCGCTATATATTATCACCGCTTATGCTCGCTCCGTAACACCTATTACGTTTTTCTTAAAAACAATGGCCCTAGCTAAGTGTAACTATAAGGTACACGATAAGGAAATACTAGCTATTATATAATTATTATCCTAGTGGCGCGCAGAGCTTAAAAGTATAGACTCTTAGATTAAAGTCTATACTAATTATAAAGCCCTTAAGTATTTTATAACAATAAAGTAGCTTATCAGTTAATAGGCTAGGTGGGCTAAAATACTCTCCCAATTCTTCTTTACGATTATATACCGCCCTAGTAGGCAAAATTCTAAAGCTAATACCCTTACCTGGAGAGAATAGGACGTGGAGTTATAGGATAAGCTAAAGGCTTAGCACCGGATATATGCCCTTCCCTGTCCCAAACAGCTTAACCTATATATCCTTAAGGAACTAAGCTCTAAATAGAATAAGCTAGTGCCTATAGAAGGAGAGATACTGGATGAACTAATAGGACTAATTGACCGTATCCTAATCGCAAACCGTACAGCCGAATCCCTAAAAGCTCTCCGCGACTAAGCTATAAAAGGCGACCCTGATTTAGAAATAGAAGACGGACTACTCTTATACTAAGAACGGCTTATAGTTCTAGATGTTAACAACCTATAAACGGAACTAATCCGTGAAGCCCACTATTAAGTCTCTATGGCGTATCCTGGTTAAGACAAAACCTACTAACTACTAGCGCCTTGCTACTACTAGTAAGGACTTCTATCCAATATAGAATAATTTATTAGGAATTGTTATGCTTGCAAACAGGCAGATACCCCTAGGTGGTTATAACTACTGCCAGTTCCTAAACGCCCTTAGTAGTATATTATAATGGACTTTAAATTATTCCTAAAGGATAAATATGGCTATAATATGGCCTTTATAGTAGTTAACTAACTAAGCAAGCAAGCAATTTCCCTCCCCTGCTTTAAGACTATAACTGTAAAGGATATGGCCCGCATATATATTAACAACATTTACCAGATCTATGGCGCTCCTAAGTTAATTGTCTCTAATTGTGGACCCTAGTTTATATTAGACTTCTAGAAGGAATTCTGCCGTATCCTTAGGATTAAGATTAAACTCTCTACCATATTTTATCCTTAGACTGATAGCTAAACCAAGATTATAAACCAATACCTTGACTAGCGACTTCGCCTCTTTATTAATTACTACTAGGATAACTAGTCGGAACTACTGCCTATAATGGACTACGTATAGCTTACTCTCCTTTATAATAGTATAGGAATGTCGCTATTTAAGTTACTCTATGGATATAAGCCACAAATATCCTTTAATTGGAATAGACCTATAGGACCTATAACGGCCCGCGAACGCCTTAGCTATAAAGAGGCCTAGATATTCGCTAAGAGAATATATAGGGCCTAGGAGACTGCCTAAGCAATTATAAAAAAGGCATAAGAGAAGAAAGAGGCCGATATAAACTAACATTATCGCAAGGTAGACTTCTATGTAGAAGATAAGGTATAGGTGTTAACAAAGAACTAGAAGACCTAGAGGCTAAGCCACAAGCTAGACTACTAAATAGCTGGCCCCTACAAGATTCCTAAGAAGATAGGGCACTCTTTTAGGGTTAAGCTACTAGAGTTAATGAAGATCTACCCTATCTTCTCTTTAGACCAACTATGGAAGGCTACGGACAACCCATTACCTAGACAGTATAACGACCCCCCACCGCCAATTTAGATTGTAAAGGATGAAGAATAGGAAGTTAAAGAGATCTTAGCAGTTAAGAAGGACTAAGGTACCTTAAAATACCGTGCAAGCTAGGTAGGCCATGACGAAGATCCAGAATGGTACCCTGCATCCAATTTTAAGTACTCTCCCTATAAGCTATAAGATTTCCACCTAACCTACCCAGACCTCCCCGGACCACTATGTAAATTAGACAGCTGGATTAAATGCTAGGATGTTGGAATTACAAGGTCATAAGGTCACAGCGGAGGTGTCTTGAGGGTCTATTTGATGATAGAGATGACGCAGACGATGAATATTGATTGATTCGTGATGCAGTAGATGCGGTTGATGTCTATGTAGATTGCCTGCAGACTTTGACCTCATAACGTGTCCAGAGCTTAGTCAGCATTCCTCGCTTAATTCTGACATAGGAAGAGGGATTAGATAACTATAATAATCTAGATAATAATAAAGAACTTAGACAAAGCCTAAGGGCAGGCTTTTTTAGGAGGGGGGGGTAATGTAATGGTGCTAGAGCGCGTTACCTGCTACTTTGCCGTTTTATAGGCAATTTGCCGTTTTCTGGGTAATCTGCCAAATTCTGCCAAATTCTGCCAAGTTGCTATTGGCTCGCTTACTACTAGCGCCTTGACAACCCCTTTGTATCTTGCCAGTCTCTACCAGCCTTCTTCTCCTCCTTAGCTTAGTATTCTTGTATGGTAGCAATCTATAAGCTTCGGTTTAGAAGCAATTGTACGGGCCCGTCACAACGTATACTATTTATTTGTGGATAAGAGTTAATCTCTAGCTTCTTCTATAGCATTTTCCTAAAACTCTAAAATATTTAGGTCCCCTAAACCAAATAAATTAAAGATGTTCTATCTATTCTTATAGCCAATTCTAAGTATAAAGAGAGCGTCCTTATTTTTCTTTTTTGGCATATATATAGATAGGCAATTCGTAACCGCTAGTCCTCCTCTTTCCTTTTCCTTTCTCTATAAATTGCTCGTCCTTATCCCGGTATAAAATAGCTTAGGGAGGGTTTTAATTATATAGCGCCTTATAAATAAAAAAGAATAGTACTGGCCCTGTCCTAGCAATATTGGATATCCTATTCAATGTTAACTATAAATGCGATGTTTTATTAAGGGTTATTTATAGACCTAAAATCTACTATGGTTCCAACTAGGGACGCTTTAATAATGGTTTATCTATAACTTAACAATACGCTGGTATAGTGGCGCTAGAAGGACTCTTAGGAGAGGTATCTATCTTAGATAAGCGTTAAACATACTGAATTTTAGAGAAAGGTGTTTAACCTTTTTTTTTTTAATTGTCGGACAGGAGAGCGCTTTCTTTACGCGACAAATCTCCCTCTAAGATAAATAAGTAGCCAGTTAATAAGCGTCTAAGACTGGCATACCGAGCGTTCGATTCGCGTCTTAGGAAAGTAGAGCTTTAGAATACCTCTCCGTTAGTTAAGCATCTTTAATTAGTGTTAAGCGTTCCTCTAATAAGAATTATTAACAATTTGTTTAAAATAAAAGGCCTTTTATACCTGTGGAAAGATTGATATCTAAAAGAGGATATTTTCAAGATAAAGTACTCCTTGCGTCTAGATCCGTTTTATAAGGTTATAAACTAAAGGCTAGTAAATGCGTCTTAGATAAAGGAGGATGCGTGCTTTGTAATCGGCCTTACTCTATTAAAAATTAGTAATGAAATTATTTAGGATGGAAGAGTTTCTCTACTGGTGGCGATAGTCGCCTATAAGAATAAACGCATGCGTAACGGCAAGATTAGAGTGCTAATTGTAACGGAACCTTATAGCAGGAACTACGGTGGGTCCTATTATTGGGTTAGGTATATAGGTAAGAACAAATCAACAACGTAATAATAACTGGTGGAGTGGTTGCCCAATAGATTAACTCTAATTATATTCTAAGATTCACTATAAAGAGAGAACTATCTAGGTAGGGACTGTGGTCCTTTAAATACACAACCATACGCCTAAGAAATCCCTTCGCTCCGTGAGGTACGTATGCTCTATATGCTCTATATAGATTATATAGATTATATAGATTATATAGATCACATTATATAATCTCGGCTACTATTCCTCGTTATATGGTTCCACTAGATCTATTCTAGACCGTGCCTATATTAACTAACTAGCTTCCTCCAACTCTTCTCTAAGTAGTTGTAATATTATACTTAAAGCGTCCGTAATACTATCTCCCTCCTCTTTATCTTCGTTCTTAAAGATTTCTAATATCTCCAAGTTGTCTACTAGAGGTATAATATCCGTTTAATTAATTTGGTTAATATCCTTACTTATTATACCTAAAGCATCTTCTTCCTTTTTAACCCTTTGTCGTGCGCGTACGGTTTCCTCCATACTGTTACTAGGTGAGATAATGCCGTCTCCGTATTCTTGTTGTGCGAAAAAGGGGCTAGTTTGTATTGCGCTGGCGAGTCCTTCTGCCCAATAACCGTCCTCTTATTTAAAGTGCACTAAAGTAAACGTTTAATTGTCCTGTAATGTTTGTTCTGTTTCTAACGCTAAGTATGCGCGTCCTATAACTCTTAATAGCCTTTAAGTTCCCTAAGTAACTTATTATAGGGTCTTGTGTTTAATCTACTGCTATAAAACTTAATAATAAGCTCTTGGCCTCCCTTACTAAGCTTTAATATACTTATGCTGCTTATAAGGCGTACTTGTCTACCTCTACGCGTCTTTTTTGTCTTAAAAAGGTTCGTGAGAAGGTTTGTTTTAAGGAGTGGAAACTTATTTAATAAGGTCTGTAGGAACTTAGTAATAAAAGAACGGTCTCTCTTTCTACTAAGAGGGAAATAACTCTAAGTAGCTTGGTAGGTGCTCCTCTTGGGTCCCCCTTAGGTGACTTATTCTTTGGCAATCTTTCTTTATTAATACTGCCTAACCCTTTCTCTTTTAATACTCTTATACCTTTTCTATAGCATTTTCTAGGTTACTTAGTGGTTTCTAGGTAGTCTTACTATAGCCTATTTACTTTACTTTGTACTATGTTTTATTATCTATGTCCTTATAACTAATGATCTTTAAAACTTGCTATTTGTCTTCCTCTTGTCCTCTATATATGTCTGCCTTATAAACTGGTGGCTTAATATCTCCGTATACTGGTTCTAGCATTGTAATATGTTATATAGGGTAGATCTTCATTTTAGCTAGTAAGTTTAACTTATATATAACTAATAAAATTCTTTCCGTGATTTTAAAAGGTCCTAGTTTAATATAGTCTAACTTCTTACTTAGTTATTAACTCTTAAAATTTTTGTGTAGTAGCTATACTTTATCTCCCTCCTTAAGATCTGGTCCCTTAGATCTCTTAGTATTATAGTACTTTTTCATTTACTCTTATACTAGTTTAGCTGTTTCTTTAAGGTCTGCATAAAGATTTATTAACGTCTCTATTTTTTATTTAGCTGTGCTACTCGTCTTCTTTACTTAATGTGGCGATAATAATATTCTTGGTTTGTACCCGTAATTTACCTTAAATAGTAATATCCCTATTCCTTCTTGTAGTATTATATTGTATATAAACTATGTAACTGGTAATAATAATACCCAATTATTCTATATGTGATTAATATAATGCTTTAAATACTGTTCTAGTGTCTAGTTTAGTCTTTCCGTTTATCTGTCTGTCTGCAGATAATACGCTATAGAGGTTGCTACGCGAACTCCTTATTCTGCCAGAAATACTTCCTAAAATGCTGCTATAAATCTTAGATCTTTGTCTAATATAATCTTATCTAGTGCTCTATGTCTTGTAAATACTTCCTTTATATAGATTCTAGCGATATCTTCTACTAATATCTCCTTTGTGCATGCTATAAAGTATCCTTACTTTATAAGCTTATCTACTATTACTAAGATTGCGTTATGATCTTGTCCTATAATAGGATCTCTTGACTTTAGTAACTTAATAATAAAGTCCCACGATATAACTTCCTATGGTCTTTTTGGTATTTCGACAGGTTATAGCCCTCTGTACGGCTTATGCCTTGTCAGTTTGTTCCTCTGGCAATCTAGATATTTCTTTATAACTTGTCTTGCTAGTCCCTAGATTCCTTAAATAATGTACTTTTTTTAAAGTCTTAATACTAAGCCTGTAGCTCCGTTGTGTCCTTATATTATTCCCTTGTGGAATTCCTTAACAAATTCTTCTATGATAGACTTAGGTATATACATTACTTCTCTGTTTTTATATTACTTTGAGTCTAGATTCTCTACCTATGCTTTTTAGATCTTCTGTGTCCAATTACTCCTTGGTAATTTATAGATCTGACCTTCCTTAGTTACTATAATTTTTGGGTAATTATACCTAATTAATCCGTTTTAATCTTTTTGCAATAAAGCTCCTAATAGCTTTTTATTACTTTATAGTTTAGCTTTTCTACTTAGAGTATCTGCTCGTGCGTTGTCTGTACCCTTGGTATGCTGAATTTCGAAATAGTATTTTATAAGCATTTCCGCCTATCTAACCTGTCTTTGGTTGAGTTCCTTTGTTGTTAGGAATCCTGTAAGGTTCTTATAGTCTATTTTAACCACAAATAGTTTCTTTATGCCTTATAAGAATGCTCTTTATTTCTTAAGTACTGCTACTATACCTAACAACTCCTTGTTATAGATGTCGTAGTTTAACTCTAGTGGTGTTATTTTCCGACTATAGTACGCTACTGGATGCCATACGTCCTAGTGCTTCTATAGTAAGTATACTCCTAGTGTAAAGTCTAATGCGTTTGTCTTAATAACCGTTTCTAACTTTGGTTAATAGATCTTAAGGACTAGCTCTTAGGTGAATAACTCTTTAAGTTCCTGGAATAGCTCCTTTTATTTACTACCCTAAACCTATGGTTCCTCTTTCTTTGTTAGCCTTATGAATGGCTTAATGCTTTTTAACCACTATGCTATAAACCTCCTATAGTAGTTGCAAAACCCTAGAAACGACCTTAACTATATAATATTCTCTAGTTCTTGCCAGCTTACTATAGCTTTAACTTTCTTTGGGTCCATACTGATTTTTCCTAGTTTAATAATAAATCCTATAAAATTGGTCTTCCTTGTGAAGAACTTGCATTTCTTAATTACTACTAGTATTTGTTCTTCTTGTAGTCTCTTTAAGACCTATTTAACGTGTTCTCCATGTTCTTCCTCACTTATTAAGTAGATGATAATATTATTAAGATATACTATGACAAATTTATTGAGGTATTCTCCTAACACACTATTAATTCGCTTCTGGAATATTGCTAGTGCGTTTATAAGCCTGAATTGTATAACTAATAGTTTGTATAGTCTTTCCTTTAACCTAAAAGCTGCCTTCTATTTGTCGCCTTTCTTAATTCTAATCTAATGGTATACCTATCTCAGATCTATCTTTGTAAAGATTTGCGCATTGCCTATCCTGTCTTAGATTTCGCTAATTAAGGGTAAAGGATACCTGTCCTTCCTAGTAATACTGTTTAACTGTCTGTAGTCTATATATATTCTAAGTTTTCTGTTTTTCTTTGGGATGAATAGTACTGGATATCCTGCTAATAACTGTGACAGTCTGATATATCCCTTATATAAGTTCTCCTGGATAAACTCCTTAACCGCTACTAACTCTGTTTTAGTAAGCTTATAGATTAGAAAGAACCTTAGACTTATTCCTTCTTCTAATTCTATCTTGTGGTCCTATACTGCATATTCTAATAGCTTTTTACTTTTTAGTAACCATAACTTCTTACTATACTTATAGTATCTCTTTGGTATATAACTTAAGCCTCGCTTAGTCTTTTTGTATATTACTCCAACTTAATACTATACCAACTTGGCTTGCTGTCGCATTCTACGTTGTTAAGTATTTTTAATATTAACCTAACCTGTAACCTAATTAATCTTTGGATTGTATTTCTATAACTAAGGCATTCCTAATATCGCCTTGTCCTGTCCTAATGGTAGGATATTAAAAGACATTCTAACTAGTCTCCCTTTAATAGTTAACTAAATAGGTCCTATTTTGAGATTAATAATGCCCCCTCTATAGGCTATCTAATCTCCTAAAATTGTTATAAGTGGATATAGGTGTTCTTTTTGTCTGTATGGTAACCCTATCCTTTTTATTGTTTTTGGTGATATGTGGTTCCTAGTTGCTCCACTATCTACTAACGCTTTAAACTGCTGATCTTGCTATTTAACTCTTAAATTTAGGTGTTATCCTTAAATTTCTTTAAGGGCCTAAGGCTCTAATACTAGTTCCCTTTGGTTTTGTGCGCCTCCCCTTTTTCTAATTATTGGCTGCTAGATCCTATTTATACTTAGTCTAACTTAGGCTAATACTTAGTTTATTTCTTTTCCTTTATATACTATAGATAAGTGTTCTCTAGGCACTTCCACCACTATTATCCGTCTAGGCATTCTTCTGTAAGGAATCTTTCTAGTTAAAGTATTAAGTCCCCTTAACCTTGTACTTCTACTAGGTGCTATTTATGTATATACTTGGCATTCCTAAACTGCCTTTCCTTAGGTGCCTAATATATCCTAGTTAGGTACTTCCAGTTCTTACCTTTTGGTGCTCTATATATATTATAGGTGTCATTTATACAAGCTATCTACGATAGTGTATAATATGCTAGGTAACTTAGGTTAACTTTTAGTTTATCTTTATTTTTAAGTTTAAATCTATACCTAGTTGACCTAACCACTAGTATCTCTATTACGGGTACTAAGATTTGTTGTTTACTTCTCTAGTCCCTGGATCCTTCTTCTAGGTTCCTTAACATTATAATTAATGCCCCTTTAATATAACTTATGCGTTTTTCCATAATAGGTTGGTCTTGGACAACTTTTTTATTTAGCTATATATAAAAGTCTTCCTATTTGTTATTATGTCGTTGCCTATACCACTTTCCGTACAACTGGTTTAGTGTGTATGGTTTATCTGTTAGAAAGTACCTTGTTATTGCTGCATTGTAATATTCTTTAGTATGTCTTTCTTTAAATCTGGTTAGGATATCTAGATCCTCCTTTTATTCTAGTTTATCTAACCACTTCGCCCTAGGTGTCCCTATACTTGGCCTATTAGTAATTCTTTATATGGGTGCTCTGTCCCTTCTATAGTTTGGTATGCTAGATCTCTAGTCTAGTTTCTGCTCTTGCTATATAATAATTCTTGTTTTAAACTTATCCATAGTTTTTTGTTTTCTGCGTCTTGCAGCTAGATCTTGGAAGTTATTTTGCTTCTTAATCCTTATATTAACTGTTCGATCTTTAGGCTAAACACTATATTTACCTAGGATTGCTAATGTTCTTATTTGTTCCCTAAACTTGTAGTTCTTAAACTTGTGTTCTGTATTTATTTGTTTGTCTGTAAACTAAGTCGCTACTCTTTCCTATCGGTTTTCGTCCGTTATGGGTCCTTGGGTGTGTTTTATCTTATCTTAAGAATCTTAAGCGTTTTGTATCTCTTCTTAAGAATCTTAAGCCTGTGGCCTTTTGCCTTTATTAAGTAATAAGCTAGCACTAGCAGTTGTCTACTTGCTTAGTTTCTTTTAAATATTACTCCTATTATCTTATAAAGTGATGGAAATCGTATTTAATAGTATTATAGCATCTATTACTAAACCTTGTTCTGTAATGGTCTCAGTCTCTACTTCTATTTTAACTTTTTTAAGGTCTGTATACTCCTAGTAAGCTGCCCTTGTTGCCTTATTATTGGTAAATGCTTCGCCTATATTAAACTTATCGTCTTTAATGTCCAATCTACGAGCTAGTTCGTTGGTTCCTTTAAACTTAGATAATAATGGCTCCTATAGCCAATAGCTCGCGCCGTACTTAGCGTCCTTATAAATTTGGTATGTGTTGTTATAATAAAATACAAAACTATTAATTAAACACTCTTTTGTTCCTTATAGTGCACCGTTGTCCCTCTATATATACGTGCCGTCTGCTGGTCTCGTTCCCTTTACTATATAGTTACTCTAACCACCTCTATAGTCTCTAGTGAAATAACCTTGTTTTCTATAATTTATATAAGCTCCATCTCTAAACTACTAATTTTGCTGTAGAGTCCGCCTAAACGTCTTCTGCTGTTAAGATCCCTGGTTTAGCCTCTGCTCCTTAGTCCTTTAATTACTAGATCCTTAACCTTTGGGTTTTTATAGTTTCTTTTCCCATTTTTAGGTTTCTTTGGTACCGCTTAGGTCTATTAGCTTTGCGCTATTCTATGGTTTTTAACTCTGTGTTGGTTGTTGCGTACTCTACGCCTTATATAACTGTGGAACTCTATCTTGCCCTTTCTTGGCTTGTTCCCTTTAATTGATCCTATTATTAATCTTTATTAACTGGTCTATTAACTCCCTTAGAGTATCCGCATCTTCTATTAGGATAATTGTGTCCTGGACCTTAGCCTTAAGTCCCTGTTTATACTGTGCTATAAGCGCCCTATTGTTCCACTTAACCTATATGGCTAGTGTTTAAAACTGCGTTGTATACTTAATTGCTGAAGTGCGTTATACTAAGTTCTAAAGCTTTTGTTCTGCTATGGTTATAGCCTCTAGGTCTCTAAATATCTATATTAGTTGTTTTATAAACCTGTTTTAACTAGCGAATATATACCGTATATCCTGGTTGGTAGTTGTTATGCTATTGGCCTATATCTCTATGAGATATGGTTTAAACCACTTAAGTGCTCTCCCTATTAGGAATAATCCTACATAGGCTACTTAATCTAACGATGTTGCTAACTTCGCTCCTTCCTATATAACCTTAAAGTGCATTTGCGTAAGAAATCCCTTAAGCTTTAACTTCTCTCCTAAGAATTATTTAATTAAAGGTAACTTGATCTTTGCTGCTCTAATTCCATTAATGCGTTCTTTAAGTATCCTACTATTGTCCTATAAGTGATTAATTATTTCCTGTAACTAACCTCTTATAACTACTTGAGAATCTATATCTACTATACTGGTATCTCCTGACCCTAAGCCTAAGGTTATGGCTGCCGTCGACGTCGTTGCGACTAGTGCTTTAGGTGGCATGTTATTCGACCTTGTTTAATACCGTAACCTTAGTAGTGAATATGTAACGGAACCTTATAGCAGGAACTACGGTGGGTCCTGTTATTAGGCTGGGTATATAGGTAAGAACAAATTAACAATATAATAATAACTGGTGGAGTGGTTGCCCAACAGATTAACTCTAATTATATTCTAAGATTTACTATAAAGAGAGAACTATCTGGGTAGGGACTGTGGTCCTTTAAATACACAACCATACGCCTAAGAAATCCCTTTGCTCCGTAAGGTACGTATACTCTATATACTCCGTACAGATTATACAGATTACATAGATTATATAGATCATATTATGTAATCTTGGCTACTATTCCTCGTCATATGGTTCCACCGGATCCATCCTAGACCGTGCCTGTATTAACTAATTAGCTTCCTCCAACTCTTCTCCAAGTAGTCGTAACATCGTACTTAAAGCGTCCGTAACACTAATTGAATTAACCGTACAGAATTGCTTAGCAGCCGTAGTTAGCTCCTGTAGGTGCTCTATAGCGTTCCACTACGTTTAAATATCTGCTAAGATATCTTTAAATTTTATTTTATATAGCTTTGTAATAGGCGCGGCTAAGATATATAATAGGAATACTTCAGGACTATACGATCTAAAGACTTCTATGAAAATATTACGCGCTCGTTGCCTTCTACTATGCGTTGACGTTGTTTTCCCATCTAGAATTGCATTGCTCTCTTTTAGTAAATCGCAACATATTTTTAGAGATTTTTGTAATAAAAGTAATTTATAAGTGTTATTTTCAAATTCTGCTTTTACTTGCTTAAGTTTTTCTAGTAACTAACTGCGCAATAAAATAGCTTTCTTAGGTATTCTAGCTTGAGACATAGCGCGTATAAAGGGAAAACAGTATAAAAATAGTAGAACTAAATTAGGGTAGAAGTGGTTAGGGTAGGAATAAAAATGAGAATGAGAATAAGAATAAGATTGGGAATAAGATTGGGAATAAAATTAGGAATGAGATTAGGAATGAGTTGCTATATATAGGTTTCATAAGCGGGGTTAGGACGAATATAGTAAAGCCCTAGTAATGCTCAGGCCTAGCGTATATACTCTTTACTTTGATCAAGACATCTACCTAGCACTTGTGCATTAATTAGAGCAGTTGCATCTCTTTTTACCTTAGGTTTCCAGTTTAAACAATATTAGATAGCCACAAGCCTCTACTATATATATAACTGCATATCTATCGTATCTCCTTCTACGTTGCTTTAGTATTAGAACTAAGATACTAAATACGAGCTACGGCTCTAGTTCTGTAGTTACGGCGGGATTATACACCTTTACTTAGTTAAGTTCTGTGCTATATTATAAGTGATATTAATATAGCGTCTCCTAGGATAAATAAGGGGAAGTATTTGTATAGCATAAAGCGGGTTCTAGTAAATATTTGCGGTATAATAGTAGCTTAGGTCCTATTAAAGGGTATAAAAGAAGGCGGATCTTTTAAAGAAATAATACTATCTATACTTAGCTCCTTACTCCAATTTTCCTCTAGAGACTAATACTATTGACCTCCTCTAGCTACTTCTCTAATCTTATATTTCAAATTAGCTCTACCCTTTAGGCAATATGTAGACTATATTAAAGACCCTAAATACTTCTCTAGGTAGCCCTACTCTATTACCAGCTTAGCAGCCCCTTACTATTTAGTATGCTCTATAATTCCTAAAGCTGCTAAAAGTAGCTATAGTAATAAATGCGTTGTCCACCTCTATCTCTACCCTAGGAGGCCTAGTTGTTAAGCCACTAGCTTTAAAAGACCCTAAAACTAAAGCGATACCGTGAGCCTCTAGGTTAGAGTACAAGACGGTAAACAAAGTGTATATCTTTATAGGCGTGCGTATATAGTCCTACTAATACTGTTTCTTTATAGTTGGGATAAGAAAGCTTATTAGTATAAGATTGCTAAGCCAGTGGCCCTAATAGGAGAGGTTAATAAACTAGATTAATACGTGTTTGTTAATCGTATTTGAATTAGTGGGCATAACACTCTTTATAAGTATCTTTGATTGCTAAAGATAAATCACAGATAAGAAAACCAAAGACTCCACGTTTTATATCGATGTTAAGTCTAAGGGGTTGCGAGACGTTCTAAGGAAGGTCTATAAAAATATCTATAGAATCTGCCTAAGAGAGGACAAGCCTTTAGTGCGGAAAATCTCTGCTATTAAAACTTACCAGCTTATACCGCGTATAGGTCAAACAGAACCTCCTATATAATTTTCTCCTAAAACTGGAATTGTATTAAAGTAGTATAAACGTTAACTCTAAGAATAAAGTGTATTTAAAATATCTGGACCTCTTAATTAGCTTTATCGAAACTACCTACGCGTCTATAACTGAACGCTTTGAACCCCTTCTTAAGAACCGTAAAATTATATATAATCTACTCTGGGCTCTCTTTAAGCCGAACTTAAAGGTCTATACTACCTACCCCGGTACCGGCGAACCAAGATACGTTAAGTTTAATTATAGTAAGGAAAAAACAAGACAAAGCGGAGCTAAGTACTTCCATCTGGACTGTCGCTACTTTGATTTTAATGGGAAAGTGTTTAGAGAAGCCGCCCTCGAGCTTATTATTAAGAAGTTTCGCGGAATAAAACGAATAGACTTCCTTTAGGCATTTCCTCTAGAGTACTACCGAAAATTAAGCGAGATTAAAGCACGGCTAATTGGATATAGTTGAACGTTTAATAACTTAAGAGGTGTCTACTACCGCTAGTACTAAGGGACTGCCTTTTATAAGGATAAAGACGGCAATAGGATTAAAGTCTTTGTTAATAGCTAAATTATGGTTAATACGGCGTATTTCCGGCAAATTAACCCTAATTACGCTAGATTACAAATTGATAAGTCGCCGGAAACGCTAGACTTATAGGCCATTATTAATTCTATAGGGAGCTTAAATAAAAGGAAAACCCAAATTAAGAAGATAGATTTAGATCTAACTAAAATAAAGGATTAGGATTTCCTAATTAGCAGCCTAACTATACTAGGTTTTAGTCTGGGTAATAAACTCTGGTGTACGTTATCTTTACTTATATATAAGCGGCATTTACTAACACGTTATAGTTAAGTTTGTAGTTACTAATATTAGCAATATTACATGGAACCCTTCTTCCTTTAATAACCTTAGGATTCCTACTTAGCAGAAGGAGATTATTTAAGCTTTTAGTAAAACCTACTTATCTTAGAACTCTTACCCTATCTTAGATAACTTTATATTAGGTAAAGGGCGCGGACTTGTTACCCTCCTATAGTATGTTACTATACCCTCTCTTATAATATTAGTTATACTATTATCTACTAAGATAGGTAAATTAGTGGGCTATCTGGTGTTAGTAAGACCTTAATAGCAGAGGCGATATTAGAATACCTTAGGAGACTACTTTACGTTGTATATCTCTATTCCCTTACAATTACGGCTCTTTTTAACTAAGTAGATCTCTGCTAGAGAATTAGGCATGACCGCGGATGCACTTAAGGAGAGGCTTTTTTATATCTTTAAGATAGTAACTTACTAGAAAGCCACTCTGCTCCTTAATAAGGCGGACGTGTTTATAGAACAGCGTGCTACCAATAATATCCATCGCAATGCCCTTGTTTGTGTATTTTTACGCAAGCTTAAATACTATAAAGGAATCTTGTTTCTCACGACTAACTGGGTAAAGACGATTGACGAAGCTATTGCAAGCAGAATATACCTCGCGCTCTGGTACAGTCTATTAGATCGGAACGCTTAAGAGGCAGTTTAGAGGAGTTTCCTTAATAAGGTGAGTACGATAAAAGGAGCCGCAGATTTTATGGAAAAGGACCTTAATATTCTGGTAGGGAAGGATCTTAATAGCTAAGAGGTAAGAGCCTTTATGTCTATGGTAAAGCCAAGCTAATTGATTTTCCGATCTAGATTAAAAATGCTGTTTTTATAGCCTAAGTATTGGCTAGCTATAAAGAGATATAGGTGTCTGTCACAGTACGTGCAGAGGGTCAACGAGGTAACTGTGACTGTGTATCATTGACAAACGATGTCGTGTGAGGATCTATGTACAGGAGACGAGGCAGGTATATATACGTGTTGCTCAGGGGTCAGG
>Ga0307507_10007672_pt1 | contig 15460 bp, 12 predicted proteins | sample 7_EM_MG_FD_207223 | JGI IMG/M metagenome (GOLD analysis project Ga0307507, IMG submission 207223) | Populus trichocarpa ectomycorrhiza microbial communities from riparian zone in the Pacific Northwest, United States - 7_EM | ecosystem: Host-associated > Plants > Roots > Unclassified | place... | reverse complement strand
ACATGATTATATAAGTATAATAAAGGAAATGAAAGGCATAAACAAGAGATTAATGAAAGCAAAACTTAAGCATTACAAAAATATAAAGAGAGAGAGCAAGAACATGATCTTGATCTGAAAACCAAGAGGCCTAAATGCATGGCAAATACCTCCTATTATAGGCCAAAATTCAGAACTATTGATTTGATGACTAATTATTGAGTGGGTGACCACCTCTTTACTTGGTAACAATCCTTATCTTCTTGTCTGTAGAAAATGTCATTGCTTACATCAGAATTTAAGTAGATAGTCTTCATGAAAGTTCTGGGAAATTGTCTCAACTTTCCAACAAAACAGAATCGGTGCATTTGGACTTATAGAACTCGAGATATGGGCTGAACACTGAATAGTATCTAGGCTGCAAAACAGATTCTGACTTCTCTGTTGTTGCTATAATTTGAACTTGAAAACGGTCCTTTTGAATCTTGGACTCTTCATGAAAGTTTTAGGCCTATGTCTTAGCTTTCCATACATATAAATGAAACCTAAATCCAAGTTCTACAGCTCCAGTTATGATCCAATAACCGAATGGTGTTTCAATTTGAATTCAACCAGCATCTCTTTTCTAAGCTTAGCCCTCTCTTTGTCTTCTCAATTTCAGTAGTTAAACTCATCAATCAATCATTTGATTTATGTGATAGGCCTGCATTTAAAATGAACATTTACCATAAATTAAAGGTATCTTATATTATTAGACATGTTATTATAAAACATGCTCTAGTTAAGGAGATATTGATACTTCAAGTGCAAAATGATGATATAAAACCTTGATAAAAATGCACTTTTAAGTACTAATCAGAATTGTTTAACGTTTCAAAGTTAGATGATATGTATGCATCTTTACCTGATTTGAAATAAAATCGATAAACCTAATCATATGGAACACATATATATTTAAACAAATCATTGATTTTCGTTGCATCTAAAACAACGATCAACTTTTCAACAAGTTAATAGTAAGAACATGACCCTCGAGTGCATCTATTTTAACAAAGAAAGGATTAACAAAGCTCCCTCTCTGCCATTATTTTCTCTCTAATAAACCAGAAGCTGGATTGTCATTGTCATTTTTTACAAGGGATTCAAAAGCTCCTTTTAACTAGAAAACAAGAAACAAATTAACCCTCCATCTATTGACTCTTTTTGTCAACACCAGAACCACTTGCCTATAACTTCAAACATACCCCTTTCCAAATTCACGAATTGTCATCCCTCTCTATTAAAACCAAACCAGACCATTACATGCATCATTTCTCGTCTAACAATAATGCCCCTCTCAGCACTAGCCGCAAACCCATGATTCCCAAACCTATAAAAGAACTTAAGCTAAGCTTTTTCTTCTAAAAAACTTGTTCTCCTTATAACTACCATTACGCCAACACAATAACCAAGCCATTACACTACCATAAAACTTAACAAACAAACCGCAATGTTAATCTTTTTCCAAACACCCAGCCATTGTTTGCCTGCATGAAATAATTGAGTCAGAAAAACCAATGAGATCTAGAAAGTTGATAGTTTATTATTGTTTGTTTATTTGTGACTCACTACTCACTACTCCCTACTCAATAAACACAATATAATTACCTTCAAACAAGAGGAGAGAATGGAAGAGAGAAGTCAGGGAGATAGAGAGGTGGATTTGTGTTCAGCTAGATGGTGTGGGAAAGGAAGAATGAGATGGAGATGAGGCGCAGAGCAGATGAAATGGAAAGGAAGAATGAGAAAAGTATTCTTTGGGCGATGACTTTTTGTGAAGGGGGTTAGGTTAAGGTTAGGTTAATTTATACCCCTGTTGATTTTTATAGATATTAGGTTTTTTTGGTTGGACCGATTCGGTGTACCGGTTTCCCTTGTAAAACCAAAACCGAACCAAACCGGTTAGATTTTATGGTTTTAAAAATCAGTTTAATCAATTTTTCATCTCGGTTTAATTAGTGATGTTTCTTTGGTTTTCTTGGTTGATCGGTTTTTTTGAACTCTCATGTGGCTTATATAGGTCTTTTTCTAGAATTGTTACACAACTCAGGTTTAATGGTGCCCATCGTGACCCGTTTACTTGCTGGAGCTTTTTTGTCTCGTTGAATAATTTGAGAGGATCACTCATTACTCTTTTGTCTCACTGCTAAAAACATTCGGTGTCATTTGTGGAAAGGATCAAGTTGCCTTTTGTAAACCAAAATACTCCATTGTCTCGTTGTAAGAAATGTTCTTTTCTTCACAATTATCTAGAAGGGATCAATTTTCTTCTAAACACAATGTTGCCCCCTTGTATTGGCCATTGCCTTTAAGTGTGCTTTATCAACGACTCAGATAAATAATGGTTTCGAGTAAACCTTCTCTCGTTTCTTTTCTTTTTGGTTTGGTGAAGGAATATTTATATAGAATGAATCTTGAAATATTGACCTTGCATTTTGAAAACAAAAATTGTTTCGATGTGAGTTTAAAACAATTTGATTTTTGAAATCTTGCAACTCCCTAGTTATTTTTCTTGGAAAAGAGATGATTTGCTCTTGTTTTGACAATATTACTATTGGTGAAGGTACATAATGAGGTGACCTTCTGTTTTTATAGGTTTCAAAGTGAAGGGCTTGAGAAAAAGCTCGAGGTTTTATTTGAGAAAAAAAAAATTCTCTTTTTGAACACTTATTTTATTAGCATGAATAATAATAAGTAACTTATTTTCGATGTCATGACTCTTATGAAAAAGTATTCTTTGCATTTTGAGAGCATCATTTATTGTTTCAAGTTGCTTGCTTGCTTGATTAGAAAGGACTTTTACATGCATGTAACGTAGGTTGTGGTTTTTAGCTATGAAAGAAAAGGATTCATAAGGCACAAAGAGTGTTTCAAGGTTTCAAATACTAAAGATCACTATCAGCAGTTCAACTCTTTGTGTCTTTCATCTTTTCTTTGGTCGCTCTTCTTTGATTTTCCTTTTTTCGTTGTTTTGTCTGGGGCATACTCACTTTGTTTTGGATATCACTTTTTCTTATGATTTGGGCATGCCCCTAGCATTTGAGTTTCTTGGGCTCTTTTGCCCCTTTGGCTTTCTCATGGTTTTTTCATCATTTTTTTATCATTAAATTTTTCATTTGCCCTTAGTATGGGGTGTGATCCTAGTCATGATTTTTTATGAAAGAAAATTTATTCAGGCTAAAAAAAGGACCATATATTCATTTTAGAATGTGAAATGAATAATAAAGATGACATTTTCTCATTTTAGGCTCAAGCAGTTAAGATCAATAAACTTTGATCTCGTCTAGTGTAATGGTTTGGACTTTGTAAAGAGATGCATTTCATGAGTCTATGAACAATGAATCCATTACATACCATTATGCATACATTAAAACACTTGGCTCAAGAGTCATGGTATGATGGTGGATGTTCATTTTTCTATTCGTACACTTTGGTTTAGTGTTTAGTCACCTTAATGAAGGAGTTGCTTGATTTATCTGTCATTCTAAAAGTAAAATGTCAAAAATATCGTTTTAAATAAATATCAAATTATTTTTTAAATCAAAAGGTAAGTTCAATTTTCCAAAATTCCACTAGGGGAAAAGATTTTGGTAAGAGAAATAAGTTAAGTCTATGAGATCATGTAAGGCTTCAAAGGTGTATTTGTGAGTTTTTAGAGGGAACTCCTTTAAGGATATTTGGTTGTAAATCAAAGAAAGAGACACAATTGAAGGACAAACTTATTATTTCATTGAAATTTCATAAATGAAGCTCAACAATAAAGACCTTATGCTAACATCTTGAGCTATGAGTACTAGCAAAGTGATACATAAAAGGGTTACACACTCAGCAACCATTGATTGAAATTTCTGGAATCTTCCAATCATCCCCTCTCCTATAAATGCCTCGACAGGGGCACCTTTTCAATAGTTAGTTAAAGTTATGTATAGACCAGTCTTGGCCTAATAACACTGTAACTTTATCTTTAGAACGATTGATCTTTAGGTGTCTTTGTTTTGGTAGTTCTTTCTCTCGCCTTTGAAAACCACCTTTGATATGTGAACCTCAGTTTCTTTCCTTTTTCTAGTGAAAATTTTCTCCTCAGTCTAGTCAACAATCTGTCCTAACCGAATGGCTTGTTAAATCCTCTCAGTTATAACAACCAAGTCAGAAAAATGTTATGTAGAGCTTTCAAGTAGGTATTCAAAGTATGAGACCTTGAAAGTGTTGGCAAACAAATTGATCATCTCTTTTTCTGACAAATAAGGATTAACCTGTATGGTTGTCTCACACCATCTTTGGGTGTATTCTCTTATAGACTCCTTGTTGTCCTTTTCCATAGCTTGTAAGCTTGATCTATAAGCCCACATCCATATTGAACTTATATTGTCTAATGAAGGCATTAACTAAGTCCTTTCACTTTTTTACCTTGGTATTGTCCAACCACATATATCAAATGAAGGTAGCATCACTTAAATTGTCTTGAAAGAAGTGAATCAGCAGTTTCTCGTCATAGACCACCTCATACATTTTGTTGTAGTATGCCTTGAGATGAGTTACAAGGCATTGAGTTCCTATGTATTTGACAAATTCAGGCACTCTAAATTTTTGGGAATGATCACGTTGGGCACTAAACACATCTCAGTAGCCTTTATATGGTCATGTAAGCTAGTTTCCTCAAATGCCCTTATCCTTTGCTCTAAGGTAGCCAATTTGTCTAGGCCATTTTCTCTTACCATCTTGTCCTTTTAAGATTCCTTCATTGTAAAGTCAATGGTAAATGATATTTTTATGGGATATGCTAGTTGAGAAATTAGGAATACATAGCCTGTTGAGATTCAAATGACACCTCATTTGCCCTTAGATTCTGTGGATTTGCGAGCAAAGGTTCAGGCTGAGCTCTAAATTTTGCTTCTCTAAATTTAGATCCCAAGGCTTGTTTGAGTAGATTAGTAAGCCTCGTGACTTCTTCTTTAAGACTTTCCAACTCTTTTTGGTGTTGGGCTTCGAACTGGGCTCTTTCTTCGTTTTTCATTAGTCTTTTTCACAGTCAACTGTTATAGGTGCGTTTCAATATGGAACCTACATTTCAACCCGCTAAATGAAAATTATGCAATCATGCATAAGTGATGATGCTATCAATGAGAAAAATGCAGATTCAATATGGTCTCGCCTTTTATGGGGTGGCAATGGTCGTTTATTCATGGATTTTAGGAACTTGATGTCTTCATCATGCCAACGAGGGGATCCTTGTCCAGTCTTGCTTAATTTTAAGCTTTTGATAAACCTTTTGGCTTTCAATTCAAGTTAGTTCTCTCTTGTCAACTGTAATAACTCAAACTCTTGTATCATATGTGACGACCATTTTCCACCCAATGGTCTTGGAATTCAAGATGCTGCATGTTGGGCTAGCCACAGTGAGATTACTTTGGGTATAATCTAGTAGGTTGGTTCTAGTTGTTAAGTGCATCACGGAGGTAGGTTACTATCTAGTCTCAAAGGGTCTCTCGCATGCTCAATGATCATCCTTGAAATGTCGATATGAGGCTTACAAGTAGTGTGAAGATAGAGGCCCTGAGTAATATCATATTGGCATATCAACCACTATCGAGTAAATAATCAAACGAAAGTTGGATAGTTTCACGAGTCTTACCCAGGCTAAAACCATTGGGGTACAGTTACTTCTCTACATATCCTAAATTTCAAGTTGTGTGCTCTTAAGGTGATGCATTACAATATAAAAGGATGCATGTTAAAGCAATAAAGGCAATCAAATAAATCAAACAAGCACAACAAACGAGATAACAATAAAAAAACAAAAAGCAAAGCTTAGTCCTAAAAGTACCCAGCAGAGTTGCCATTCTGTCACACCTAGAAATCACGGCGACCAATTAAAATTTTTTTTGGAAAAAGAATAGATATCTGACATCTTGTTCTTTGAGGGAAAATTGCTAGTTTAAGGAGTTGCCACCTAGTATTATGGTCACTAGGAACCCTAACAAGTTAACAGAGATTCTATGGTACGAGATTGGTAATGCGAAAAGGGAAGATACTATCATCCCTTAAGCATCCTACCTGAGATAGACTGCATTATTGGTTTTGTCTTATATTGCTAAAGGTTTGTTTTTGTTATGTTTTTATGATATTCGCATAATATTCATGACTCTAGCGTTGGTAAATATTGTGTAATCCAAAAAATATGGTATTCCTGGCTCTGGCGCCAGTGAATAAATCTACAAAATTTGGATTAAAAGAAAGAGAAACTATATTATTTTTATTTTTTATTTTTATTTTTATTTTTATTATAGGCTGGATATAGCCTAGCTATATGGGTCGAGCTGAATCCAACAGGCCAGCCTGGTTACTGGCCCAAACCAGTAACTAGCTCTGCCACCATTACTTGCATGCATGAATTACGCATGCATGCAACAATAACAATGTAATCAAATTGTCAAAACAAGGAAAGAAGAAGAACTTATCTGGGCACATCTATTGCTGGAGGTGAGGCAAAGGGAGACGGTCGGGCATTGCTCGTGGTTGTCAATCTAGCTTGCTGTTCACGATGGAGACGCACTACTAAAAAGGAGTCTATTAGTAATTACCTAGTCCGTTGCAGATAAAACTAAATTATATTGCTGATAAAAATCTGCAACGGAATTAGCAACAGATAATGTCAGATGCAAATAATAGATGCTAATTTTTTAGCAACGAATTATCAATTATTGAGTTTTTTTAGCAACAATTTATTTGTTGCTGATTGTATAAATCAACAACGGATATTCCATTGTTAATCACAATTATTGATCAACAACGGATATTGCGTTGCTGATCCGTTGTTAATGAGCAATGAAATATTTGTTGTTGATCCGTTGTTGATTTATCCAGTAACTATTTTTTAAAACATGATTTTTTTTCCTTTTATTGAATTTCTTATAATTATTTATGGATAATTCAAAAATTGTAGAAAAAATTATAAAGAACATAAATTAATACTTGAAATTATTTTATCAACAATAATAAGTCAAATAAAAAAAATATCATAATAAATTTCAAAATCCTGTTAAACTTACATCAATATAGATAAGTCACAATTTAATAAATATTTCTATCATAGAAGTGGTGGTTGGGGTGGTGGTGGAAACAAACCAAGACAATGCTGACCATCATAAGGTGGGATTGGTGTATAGTGGTTGAGGCCTAGGTCAATATATTGGATTAGATAAGGGATACGTAGGTATTGTCATTTGTGGAGCCACATGTGACGACATAGATGAAGCCATAGATGCCGACATACCTTGATCCATATTTGATGCCCAAGTTTGGTATCCCATGTTACTAAAAAAGTTTTTGATAGAAGTCATCTCCTGCTGTAGTGATAAAATATGACCATCTTCTTCTTTTATTTGCTCTTTCAATGCCTGGATTGATGAACTTGGAGGTGTTGATTCCATCATATAGGATTGTGATGAAGCACTTGTACTAACCATGGATTTTGGCATACCAGGTGCACCATATATTCTACCCTTTGTAACTCCTCGTATAGCCACACACCAAGCTGCTCCATCAAATGAAGGATGATTTTCCCTATCAATTTCATATCTTGAAATCATCTTCTTCTTTTTTTTGTAATTCTCCTACAATAAAATTAAATATAATAATAAATTCATTTTAATTTTAAATAATAATTAAATTAAATGAAAAAAATACTTACAACAACTTTTTTAGACTTGTTATCTATGAAGGTTTCAGGTTGTTTGGCACTCTGAGGCAACACCGAAAACACATCATCCCATAAAAGTTCTTTTCCACCTGCTTTTTCTTGCTATCAACCAATAAAAATATTAGAAAATGTAAATATAAAATTTTGAAATCCATTGTAACAAATAAAAAAATTCCTTACCATGTTAGCTCAATATGATGCAAATGACATTGTACCTCCATAATGAGAGTTTATTTATCATCCGTTTCAGTTAGCCAATTATTCCTTGTAGATTTTGATTTCCTTTGAAATTCAGGGGTGGACCAAATATCTTTAATAATTTGATTCCAATCATCATTATTTATCCAAACAGGACCTTTATTAATACAATCCATGATATTTGTGGTATTTCTGTCTGACATAGCTCTCTTACAAGCTCGAGTCAATTGCTGGTTCCAAGCAATTCTAGTCTTATCTTCCCAAATCTTATGAACATTTGGTTCATCATCCTCAGAAATAAATATTTTTTCTACCAAAGAAACAAAAGCAAAGCTCAACATAATGGTCGGGTCATACACTTCCAAAGAGGCAAGTTATAAACAATCACAATTACTGGCCAGCAAGAGTAGACATTTGAAGACATGTCAAATTGACTGAAACCATCAGTGCATAATCCTAACCGAATATTTCGTGGATCGGATGCAAAGTCTTGATGGTCCTGATTAAACTTCTTACATACCTCCCCGTCAAATGGATGCACTGTAACTCCATCATCTGGCCTATGAAAATGATGTCATGTCATATCTTTGGCATGATGTGGAGACATGAATAGCCTCTGAAGTCTTGGTATCAAAGGAAAGTATCAGAGTTGTTTCTCTGACTTATTATAACCTTTAGTAGTGAGATTTCTAGGTTTGTATCGTAAACTTCCATAAAAGTCACAATTTGTTTTCATTGCATATACCCCATAGTACAACATACAATAATTAGGAAACACATCATATTTATCATAACCAAGACCAAGTGGCCGCATAAATTTCTTGGCATAATAGAAATTTGAAACTAAATTTCCATTATCAGGCATGCAACTTGTAAATTTAGTAAATTTATTGAGGGCAGTTTGAGTTAAATTTAGAGTTGACTTCATATTATGCAATTGTCCACAAGCAGAAAATTTGGATTGCTTAGTACACCCATCCTATAAAGACTCCTCTGCAGCTTTCAGTAATTTATAAAATTTATCTGCCTCTGGATTCAGAAGTTCCTCTACAACTATAGGACTAGAAACCATATCATTAGAGTATGCATCACCAACCCTCATTGCATGCAGAACCATATTTCTATATGATTTTTCTTCATAAACATCATTCACAACATGACTACACCCAACTGATGAAGTTCCAACAATTATTGGTTCTGAAACATAAGGTTCTCCATGTACAGTTCAATTTTCATAATCAAGTAAAATTCCTCTTGAAAATAGGTGCTATAAACATCTTCTTCCATTAAAAACTTTTGATTTTTACACCTAAACAAGGACATCTAATTTTACCTCCAGATACATTTTCATCAATTGAAAATGCAAAATTGATGAATCTTCGTACACCCGCAATAAATTCTGAAAAAATATGACAATCCCTACGACAGCAATACATCCATGATCGATAGTCCATATTAATCTAATTAAAATAATTAAAACCAACAAAATTTACATTTAACACTTTATATAATAAATTATCAAAATAATGTCATTAATAACTTGCTTATATGTTATAAAAGGGAAAGATATGAAAACTTGCAATAAAAAAAAAGAACAACATTGGAATACTGCATGAAATTGAAGTATAATTAAGTAGTTGGAATACATGATTTACCCTTTTGTATTATCTAAAAACTTAGAGACTAATGTGCAAGTTGTGCCAAATTATTATTATTATTAAAAAAAATATGCTAGCCGCAAACCGGTTCTTGTTCAACACAAGAACCAGTTGGGCCGCCACCATTCAACAAATTGGGCGGCACTTATTCCTGCTCACTATTATGAATTGCCGCCCTGGTGTTGAGCCAAAAAAAGAGAGAGCAAAAGGCTTGTGAAATAAAGGTGAACACAGGTTGGTGGAGCAATTAAAAGAGCTTCACAAAATATCACACACAAGGCAGAGAATAAGAGGTCATTTTATGGGCCACCAAGAGTGAAATGATTATTAAAGGGCGAGAGGGGGACATTTTATTTTGAAAGAGAGGCTCAGGAACAAACCGGTTCTTTTTCTTTCTGCTTGTACAGAGCCCTCGTTTTCTTTCATTATAATGCTGTTTTGATTGTCGTATGGATTAGTAAATTAATATAGGCAGAATAACTAGTTAATTAATTAGAATACACCAAGCAATTGCTCTATTTATTATTTCTCACCATCAATTTTTCTTCAACTTTTGTAATCTATACTATTCCATTAAACAAAATATATAATCATTTGCATTGTCAAGTAATATTGTAAAAATGAAGTTTTCATGCAAATAAACACATGTCATAATTATTTTTTTAACCAACTATTAAATATTTATTTGATCAATAATTTATTACTAAAGAACGCCACATTGAACAAATAAATATTGACAAACTAAAATAAGATTATATGTCGATCTAATTTATGGTCGTTGAACTACACAACACACAAAATAGTAACTTTTCTTTCAAAGAAGTGCAGTATAAACAATAAAAACACTTTGAAGACAACTACACCTTTATTAGGAAACACACAGCAAGATTCATTGACCATGCAATTTTTCTATAAACCAAGTTCTTTTTCAAAATTGACAAACCTAGAGACTAGAGGACCAACAATCACAACCCAAAAACTTGGCAACTCCAAATGCAAATAAGTAATGTGATGTGAAGGGTTCAACAATTTGAAATTAGAAAATAAAAATAAAAGTGAGCAAGAATAGTAGTGTTTAGAAATTTAAAAAGTAAATTAATAGCATTATTTTAACTAGAAGGAAGATACATAGTAATAATAATAAAAAAAAATACTAGAAGTAAATATAAGATTGCAACCTTAAAGTGTAAATTTTTCTTTGATATGTTATAACAGGTATGAATTGCAAATCATGTTGTTTTAGGATTTAAAATCCAATAAGTGATATATTAATATTCAATACCAATTAGAATTACTATTGAGTAAAATAATTACAAATCATTCCTTCCTTTCTTCCCCTGCTATCATATGCATTATTAATACATGTTGAAGTTTCAAAGACAATAATTGAGCGTAGATTTATATGTAAACAATGTTCATTATGTAAGCCTACAATTTACCTTTATTGCATATAATTGTAATAAGACAATTGAATTCCCAATTTCCTTTACTGTAAATTACATTCTTTATGCTCTGTTCTGCTCTGTTCAACACAAAGCCCAACCCCCTTCTCTTTTTATAATTGTTTTTCATTACATGGATCGACCTCACCCAGTTAATAAATTTAAAATAAAATACATTACATTAATAATTAAAAATATTAGCATGTGATGACAATCATATTTAACAAATAATTTGCAAAACATCAAACAAAATTATTTTTCTCATCGATAAAATTAGTTAATAAAATAAAATATATTCTCTCTAAATTACAAACAAAATCTCTCAAATATGGGCTTCTAATTATACCTGTTATCTTAATTTGTTGTATCGTATGTGTTCCTTGCAAGATGATTCCTTAGGAGCACGACACTAGAGAAGAAGTTAAGAAAGTAAAAGATGGGGTTATTGGAAAAGGACGCCTTAGGATCACATATTCATGGAAAACAATTTAAGAAAGTGACAGAAGATGGGGTTTTTGGAAAAGGAAGAAAGGGACAAATGGGGTTAGGGTTCTTTATTTGGAGAATGAAAGTTTTGTTTGATCTTGAGATTGGTAATCGTCTCTCGTGTGAGGTTTTTTTTGTTTTTTTTTTTTTTGCAAACATACATGTACCAATTAATTATTAACACGTCATTATTTTATATATATATATATATATATATATATATATATATATATATATATCAAATTCTATTCTTTTTTTTTTATCAGCGACAGACTTTTTCACTACTGTAAATCTTGTGCTACTGTATGAGTAACGGATATAATCCGTTGCTGATTTTTAATATATTAATTTATTTTTTAGCAATCGATTTTATATTGCTAAATTCGTTGCTAATATTAAAAAATTAATATATATGTAATCCGTTACTAATTTGTTGCTAAATTTGCATCTGAAATATTCCATTACTAATTTCTGATGCCATTGACCCCTTTTTTTTTTTTATTATTAGTGATAGGGTGTTAGTGCCAAGGAGATCTTCCAAACGTTGCTTCAATAGAGGCTGGAAGAATATTCGGATGTCGTGCCGCTGCTACTATTTGCTGCTCTAGAGAGAGGGGTCTGGCTGTTGGAGCCTGCAGCTTACTGTTGTTCATGGTTGGTGCAGATCTGCTTGCTAAAGGAAGATCTTCTCGATGGTGACTGTCACTGTGTTGCAGAAACCAGCACTGCCTCTGCTGGGAAGAGAAGGTTGTTGCTGGGGGAGCAGGAGTGTAGCTGATGGAGGCGTCTGGTGTTTTCGGTGAAGAGGAAAGGAGGAGTCACCTATGGCCGAGATGAAGGTACCCTTTTGTTGCTGCCGGCTTGCATGCTTACGGTGGTTGATGAACTACGACTTTTGGTGATGGCTTTGCTACTAGTAAAAGGAGTTGTTCACAATGCAACCTTTCTGGCCTGGTGGTTTGGTGTTGTCTTGCCTTGATGAGAACCAGGCTTGATAAGCTAACAGAAGGCAGAAGTAAGGACAAAGGGCATTCCCATACTAGCTGCTTTAGGAAGTTATTTTTTTTTTCGTTTAGGTTATTATTTCCTTTTGGGACTTTAGGGAAGAAGATGACAGGGAATAGGTACCCAGCGACCCGGCCTGGTCACTAGCTAGGTTTTCTTCTGATGACTTCTCCTAGATTTTCTGTTAATGTCTCCCCCCAATTTTTTTTTAATGCCTCTTTTTTTTTATGCACTAAGATCTGTATTTATAATACAAGAGTCCTATATCACATGGAAAACAAAGTTCGAAACAAACTCATTCTCTTTTTAAAATTTAAATTTGATTAAGAATCAAATTTGAAAAAAAGGATAACTATCATTATCTTGATGAGGAGGAGAGAATGACAAAAACACATTATAGTCCCTAGTTTTTCCATAAGTTGACAAATCACACTTTTCATCAAAATAAACCCCTGATCTTTTAATTTTAAATTTTAATCCCTGTAAAATTAAATTAAAAGCAAATGGGCTAAAATTGGGTTATAACAGCCTGTATTATTGGTCCATATATATATATAGATGTCCAACTGGATAGCGAACAGATAAAGGTCAAAGGAATTTCACTCGTCTATATAATGAGATGGATGCTAAAGAGGGATACTCACAAAATAGATATGATATATGCGGTGGTCAAAGGGGTCATAATAGAAAAAACTTATGAAACTACACAACGTATTTTATTTTTTCTAAACTATGTAAACTTTAATTATTGTTTTAATTTAACTATATAGATGTTCAATTGTATTGTAAAGGCTAATAAGTTTTTATACAGGACCTCGAGGGAATATAGTTCGGACTATAGAAGGTTCAACTACTTTTATGAGAGCTGACATGCAAGATCACCTTGTTGTTAAGGCAGGTCCTAATGATATGTTGGTTTTGTATATGCAAGATCAACATTGTTCTGATGATATTTGGAGCGAAGAGGTCAAATAAATGTTTTAATTAAGTATTGTAAATTATTAAAATTTTAACAATTTTAATTGTTTAAATAACTAAACTGCTTGATTTTCAGGGTGGTGATCCTGTAACACCATAACAACATACTTTGATAGAGTTACATGAGCGTTTCCACCCATTTGTTATTGATGCTGGTTTTTATGAGACTAGTCAGATGCATGGCATACATCTTGAACATGCATTAAATGCAACATTGGTTGAGCGATGAAGGCGTGAGATACACATCTTTCATTTACATGTTAGTGAGAGGACACCCACACTCTAGGATGTCACCATGTTGACCGATATTCTGATAAATAGAACCCTTGTGACAGGTTGTGGAGGGTCGATTGACAGAGATATTTTATGTGATCGTCTATTAGGATGGGTGCCTTCAGCCAATGCTTATAGGGGTGACTGCATCAAATTGACATGGTTTGACATTAATTTTAAGACCCCTTAGCATATATGATAGAGGATCAGTTGATTATGTATGATCAGACATATATCTTACATATGTTTAGAGGTTTTATTTTCACGAGTACTGCTGGCAATGCAATATCGTTGTTCTTTTTTACACTGTTTGAGGATTTTGGGCCATTTTTAATTACAACTAGGGGGTATGCTTGCATATCTATATCAACAACTATGTAAAGCTTATCTAAAAAAGAGAATAAATTATCGGGTATCTACTATTTCTTCAGGTATATGTAGTTTAAATTGCTTGATTATTAGAATTAATGACATTTTAAATACTAACTTATAGTTGTTAATGTTGATTAATATAGCTCTGGTCATGAGAGCATATTCATATTGGACGTCAAGAGAGTTGAGGTAATAATATGTTTGACATTATCACTTAGAGGCCATTATCCATTGGTTCTATGTAATAATAAAATAAAATTGATTATAGTCAACATGTTATTTATATAAATTGAATGTAAAAAATATACTAACTTTGTGGCGTGTCATGTCAGATGGTGTGCGGCTAGACATTTCACGATAAATCTCACTTTTGTCCACGAGTTTTATCGAGATGAGTTGGACGCACAACTGTCACATCATGTATGTGTTACAAATGTATTGAATTTTTTGTTATTTTAACATAAATTATTTATTTTGATTTTTCTAATATAAGTCTTTCATATGTTCTAATAGGTTATATGGATTCCATATATAAAGGACTTGATACTTTCATCTTTGTCTATATGTTTTGATGGATCTGACATTTGGTTAGCATAGGTCCAGTTGCACCGCTTCGATGTTGTTGAGATGCATTATCCAGATTGGGTAATGTGAAAGTTTGGACTATCTTAGCATATATCATATTATGTTGATACCAGTGATAGGTTGCACATTATTAGTCATAAGGGTAAGTGCAAAAAGAAGTGGTTGGTGATTCATACATCTTATCTAGATCTCTAGGATGCTAGGAGAGATTGTGTTTTTGAGGAGCGGCATCTGACGATTGATGCATATACCCACATGAGATGGTATCTATCCATTACACGTTGTTTCATCACACCTACCTAGTCACGTTTCCTAAGGTGTCCATATAATCTGATGTATTATATGCCCCGATATCTAAAACAAAATCGAATGATATATAACAATAACATACAACATTTATCAAATACCAAATTAATTTTGTTATGGATGATGACTACTTGATGAGGATCAACCCAACACTAAGCGTAATCATACCAACGACCTATTAGAGGTGCCAATTGGGTCAATTACAAGAGTTAAGGCAAAGAAGCTTAAAAAGCATTGAATGAACTTGTTCAGAACATATGGAGCAAGATGGACCTAGAGGTGCTTGGAACATTTAAAGAGCATGTATGACAGCCTCTAATTCAGGTCCAACAATAGCCCAATTCATGTGGAACAAAGGGCTGATGTGTCCGGCCCCATACCAGCCTTGTTAGGCTTGTTTTTTTTCCTAATGTTACAAGGATAGAAAGTCAACAATTTAT
>Ga0307507_10007671_pt1 | contig 15461 bp, 18 predicted proteins | sample 7_EM_MG_FD_207223 | JGI IMG/M metagenome (GOLD analysis project Ga0307507, IMG submission 207223) | Populus trichocarpa ectomycorrhiza microbial communities from riparian zone in the Pacific Northwest, United States - 7_EM | ecosystem: Host-associated > Plants > Roots > Unclassified | place... | reverse complement strand
AGGGGCTTTGCTCATTCTAGCGGTAGTCGATCACTATTATTCTTAGAAACTCCCCTTGTGATTCTCTTGCTTAAAGACAACCATTCCATTGTCCCCTACAATAGATCCGTGGACCTCTCCGCTTCTCAAATCATTAACTTACCCACTCCTCCAACTTCCAAAACGCGAATCCCGCACAAACGCGAAGCTATTATACCTTAAAAACTCCTTTCGGAGGCCCCCGTCCCTGATATAAAGCCTCTCTCATCCCCGAACAGTACTGAAGGCCAGGACAGCATCATATCCTCTCACTCGAAATTACAGATTGACCAAATGTTGAAAATATTCGATACGGAGGTAATGATTTACGGTTAGGGTTTTACGTAGTGGAGAGGATTATGCGGAGATGAAGATCATAAATGTTTGTGTTGAGTTGAAGAAAGGGAAGACTTGAGGAAGAAGTGAGGTCAAAGAAGAAAGAAGACGAGAGAGAAAAAACAGGAAGGAAGGAAAGAGAAACAGACAGGGGTGTGAAAACATTTCCATAGCTTGCGCGTCCTTTCACTAGTGCGTGCGTATACCCGTGCGGCCTTGTAGTGCGGGCACATCCCGCATCGAGTGCGGCCATAATACTGCGATTTCCAACACCAAACTTCCAGCACTACTTTTATTAGCGGTATTATACCTCAGATCTCACTATACTGACACGAGAATATCCACACCTAAAGCGCCCTAATCACCCACAGGACTAACTCTAGCCGGTGCGTGAAACAACGAGCCAATCAAACCCCCCTCACCCCGACGGATAAGCCTAAACAGGACACGTTCCTGTAGTAAACCCAAGATACTTAATAAATTTTACAGCTAAAGAGACAAGTAGAGGGTTTTCTCTCACAGGAAATCAGCCAATTAGTATCTATCCGAGTAAGATGTAGTTTCACCTATAGATCTAATAAATAATATCCACACCAAACCCCCACCAACCCTCTCGCTCGCCACAACCTAGCACAGCACAATGCATACCTGGTACGCCAACCTAGCAAACAAAGCCTCAACCGTCTCTCATCCCCAAAACAGAAACAGGCATAGGCAGTCTATAACTCCGTTCCCGAGCCCGATTTCGCCGCCCCATCTCCGCTCCGCTCACAGGTTGGCTTCCCCAACTCTCCCATCACTATCGCACAAACCCAACCAAGTATTAACCAGGCTACACCCCCGCCCACCAACAAACTCAAGCACATTCCACAAACCCTGTGCCAGAGACAAACGCTCCCTTAGGATAATAATGGGGACTTTGGAGGGCCTACAACGTGGTGTTATCAAGGAATTCGGCGGAGAAGGAGGTTCTTGTACTATAATGCTGAAGGGAGTCGGACATCCATGGCTCCTCCGCTATTACCAAATTTCACCAGGTTAACTCTACCCCACTATGTGACTACCTACCAGCGACAAGCTCCTACAAGAACGTACAATCAACATACTGCCCCATACAGCATTCAAGATACCCCTGATGCTTCCCTACACACTCCCAAGGCCGCATGACACCGTTGAGTATGAGCGGATGACCCTAGTGGGTAAGCAAGTATTTCTCTAGTCCCCCACTATTCGCTGGAACATTAAGTGTCTTTGCCATGAGCTAGGATGTTGGAGTTGCGTCTCCTAATAATGTCTGGTGCTTCACCTTTATCTAACTTAAGGGGCAGGGGTTTTTTTTTTTTGGTAATTTTTGTCCCTTTTCCAGAGGTGGAAATTCGCACTACCAAGCGGACTATCTGCTTATCAGAGTTCTTCTGGTAGCGGCGGGCACTGATGCTGGGTTTCTTACTGAAGGTGAGTGGTGGTGAAGGTAGGTGGGGAGACTGTGAATGGAATAGTGTGGGTTGTATGCTTCAACGTTGAGATTTCGTTCATTAGTAATATGTAGAACTGGGATCGTTGGTGGGGAGCATGAAGCCCGGCCCTTGAGTCTGTTACTGGGCGAGCGAGTTAGCAAAATATGGTAGTCTACCAAGTTATACAAAAAATATAAACCCAAACGGGCCACAACCCAGAATTAAGTACCGGTAGCGTCATATACTGGTAGGTATACGTATTTCATTTTTTATTGTTTGGAAACGAAAGTAGCTACAGCGGTAAGCGAGAATACACGCTAGCTAAAGTATATAAAAAAGGAAAACACATCATATCTCATTCTGCATCATCCATACCACCTCATAAACCCGACGTGTACAACATTTTTCCACAACATTCATTGATCCATCACCTAATTTTTCCTCCCTAATTTTTCCTCTCTTCCGCCTCGACAATCGTTCCACTACGACTCGTCCTTCCGCTTGAGACCCCGGAGGCAACCTCCAATCCATCCTCGAGCTGTACCCCCGTCTTAGCAAATACGCCACTACCTATACCCCTCCACCTCTTAATTCCTTTCCAGCTCTCCACAACCGTCAAATAAGCAGCTGAGCAGCCGAGAACGACACCCCATTCCCAAGTGATAGCCATGTGCTTGAACACGACAGTGTTGAAGGTTGGAATATAAATGACAGGGAAGGTGATGACAAAACCGGCAAAGACGGCCCAGAACAAGAACTGGTTGCACCAGAGAGTGTGAAAAATGCTGAGAGGTCCCTTATGACGGGCGGGATCGAGGTTGAACAAGGAGCGGGAGAAATGCTTGACTTCCCAAGCTGTAAGAAGCAAGAGGAAGGATAATACCGCGAACACGGTGGCGCGTGCACGGAAGACATTGGTGCAAGAGTCGTTGTAGGCATGGTTACAGTCGTAACCAAGATCGCCGCCGCCGTGCCCGTAAGCAACAATAACAAAACTTATTAGGCAGAGGGCTCCCATGGTAATACCGTAAATCATCTTATCGGTGATAACCTCCCAGGTGAAAACACCTTGCCTTAGATCATGAGGAGGTCGCAACATGATATCGGGCTGAGCTTCCTCAAGACCAAGTCCTAGTGCCAAGAAGGAACTGGTGATCATGTTGACCCACAGGATCTCCAAAGGGCTGAGGGGAAATACGGAAACACCATTTCTGTCGGCGAAAGCGAGACCAATCAATAGTAAGACGACTTGAGAGATATTCGAAATGAGGAGATGCATGATAAACTAAGGCAATGTTTAAAAATAATGCGCATACAATAAAGAGGGGAATGATCCTACCTTTTGGATGTTATCAAATAACCTTCTGCCTTCCTCAACTGCACGAACAATACTGGCAAAGTTATCGTCAGTTAAAACGAGATCGCTGGCGTCTTTAGCGACATCACTACCGCTGAGGCCCATCGCAATCCCGACGTCGGCCCGCTTCAGCGCAGGAGAATCATTGACACCATCACCGGTCATGACACAGAAGGCACGACGCCTGTGCAAAGCTTCAACCATCCTAACTTTGGTAGCAGGAGAGCAACGAGCGATCACTAAAGGCAAAGCCTCTAGCTTATCAATCTCATCTTCACTAAGGGCATCGAATTGACCAGCAGTCATAACCATCGTAGCAGCCTGGGCGACAGGCATTGCAGGAGAAATAATTCCGACCTCGTGAGCGATCGCTGTTGCCGTTCGAATATGATCTCCGGTCAACATGTGGACCTTGACACCGGCAACCTTACACTTGCGGACGGCCTCGAAGGTTTCGGGTCTCGGCGGGTCATAGAGACCAACCAGTCCAAGGAAGTTCATTTGCGATTCCACATCAGCACGGTTGTTGATATCGAACTTTCCGCCGGAGGAAAGAGTCTTCTGTGCCACGCAAAGAACACGAAGTCCTTCTCCAGCAAGTCGTTCAACTCTGTTCAAGATGGTATTTTTCTCCTCCTCTGGGATGTTGAGATTTGGAACAACGACTTCTCCGGCTCCCTTCATAAATGCTTCGACGGTGTTGGTGTGTATATTCTTATAGATAACAGTCATGCGTTTAAGGGTAGAGTCGAAAGGATGTTCAGCCAAGAGATCCCAGCTTCCGCTATCAATAAGAGAGGGCTTTCCGTGTCCGAATCTCATAGCAAGAACTTGTAATGCAATTTCGGTGGGTTCTCCTGACGCAGACCAGTTCTCGGTAGGCTTTTCGGAAGACATAGACAAATCATCGTTTCTGCGCACAACAGACAAGTTGCAAAGGGCAATAGCGTCCAGGAATTGCTCCAAGGGTTTTGATTTCTCAACCATGCTCCCATCAATAATCGTGCCCCCAATTGTCGCGATCCCGCTAGTAGGGTCAAATGGAGATGAGGTATCCTGAATACTGACGACATCGTCCAATCCAGGAATAAACGCCTTGCGAGCAATCATCTTTCCTTGCGTGAGTGTACCAGTCTTATCTGAGCAGATGTTTGTGACGCCGCCAACAGCTTCCAAGGCTTGCATCTTTCGCACAATAACATGGCCCTTGGCCATAGTCTTAGTACCGACAGCCATAGTGATTGTGAGGACGGCAATAAGAGATTCGGGAATGACAGCCACAGCGACGCAAATTCCGTAAATCAGGACTTCATCATTGATATCCCACTATGATCCACACGTTAGCGCAGGCTGGCTCACGAAGAAAGGATATGGTTACCTTGTTTGCAGAAAAAACGATTATAGCCAACAATATAGCAAGACCGAACAAGACTAGGGCAAATTTGCTCAACTTGACCTGTAACGGGGTTCCGACAAGACCGAGGACGTTTTTCATGGTCCTCTTAACCTTACCCCAGATTCTCGCAATGAATGATTCACCCACATCTTCCTTCTTCCCACGAAGTAACTCGGCAATTCTTCCAACCTCCGAGTTCATTCCGGTTGCCACAACAATTCCGACAGCGCGTCCCTTAGTGACAGTGGAGGAAGAGTAGGCCATATTGGTACGATCTCCCAATGGGTAATCGGCGTGGGGGAGGGTCAAAAGTGGGGTTTTGGTAATTGGCAAACTCTCTCCCGTAAGAAGAGCTTCATTCGTTTCAAAGTTCATTCCTTCGAAAAGCCTGAGATCCGCCGGGACGACATCACCAACGGATACGCAGACAATATCACCAACAACAATTTCTTCGGCTTTAACTTTTTCGATGCGCCCATTGTTACGGACGACTGTTGCAATAGGGGCCGAAAGGGAATGGAGGGATTGCATGGTTTTCTCTGCGCGATAATCCTGAGCAAACCCAATGACAATGTTTAAAATAATGACAGCAGTGATGACGGATCCCTCGATAAAGTCGAGCATTCCGTAAGAAGCTGCCATGGCAATCACAAGAACCTAGACCCGTCAGGTAACCATCCGTTAGCAAAGCTGTTGTGTTGTTGGTTGGGCACCGGAATTTCCGTATGATCTTAGACGAGGAGAGCACACTCTCGATTGGTCTCGTTTCCGCCTCCGGTTGGAAAGAAACAAATCAAACAACGCGCAACAAATGTAGAAGCGATTCATGAGTTTGGATTTTGTCCTCTCTCTAATGAACGAAAAAGATAGAAAGAAAAAATCGTGAGTATACACTGCTCGGCGCAACACAGTTCCCCCCACGCGCCGATGGGCAATTTCCCTTCAAAAAAGACATTGATGGACACAAGACAAAAAGTTTTGGCCAGCTCGAGGGCAAGCCCCCGTGGCTGACAGAAAATGAATGAATGCTTCATATCTTGTTTATTTTCACCCTGCTCTTTCCAATCAATAGTGACTAATTTCTCGCGCATAAAATGCACTGATAAGCTGCTCGGGTGTGGGGAAGGGGATAGGTTAGGGAAATTGGGGCTCTTGGATTAGTCTCTTCTCCGGGGGATTGGGCTAAATACAGGATGAAAACAAATCTCGGTGGCTTCAAGAGGCAGAGAAGTGTATTTCAAAAGCTCGAGACCCCAATTGGGGTGAAAACCGTAGAAGAGAGAAACAGGAAATGCCCTTTAGGCTTTGGGGCTGAATCTTACCAATGTCAAACTGTTCGAAATTTGCCTTACAAGCACACTCCACCAGGTAATGCCCCCGGTGTCGGTAAGCTTGTTTGGCCCATCTCGAGACAATCTCTCCGCTGCTACCTTCGTGGTCAATCCGGAGCTCATATCAACACTGTAGAGCGAAGCGAGAGCATTCGGAGTGGCTGCATGCGGTGCTACCTCATCGGCTAGGGTGGATTCATCCCCGACGAGTGTATCGACAGCTGTCGTAGAACTCTGTCCGCTTCTCGTGTTTTCATAAAACGGGCTTTGAGCAGCTGCGGGTGGCGAGGGAGTCCCGCCAGAACCAACTGGTAGTGAGCCATAATCGTAGACACGACTACCCTGAAAGCTCTCGGTAGTAGTGATTTGGAGGCGTCCGGGTTCGCTACGGGTAGTCATGTGGGGGTCAGAACTTGAGATATTGTCCTGGTTATTGTTTGCCGGACCTGTGTCCGAATGGTGAGAAGGGGCGCCTCCTGCCGCGTTACCGACAGGAGGCGAAAATATAGGTGGGGGGTCATCACAGCCTTCTTCCGCAGCAACGGGGTGAGTGATGCCAGAGCCGTGCTGTAGGGCGGTTGGGGAGGTTGAGGGGAGCGGAGCGGAAAGAGAATTGGGGTTGACCATTCAATAGAGCAGAAGGGTGAACTGGGGTTGAAGGTTTGTGGGATTGAGAAGCGGTGAGAAGGTGTGAAAATGGCAAAGGAATTTAGGGGTGGGTCGAAGAATGCCGGCGGCAGAGAGAGGTAAAGATGGCGAAAGAGTTGGGGGGTTCGTGGGATGGATGGGGCTTTATAGCCTGTCGAGCATTGACGATGAGCAGGCACGTTTACTATTTTCTTGGAAGGACGGTTTGTGGTCGCCTATCAACTCGCCAGGTGCCGAGTGGGAAATACCATTGGGTGTCTGGGAGGGATGTCCTCATCCCTGCCCGTCCAACTGCATGGCTGGTGTGAACAACCACACAGGACGTTCAGCATCAGTACTGATTTACCGTATTTTCTTGGAAGTACCATCACACAATGCCCTCAGACTCTCGCAAACATTGGTACCGTAGATGGATCATGGTCCATAGCTTTTGCTTCATCCACCAAGTTTGCCTCACCATGGTCTGCAAGGTTTCTATGGCATCGGCACTTGCACGATATGCCGCGGTCACGAGCATTCGACAGGACAGGCAAGTATCAACCAATGGATCACGACTGAGTCGAGCTTCTCTGGATAGAGAGTGGCGATCACTCGTACGAGTACAGTACTCTCTTTGGTTTCATTCGCCCGTTTGTGTTCAACCCCATGGCACTGGTACCCTACAAACCATCGGCGCATCTCTCATCCGTCTGCCCGTCCACTGCACATTTTCGGGGATAGATTTATGAAATTCTGTATGATAAATCATTACTTTTCGTGATAAATACCCCGCATTATTACCATTACAGTACACTACTCGTACCGGGTACAGCAGATGCAGAAACCTGCTTGTGACTTGAGGCAGCAAAAATGATGCATCAAGAACGTTCAAATCAATTCCTATGGTACCGGACTTACAGAGCCTATATCATATCCTCCTATCATAAATTGGCCTGAGGCCGCATCGTATTCCGGGATGTTTGCGGTTCACTTATCATACTGCATACCGCAGGATAATCCAAAATACGCGTGCAGGGTAAACGAACAGAAGCATAAACAAATCCAAATACCGTACCCCATCGCACGGCAAGAGGGAGAAAAGCTCTAGAACCAGCCCTCCGAGATGCATTCCTAACAGAAAATCCGTTGGGAGACATGCTCAACCGGCATGAAGTTCGTTTCCGCCCAATCACTCCCTTGTCAAAGATATACTTTAGCCTTAGTCTAACCCGAGCAAGACTACCGTCTAACCCTCACTCCCAGACAGGGCAAGCGGGACAATCTGCAGCCCACCCACAGCCTGCCTGAAACCCTCCGGGTCGCCATGGGGAGGCGGTAAAGGTGCAACGTGGTTTGTGATCAATCCAGAGAAGGGGAAACCCGAAGAAAGAACGAAAAAGAAAAGAATTGTTTCGATATTGACCCCCGCCGAGCCTCAATGACGCGGGTGACACCAGGCATTTCGCCTCTTCAACCGTGCCCAATCAATACTCGAGTAAAATCCTTCCCCACTCAAAGTCGTCCCACGAAAGTGCCAAGACACTTTATCAAGCAGATAGGGTCGCGTGATCTGGATTTAATTAGTCGAAACGCCGTTTTTCCCAGTGGGGTCTGTTCTCTGGTTTGGTTGCACGACATTAACTTATTTTCGCCGACAAGCCGGACTTGAGACCCACTAAGCTCAAAGTGTCGAGCACGAAACACCGGTATGATACATGTAGGAAATACCATGGTGAGCAGTACTCGTAACGATATGTGTCTATCCTCGAATCGGATTGGATTGGATTGGAAAGGGCTTGTCTGGTAATAACGTCCGCAGCAGCAGCTAGAGCTTTTATCTACGGTATCCGCTCAGAAGCCTTTTCGGGGGATTACGGCAGGTTGGACTATCCCTCAGGAAGCAACTTCTAGAACCATCTCGCCAGTGCCCTAGTTGGGGGAGTCTCCACCCCCCTGTGTCCTGTCCGCTCGATAGCGCGGCCCACACTGTAGCTATGATAGCTACCGGTATCACCTATTAGAGTAATATAAACTACCGGTAGGGTGCTCAACTCTTAGAAATTATTCCAAAGCTTCGTCCAAGCTTTGTTATGGGAGGCGAGGTTTTGTCTACAAATGGACTGCTCGGGTAATTTCCGGGGGGAAAGAGAGCCCTTGCTGCTAGATTTGGCCAATCCTTTCTCTCTTGATCCACCTTTCTAGGTAGCCTTTGATATGCCGTAACAATAAACTAACAGTGCCATTTCACGGCCGAGATTTCCGTTCGCTGAGGGAAGGGAGGGAGAAAGAATGAGATGATACATCCTGACCCTGCGAGCCCCGTACCGTATCGGGTTTATTCACTGTCTATTAATACGTGGTGTTTCTGGGGAGGACGCTTGATACATCAATATGATAAAATACCGCTTCTAAGAACACTGGCTAGACTGCCGAGGTCTAAACAAACACTCACCTCTCTTACTTTGTTCTCGCCCCCCACGCGATACTGCCCTTCCCCACGCTGCATCCTCCTTAAACCACCCCACTGTCGCTTCTGCTCCAAGATACATTGAGCCAAGCTGACAAGCCCCCTTCCCCCAAGACCTGGTTGAAGAGATAGACAGAATTGCGCGCGGAATGGGGCTGCAAATCAAGGCGAGTGACTTCTCTATGACGACTAATGAGGCTTTTAGTACGAAATAATGACCTTTTCCTCATGAATCGTGCGATCATACCTGTTTTATTATTACTATTACTATTATTATAACCCGATACCGGTGCTCGAGTACCATAATAGTCATTTAGCACTTATTTTTTTTACTTGAAAAATCCCCAAATTTCAAGTCTCCGCCCCATACAAATTATGTCCGCGCACGCCAAGAACGAGAAATTTCGACTCAGAATTCGGGCCTCTCGTATGAGAAAAGGTAGGTGCTAAATGACTCTAATGCGGATTGCAGTGGAATCGTGGATTGATTACTAGAATGGAGCATACCGCGTCGGTACATGCTATGAAGGCTTTTTGGTTGTGAGAGTGGAGAAAACATATGAGGCGAGCGGCGAACGGGCCGCGGAGGGTCCTAAAGTGCAATTCACCAAGCTTGCTGCTGCAGCTTGAGAAAGTCTTGACATCAATCAATCGCGGGATGGATTTCTCGGCCTACGCGGTGGCAGGCATGGTGCCGACAATTTACTTTCGCCTTGTGTTTGTTCGTGGCAATGATCGTACGGTAGCTCCTACCTGTAGCTGATATGATCCTTGGCCTTCATAGGCTGAGTCAATTGATTTCGGATGTCGAATTTTTTGTGGAGGGTGTTACCATCGGTCGATCAGTTCGGTAGGCTTCAAAGCCTTGCAGTTAGTCTGAGAACGACTGCGGTATATTCTGCCATACTGGGCTGCATGCTTGATCTGTGGTGCTTGGGCAGAGTATCAATGTAAGAAAAAACTACTGTACAGTACTGTGCAGTGCATGTTTCATCGGGAAACGCAATAAAACAACCTTTTCTATCTCTTAGCCCGCTAAAAGGCGGGGGAAGTTTGTGACGCCCCTGTCACTGCCTTAGAAAGTGTGTAAGACATGATAAGTCAGTAGGGTAAAAATTATCAATGAATGATGAGAGGGAGTGTTAGATAAACTAAGAGAATAACTGAAGATTTCTTTTCAGAGGTCACTCCAAATACTTTCGGGTGAAAGTACTAGTACCGGTGTGTCTCTTGACGTGTTGTTACGGTATATGTCTCAAATACCATCTAAGACAGAGGCAGTACAAAACTTTAAAACCTTTTCGGCACTCCAGGAGAGAATGTTCACAGAGACTACATGATTGGCGCACAAGCGGTATCGTGTTTAAAGCCAACTTAGGTCAACTGTAGGTTAACTTGCGGCTTTCCTCTAAGAAACCTGGTCCAAGCTAGCCAAAGTGCGGGCAGCTTAATTAGCCATCTAGTAGGGTAAACCAAAGCAGTGTAAGCAGTATACTAGCTGTTGAAACCTACTACGGCTGGCCCTAGTGTTTCGTATTCTTACTGGAATTACCCGGTGTTTGGAAAACTCTTTCCTAAGTTTGACTTATATAGCGGAAACATGGTATGTTGGAGACCGAACAGAGTACTAGCTACCAACTATGACACTCATTGTGTATTTGTATGGTTTGAAATGCGAGACAGTGGAGGATTTCCTACTCTTCCTTTCCGTTCTTTCCTTTTCTATCTCTCTAGTTTTGGCCGACTCTGTCTCTTATAGAGACCCTATAGCTCGCATTACTTTTCATGATAGCTCTCATTCAATTCGTCTACCTTTTATTCACTCATTAGATATAAATCTATTCTGTCCCTCTCGCTTGCACTGTTGCTCCTGTACGGAAGTGAATACAACGGCATTTTCCCCCATTCACCCTAAAAACTTCACACTAGCAAATATGGTAGCTGAGAAGAAAGGAAAAGGCTTTGGTCTTTGGAGTGGTTGGTCTCGGGGGGGCGGGGCGGTATACTGTACAGTACTATGCTGGATACTTGAATTTCCCCTTGCTCTGTGCCTGAGTATGAGTACTGGCGGAAAGAGAAAGTCTGGATTGCCCTTAAACCTAAGTAAACTACTGCCTTGGCCCACATATAATGGTGTATGATATTGTTTGATTTCTGGGGCGATAACTATATTATAAGGGTTAATGTGTTAAGTTACGGTCGTTTATTATGAATTCAGAGTTCTGGTCTGTTTATTGTTAATCATGGAGACTGGTGCTGGGGGTCTCGTGGTATTGTAGGCGTTGCCATGCACGAGTCCTTTACCCGGGTTTAGGGACAATCCAGACCTTTTTGTTCGGCCAGTACAGTAAGTTACATCACAGACGGAGCAGGGTTGCCAACGAACATCTGTTTCTTTGACAAACACAATGAAACGCCTTTTCTCTGATATTCACAAACACTCTACTATCAGTATAGAGCGCACTTGAAGGTGGGTCTGGCGGCCCGATAGAGGGTCTCACACTTTGTCGTTTCTGCGGTTTTTGGAAATCAGTATTGACGGCCGAAAATGAACTTTTGATTTTCGAGCACAGTACCGGTACCGGAAACCTGCTTTTTTTGGCCGTTCAAGCTGTTTCTACGTTCTGGGTTTTTTCCTTTCTTTTCCTTTGGTTTTTTTTCCGGTTTTGGCGTCGATATGGTACTGGCACGAGTGTACTACACCGTTTACGAAGCTGCAAACACGCCCGGCGCGGGACCCTAATGGCCCAATCGCCGGACCATCCCCTTGGAGGGGCTTTCACAAAAGGCACCTGGTGGGAGACAACTCAAGTGCCTGAGATTTGTGGTTGGCTACGCAACTACAGTGCATGGGTACAAAGCTTTAGGCTTATCACTTATCACCCTGGAGCGGTGATACCACTATCGTCCTATGCGCTTTGAGGTGACCCTCCTATATGGCACCGATTCTCAAGTGCGAGAGCCGCACAAAGAAGTTGATAGACGAAGCCATGTTTCATTGATAAACACGATTTCGCTCTTTACTATATATAGAGACAATAGAGCTGTGGCAACGCACCGCCACTGCGTTTGGAAAACACTCAGACTTTATATTCAAACCACATCATGAACCAAACCCCCAAAAGACAACCCTTCTACTCCAACCCTGCTAACTTGAACCACAACATTTCACATCTTGAAAAAGGGAAACTAACGACATGTGAGCATACTATCATACTTGAAATCAGTTCATAGTAATTGAACAAACATGAAATATGGATAGAAAACCTCGCTTGGCAGAGAAAGACTTTCAATTTCAAGATGTGCAACTTATCATGAACAAACGAAAAAAAACAAAAACATATATATAGGAATAATCCCCGTGAACTAGGCTTCAAAACAAAAAACCGAAAAGGACTGAACAAAGTGCAAAAGGACATACTTCATTTACCATCGTCACTACGACTTTACCTCAGAGAATATTTTACAGGAAACTTACAGGATATCGGGAATGGTGTTCGTAATAGCATGGGGCCGGCTAGTCACTGCCTTCTGCCTACTCATGGCCCTCATATTAACAGGTAGTCCCCCCTCCCCACCCCTCCAGCCCTCTCTAGCTAACATGCGGAAGCCTTTCTCCTCTCGGGATCAACCAGCGAAACCTCCGGCGTCCGTGCTCTCTACAACATCGAGCTAAAATGGACCGAGCTAGCTACAACAACGACTTCAACAGCAACCGTAGCGCCAGCCAGTGTAGTCCTCAGTGTCGAGACAGAGGCACAGGCCACTACGACTCCACCCAAGATAACCGCGAGGCAGAGCACCCGGGCGGCGACGAGCACTGTGTCTAGGGAGCCTCTAACGGAGGAGGCGGCGGCGGTAGTCACGAGGAGGGGTTTGGCGGAGGCTACGGGATGTGGGATGTTGGTTACTAGAGATGCTGCAGAGGCTACTGGCGCCACGGGGCCGGGAGAGGTTGATAGGTCAACGCATGAGCCCGAGCGCAGTTCCGCACGCTGGGGAGGAGCGAATACCCATCCGCCAGCCGGGAAGGGCAAGAGACCGCATCTGGTAATCCCAAGAGCAGAACACATCAACAATCCCACAATCCACCAGATACTCCGCCCCCGCGCCCCCGCACCTCCCTCCAATGCCACAATCCTGATCTCATACTTCGGCCTGTGCACCTACACCCCAGAAACCCAGTGGCGCTGCACCTCCCACCGTACCACAACCAATTCCTCCAGCATACTCCCACCCTCCCTTCATGCCCTCTCAAAGGCGCTCCAGAAAACACTCTCCCCACTCCCACCTATCCTAACCATCGTCTGCCTCGGCCTGCTCCTACTCACAACGATAACGCTCGCGTTCGTGACACCCCTCGCTGGAACCCGCTGGACGATTCTGGAACAGGTGTACCTAGGCATCGGGCTACTAGCTGTGGTCATAGGAGTTTTCTCAGCAGTCCTGTTCTACCAGTCTGGTCTTGTGGCCTCTGTCATTCTGAATAGCGTGCAGGAGGGTAAAGACGGTGGAGTGAGTGCGCGGAAGGGCGGGAGCGGGATTGCCATTGCCTGGGCTGCGGTTTTCTTTGAGGCAGTGGGGTTTCTGGGAGTTGTTTGGTTGGTTTTGGGTGGCATTGGCACGAATAGAGATGGTGGCGGGGAGAGTGCGGTATTGTCGATTTTTAGTCGCGTATTTGGTGGGAAGAAGGATGAGCAGGGGCAGGAATTAGGAGAGGGTATGGGCAGGGGAAGGAATTCTCCCACCTTCCCACAGAACGTACACCCCGCGCCCCGGAGCGATGACATTACGATTGAGGCGCCTGTGGAAGTACGTAGGGATGTACACCCGCTCAGAGGGAATTTTCAGAGAGGGGATCATCTCTCCTCGGGAGTGGTTGATAGGGGGATGGAGAGAGTTTTGAGTGTTGGCAGTGTTAGCACTGTTAGCGCCCTCAGTGATAGGGGCAGCGTCAGAGGGGCAGATGGAGGAAGACAGGAGAGTACCATTAGCACTGTTAGTGATATGACTGCCGTCATGGGAGCGGGAAGTGCGGGAAAGGGGAGACTGGAGAGCGAGAGGGTGCAGAATATGAGAAGAGGGAATTCGCCGTTTCCGGGAGGGTGGAATATGATTTAATTTAGTTGATAGACTGGGCTGTATTTGTAGGTTGCATATCATATCATAGATTTTTGCGTTTGGCGATGCTCTTTTTACGATTCGTTTGTTTGTTCTCACTTATTCCATCTTTTACGAAGGGTACCTTGTTATTATAGCTATTTTTCGAGTTATGATGCTCTAAAATCCTACCTAATATTCTACCACACGTTCCTAATAGATTACATGATGAATGCTTGAACGTATTCCGTTTCCTAAAACCAGAAAAATTCGCTAAAATCATCTTATCTTATTCAACCGCTATCATTTCATATTATGAGGTCGTTGGAAAAAAAAAAAGCGTCCCAGACTCTTAGCCCTAGGACTCCTTTCCTTATTTCTTCGTGGGTGGCGATTGGTAGCAGTAGCTACAATCTGGGCAGAGGATTTGCCCACCGTACACGGTGTAGAATTTTCGCCTGTATTATTTGGTGTTGGCTTAACCCACTATCATACTAAAAGGGGTCCTGTGCGGGAGTATTTATTTGTCAGTTTTACCCGGTCCCGCTCCCCCGCGCTTCATACATAGTCACTTGGTTATTTTCCCTCTCCTTTCTCCCAAGTTATATACAAATTTCTTTATTCACAGTACTTGGCATTTGTTTATTCTTGCTGGGCGGTGTCACGAGGGAGGGAACAAAGAGTGACAACCGAAGCAAGCAAGCAGTTTGTATTGCTTATGGAAAAAGAAGTAAAGAGATTGAAAAGAAGTAAAGAAGAAGAGCAGAAGTAGAAGAAAGCGGGGCCGAGAAATAGGCATGGACATAAGTGGGTGACACAAGTAGTCACGGGGTATCACTCGTGACTGCTGGCAGTGGGAAGACAAAAGCCCAAGCACGATTTCCCACAATTCTAGACATATGCGTAAGTAGGAGTAGGTATTTGGAATATAATTTTTTTTCACAATTGCTAATCACAGGTCCTCACTCGGAGGATCTCGGAGCCCGCTGTTGGAGCACTTTCCATATTGAGTAAGTCATACGGTAAGAGGGCAGTCACGGTGACGAAGTACGATGTAATGGAGTACGTATATCGGATGTCATGTCAATAGCGTATTTGTCTTCTATAAGTAGAGGGGCTTCCTCCCCGTAGCAATAAAACAACGAGTGGACACTTCAACAGGTTATGAGCCCGGACTCGCGCTGGGAAATCTCTACACTGTCCAAGACAATCCAAGGATTTTTCAATTTTTTCAATTCTTTTTATTTTTTGATACGATGCAATCAGAACACCCTTCCGAAATAATCCAAAGCCAAACCGATGGTGTCTACCGAACCAAGTATGGAAGTACACCGAAGCTTACCAGCTTCAACTATCGTCAATGGGCCCGCAG
>Ga0307507_10007670_pt1 | contig 15461 bp, 6 predicted proteins | sample 7_EM_MG_FD_207223 | JGI IMG/M metagenome (GOLD analysis project Ga0307507, IMG submission 207223) | Populus trichocarpa ectomycorrhiza microbial communities from riparian zone in the Pacific Northwest, United States - 7_EM | ecosystem: Host-associated > Plants > Roots > Unclassified | place... | reverse complement strand
GGCATAGAGGGCAACACTAAGAATTGTATATAATTGGCTTAATTGGGCAAGTTACTGACTTTAATTTTAGGCAGTTATAATCAAGATTTAGCGTATTGTGGTAGTAAAATTGAAATCATACTCCCTCTGCAAAATTTTGGTGAGGTGCGATGCGAATTTTTTGGCTTGGCGAATTTTTACCGATATTTCGCAAACGACTGTAATTCCAACATTTTCTAAAGAGAAAATTTTTCTGAGGGGTGGCCCTAGCTTATAAGCGAGGTAGGGGTAGGAACATCAAAACCATAGAATATAGACTTTTCCTAGGTTTTTCTTCTATAGAAAGTAAAAGCCTAATAAGATAGGGGGTGTAGGTACTTTTCTATATCTCCTTTAATCAGATTTTCCTTAGTAAGAGGAGGATTGCCTTTAGGGCTTTTCTACTAGTAAAAGCCTAACAAGTCCTTTTTTCTAGTAGTTTTTTCTACTTCTAATAGAAAAAGAAAATAACTATACTAGTTTTTTTAGCTAGTTTTTCTACTACCTTTTAGCCTAATCCCCCTAGAAATCTTCTAGTAAGATTAGTAAGGAGAAAGGGTATAAAAGGATAGTAAAAATTAGCAAGGCTTTTTGCCTAGTTTTTTACCTCTAGGACTAGGAGACAAGAGACCTAAGGAGGTTATTATCTACTACAAAAACTAGGAACCCCCCCTATAAGATAACAAGGCCTACTAGGCCTAAGCAAAGGACTCCAAAAGGCAAAAATACAGAGATAAGCGAGGACGAACCCTTACCTACCCCTTCCTCTACTTCTACTTCTCCTTCTCCTTCTCCTCCGTCTTCCCCCTACCCGTCTAGGAAAGACGTAAAAAAGGAGAATGGAAGAAAAAGATATTATATACCATCTTCCCCTGAAAACGAGACCCAAAACCAAAGAAGAAGGATGTTAATACCTAAGTCTATTACGGCTAGTATACCTCCTTCCTCCCTTTCTCCAAAATACCACCTACAAAAAGCCCTAGATAACCTAAACCAGGCCTATAGAGGGCTAAAAGAAGAAGAAGAAAAAGAGCAAGTCAAATTACTAGGGGACTACGTACAGAGTGTCCTAGTAGGAGAAAATCCCTTTATAAAGGAAAAGGAAAGAAAGGAAAGAGATGTCCTAAAAGGACTAGTAGAAGAAGTAAGAGCTCTCCGTAAGGAGGTAGCCCTAAAAACGCAAACCTACGCAGAGAAGCTAAAGAGGGGCCTCTCTTCTTCTACTTTTGCTCCTTCTTCCTCTACTACCTCTTCCTCTACTACCTCCTCCTCTAATACCTCTCCCTCTCCCCCCCCCCTCCTTATTTCCCCCTACTAGTTCTACTAGCCCTACCTCTACTAGAGAAAAAAAGAAGTAGTTATAAGAAAGGAGACTAGTCCTAGTTACAGACCAAAAGGACCAGCCTCTAGATGTCTTCTCTCTACGAAATCAAGTCAATCAACTATTTATATCCAAACTGTAAGTAAAGAAGCTAGTAATAGCTACTATAGCTAGAACTAGAGAAAAGCAGAACACTCTCCTTACAACTATAGAAGAATACAATGCAGAGTTTCTAGTTAAATACAAGGAAATCTGGTCTAACTGCTTCTCTTTTAAAAGGGAACAAAAACTAGAGCCCTGGGCTTAGGTAGTAGCTCACGGCGTCCCTATCTCCCCTTTCCTAGGAGAAGGAGGCTCTAAACTTCTAAAAGAAGAAATAGAGACCTTTAATTCTATTAGAATACAGGGACTACCTAGATGGATCTCATCTAGGGAAAAGAGATATAATCCACAAACTAGGTTCGGCTCTATAGTTTTTGCTATAGAAAACGAGGAGAAAAGACAGGAAATCCTTAAGCAGAAGGAAATCCTAATTGCAGGGGTAGCTGCTAAGGTAGTTAAATACCTAAAAGTCTCTCCTACTACACAGTGTACAAGTTGCCAAAAATTTGGCCATATAGGAGATAGATGCTCTACCAAGGCCTGTCGATTTTGTGCAGCGGCACATCTATCTAAGGACCACTCCTATTCTACTTGCAATATAATAGGAAGACCTTGCGAGCATACTACCCCTCTTTACAGTAACTGTAAAGAAAATCACTTTGCTAATAGCAAAGACTGCGAGTCTCTTAAAGTAGCTAAGTTGGTATATCAATGAGTATAAGCTTAGAAGGTTCTATATAGAAAGAAGAAGAGATCTCTCTAGTTTCTAAAGCCAGGGGAGAAATCTCCTTTATACAACACAATGTAGGAAAAAGACAAGAAGTACAGCAAACCCTACTAGAAATAGGATTTATGAGAAAAATAGATATTATCCTAGTACAAGAGCCTAGTACCTGGAAAGACAGACAAAAAGAATCCTACTTTTCTATTCCACATCCTGCATTTAACTTAATCCTCCCTAGTAATCTAGCTATTCGACCTAGAGTAGCTATCTATATAAGGAAAACTAGTTCTAGTATTCTACAATATAGAAATAGGGAGGATATCTGCAAAGATACAGATATTATAGTATTAGAAATCTACGGCCAACTTGAAAGATTCCTACTATTTAATATTTACAATAAGAGACAACTAGACAAAAACTCTAGAACCTAAAGAAGTAGTATAACTACTATCTCTAGGGCCATTCTAGAACTGGAAATAGATCTCCCTTTTATATTAATAGGAGACTATAACCTACACCACAAACGGTGGAACGCACTAGCTAGGAATCCAACTAGGGAGGCTAAAGAACTAGTAGACTGGCTAGACAAATACAACTGCCAACTACTAAATTTAGACAAACAGGAAGGGACCTTCTATAGATCCAATATAAGGGGAAAGTCTATTATAGACCTAGCCTTCTACTCAGGAAACTTCCAAGAAAATACCTGGGATAATTGGACTATAATAGAAGAAACAGGATCTGATTACAAGACTATAGCATTCTCTTTATTTACTAGAGAGACGCAAAGATACCTAAACCCTCTTTAAGAAACTCCTTTCTCTATAAAAAAAAGGCAAACTGGGAGCTTTTCTCTACCTCTTTAAAAGAGCAAGTTCTAGAGCTAGAACTAGAAGCAAAACTTTTAGTACTAGAAGAACTAGTAGGAGAAAACCCCTATATAGAGATAGGAGAAAAGGCCCCCAAGCATCTCTAGAAGATTCTTATAGACCTAGGGATAGAAGCTTAAGTACACTAGTAGATAATCTAGTAATAGATCTTACTAGCGGTATAAAGCTAGCAGTAGAGAAAGCTATCCCTAGATCTAGAACCTGTGAATTCTCTAAACTATGGTGGAATAAAGAGCTTCTAAAGAAAAGACAAAAAATGGCAAAACTAAGAAGACTTTAAGAAGAACAACCTACTAGAAGTTCTAGACTAGAAGCCTATAAAGAAGCTAAAAATCAATACTTCCACGCAATAAGAGAAGCCAAAACTAGCTGCTGGAATAGCTTCCTAGAAAAAGCACAAGGAAAGGAGGTCTTTACTGCCCTAAAATACATAAAGGAGAGAACATTGCGAATAATCCCTAGTCTACAGTATAGCAAAGACGGGACTACTAGACTAGTAGAAAGCTTTGAGGACTAGTGCAAAGCTTTTATAACTACTCTATTCCCCAAACTCCCCCTATCTACTAGCCCTATAGAGTGGAAGGACTATATAATAGACAATAAATGGGAATAGCCAGAACTAGAGAAAATAGAAGTTAAACAAGCAATTTTCTCTAGCTCTAATAAAAAGGCTCCAGGACCAGATAGGATATCTTTTACAATTTTACAAAAGGCCTACCCTATTATAGAAGATCTCCTATATAGAATATATAGGATTTTGTTTATCCTAGGCTATTAGCCAAAGGTCTGGAGAGAAGCTCGAGGAGTTATTCTCCCTAAAGCAAATAAGGAGGACTATTCCTTACCAAAGTCCTATAGACCTATCTCCTTACTAAACTGCCTAGGAAAGACTCTAGAAAAGATTTTTGCTACAAGATTAGGATATCTAGCTAGTACTACTAGCTTACTTTAAGACTCTTAACTAGGAGGAAGAAGATAGCGGTCCGCAATAGACGCAGTCTTATTACTTCTAAATAATATCCAATCTAAAAATAGTAGGAAAAAAGCTAGACAAAGGATAGCTACTACGTTATTCCTAGACGTAAAAGGGGCTTTTGACCATGTCTCTAAAAACCAGCTTCTATCTATCGGTAAGGAACTAGGACTACCTATAGCGTTTACACAATGGGTAGCTACGTTCCTTAGCAATAGAAAGCTACAGCTCTCCTTTAATGGGCAAATATAAGAAAAAGTAGAACTAGAAACGGGGATACCACAGGGATCGCCTATATCCCCTATTTTATTTCTACAGCCATGGCGGACACGGCAGACATTTTAGTATACCTACAAGAGGACGTTCCCTTGCCTTAATTGGGCCGTAGGGGTGGGTTAAACAAATAAACTGTAAAGTATTGCCTGGGTGTACGGTAGGGGGTAGGCAATACCCTTGTATAGAAAAGAGAGAGAGAGACGAACCAATAGGGGAGGAAGGAGACTGCAAGCCTAAGGAGCTTATAAGGGGTGGCTAAGGCCTAGCTAAAGGCTACCCTTAGCAGCCCTAAAAGCTCCCAGGATATAGCTAAGTAATGCACCGCCAAGACACCAGTGTCTAATATCCACAATATCCAACATTTGCAATATCCGCAATTCTCTACTAAGTCAGCCAAATTTTGCTAAAGCTATAACAATATATAGGTTAATGCTTGTTGACCTAGCATCTAAGTCGCTATACAACTGTCTTATACAACTTGGAACTACGCAAGAGAAACGCTTAATGATTGATGTAATGTGCCTTCGCCAAGCTTATGAACGAAGACAGATTACCGAAGTCAAGTGGATCGATGGAGATACTAACCCTGCGGACGCTATAACAAAGGGCAAGCCTTATACGGCACTATTATGGCTTATTAACACGAATCAAGTCGAATTACGGGCCGTAGGGTGGGTTGAACGAACGGATTCGGTTTTAGTAGGTATAACGGACTCGTATAATACAGAGCCAGCCGCCAAGGCGCTAGTAGTAGGCGAGCCAATAGCGATTTTCTATCCCGGGGATGGAAAATCCTGATTGGCTGGTTTAACGGTATGGCAGAATCCGACAGGTGGCGCGCTCTAGGATTAAAGGTAGAGCTATTGCGTATTATAGATGGAAGAGCTAGTTATTGCGTATACGCTACAAATAGTCTAGAAGTAGACTTGACCTTAGAGTGTAGATTAGCCTTCTTTTTAGAGTTGCTCTAGTGTCGGAATGTTAATCACGTAACGTAGTCACGAGACTACGAGGCGAGACTAGCTAATCTGACTTAGAGCAACCCCTAACTTCTAGACAACAATCAACAACTACCAACTTCAACACCGCATACGTACCACTATAAGTGATATTCGTGCACGTTGATAAAGCGAGTATACCAACAATTAATTTATCTAATTTTACTAATATTGACTTAAGGGTACTAACTTGTTTAGGCTTAGCAACTAAAGCATAATATATTAATTAGTGAAGCGTAAGTCTCTAAATCCTACCTTCCCAACCTGAGTTTCCTACTAACTGCGCTAGAAAAGTGCTTCCTGCATATCTACGACTCTATAGTATTTTAAGCCTAAAGTACTTAACAACCTAGGCACTTACTAAGATGGTGGCCTTAAGTTTAATAATCCTTATTTTGTTACTTTCTAAAAATGCTAATTTCTCTAGCCGGATAAGGGCTAACTAGATTTTATACTCTCTCTAGGGACTAATACTTCTTCTACTTGCGAATATAAGGTAGGAGTATAATCCCTAGTTACGGATCGATATATTTCGCGCCTAGTGCAGGCATTTACGGCCAATTTAGATAGAGAAAGAGAATGGAAAAAGTTCTATAATAGCGTGCCGATAGAGGCGCGTAGTCAATACCATCATCTTAATGTATTTTTTGACGGTCCGGAGCCGAATATTAATAATTTATCTTCACTTAAGGATCTTAAACAATTGGCATATAATTCTATTACGTCCAGTATATAGGCAACCTTAGTAAAGGATTCGATTTATACTTCCATTTTCTACTTTAAGCTTAATAACGTACCTTATTTTGTTAATAGTAACTTCCAGTATTAAGGGACTATATTTTACCATTTAACTCTTAATTATTAAGGTAGAGAGAACCTTTATTATACCCTTATTAGGGCCTCTTCTTTTTTCCTTATCTTTAGGCGGCCGGTAGCTTATATAGAGTCTATACCAAAGGGCGTTCCACCATTTAGGCGGTATATACACTTTACTACGGAAAGCATAGACAAGGAGGTATATATATTAATTAGAGGGATTATAAGCAAGCTAAGAATAATTAGTAGGCTTCCAAAAACACTTTAGTAGTTAGTAATAATTTAAGGTCTAAATACCCTATTTAGCTGCATTAATTATTAAGCACTAGAGAGGCCCCTTTTAAGTATTTCGTTAAAACACAAACGGTAGGAATAGCTAAAACAGTTTTAAATAGACTAATGCTTATAATAACCGGATTTGCATCTATAGGAGTAATTTAACCATAAAGTAAAAAAAAAATTATTATTATATTGCTTAATATAAAATTCTATTTAAACTTCTCGTAACTCTAACCGTTTTTAGCCCTTATTCCTTAATAAATTTGCCTAAGTACTTAAGTTTTAGGTTTCTAAAAATAAAGTTTATAGAAAATATAGCTAAGGTAATTATTATAGTTTAATTAAAGGACCCGTTATATCCCTTAAAACTAAAGGTTGATTTCTGTAGAGAATAAATTTGTATTAGCGTAAATCAAAATCCAGATTCTAAAGTTAATTTTCTAGAAACCGAGTTCGGAATCTAGTTTAGCATATACCGGATTAGAAAAATCAAAATCTAGACTTTAAAGAACTACGCCTTAAATATAGGAGAATTAACATACTATTAGAGGCAGTGCTTAAGATTCCCCTATATAAATGCTCTGGCGTTAACCTTCTTACAACTATAGCACTCTTAAACTTTCTACATTTTCTACCCTTAAGTTTTTTTGCTCTATCTACCCCCGCCTATACCCCTCTTTATAAGGTTAATTAAGCTAACTTAACCCTCTTACTAAGTTGACAGCCCAATAACAATCGCTTCTACAGCTATAGTGGCCCTTTATCTAGTCGACCTTCCTTTAGAACTCCTCTTTATAGTTGCAGATTATCTTAACCTAGCGTGTCTAAGCTTACTTAATTAGTCGGCAAAGTATCTATATACAGCTCTAATAGGTAAGCTTTATCTTATTGCTCTTATATATACCTATAAGCTCTCTGGCTATCTAATAACTAGACTTAGTAATATTACACTCTACTATAAAGAAAGAAAAAGGGGGACAGTTTTAGAATGGGCTGCTATTTATAACCGCATGTTTACTTTTAAATCGTTGCTAAAAAAACTAAAGGTCGATATCTACCTAAGAGATTATTACGGAAATATATTATTACACCTCCTGGTAGGGCAAGGAAAAACCATCTTAATAAAGCTGCTTCTTAAGGTAGGAGCAAATGTCTTAAAACGTAACATTTCTGGCTTTACGCTATTATATTTTACTACCAGATAGGGATTTATAGACGCTGTTTAACTTCTTATTAATAAAGGCGCGGATATCTCCGCTAATTAGATTAGGGATCTCGAGAGGGACTTTTAGGATATAAGCCTATTTAATTGAGGCGCTAATATACCACTGCACTATGCAGCAAATAACGGATATATGGACGTGCTTTGGTTGCTTATTAAGGTAGGTGCTAATATTAACGCTCTAAGTCAGCATAGGCGTATAGTAGTGAGTAGTATAAGCGTTATCTTTGGCATGGCTGATGTTCTTAAATACCTTATAGAGCTTAGGGCTCGTACTCCTCCTACAGTAAGAGTATTGGCTCGTATATACTATTTAAGGGAGAATTAGATTAATTAAGTAGTGTTACTATAACTCGAAATAAACTCTTAGTCCGTAATATTTAAAGGCTATTTTTATATATGGCGTAAATATATATCGGGCGGAGTTTAAAAGGCCCTCTGGAATAGTTTCGCCAATATCTAGTTTTTATATAAGTAATAAACCAAAAGGTAGTGTTAGCTAATAGTTAGGATACGGAAGAAAATTTTAGTAGGGTCCTTAGCGTAGTAGCAGTTTTACTAAAGTAGGAGGGCGAATCTGTTGGCTAGGTAATATAAAAGTTATATTTATTTTGGTCCTTTTAAGAACAAGATATATCTAAAAATAAATCTTCCTGCACTCTTTTTATGGAATTCACTATTAGCAGGAACCCTAACTATTTTTAGGTGGAATATGCTTAAAGAGATACGTGGGCAAGTCTATAAAGGCATCTCTTAATAATTCTATTAAAGTATCTATCTAAACAAAGTTTTATAATATAGTGGACGCGATTATATAAACTAAGTGAGCTTAAGAAATCTACCAAATTCTACCTATATAATTAGAATAGAATTAATCAAGATTATTAAAAACCCAGTTACCCAAATACTATTATAATAGCAATATGTATTACTGGAAGTGATATATATAGTATCCTATATAGACACAAAAACATCTAATAATGCGATCCCATAATTAAAAACACTTTAACTAAAGCATAAGAGTAATAAAATGCTTATAGACCGTTACTAATATTACTTAAAGCTGACTGTTATTGTATTAGTAAAGTATAAAAGGTTTACGCATATTACCTACTTACCGTTAACGTCCCTAAAAGACTTAGCCTTAACCCTTATACTTAGGAAGATAGGAGCGCTTATTCTTGTCCTTAAATATAAGGTTTAGGCAGTCCTCCTTATTTAGGGGCGTTAGAGGACCATCTTCCAGATTATTAACATAAGTAGGTGGATATCCCTTATTTAACGGCCGATAGTTAGGAGTGTTATAGCCCCTATAGAGCCAGTAACAAAAGTCACAGGCTAGCTCTCGCGCTCGACCAAGAAGGTTGCGTCTTAAGCGGTCCTGTAGAAGATAGATTATCTCTAAAGAAGTGCTTTATCCTATATAATAAAAAGGTCCTAAAGAAGATCTGCGGAAATGGACAATAATATATATATTCTCTTAGTCTTTTAAGCTGTGAAATAATAAATATACAAATAAGAAGAGCGATAGTAATAGCTTTAATAAGGAGTTTAAAGAGCATAGCAAATTGTTCGGTGGATAAAATTATTTAAATATTGTCCCATTCTATTTTATATGTTATTATAGGTATCTAGCTTAATAGGGGCCTTTTTTTTACTTACTCCCCTAGCTAGTGCCATTAAAGTTAAGGTTATATCTTTAAAATTGGTTTTCTGTTTCCTAATTTATAATTCTATAATTTGTAAATCTAGATCCCGTTTCCTAAATTACGGTTTTAGAATTTGCGAAACTAGAAGAGGGATTAGGAAAACAGTTTCTCTATCCTACTCTCTCTAAAGAGCGTTAAAAGGTTACCTAACTTTAAATTAATATAAGAGCTCTTTATAGGGTTAACTAGCTAGTGTAAAGATGCCATCCACTTTCCTGGGTTTATTTAGCCCAGATAACTCGCCTACCCTATTTTATATACGTTTCACTAAAGGGTACTACCTACGCCTTAGCCGCCAGCTATAAGCCCCTGGCCAAATCTTAGCAAAACTTCACTTTATATATAGTATAGTCGCTTATAAAATCGGCTTCCGGTTTTTACACTTTAGAAATAATGTTTTAGTGTACTTCTCCCTATAGGCAAATATAGGGACAATTAAAGATTGGGCGTAAAAAAGTTAAGCTAATCTAATATGGCTTAGACTAAGGCTTTATAGGGCTTAGTTAAATACTAAGCCACAATAATTGGTTTTAGTTTATTCCGTAACGCGTAAGGCTCTAATATAATAGGGCTCTTATATAGCGAGGCTAAAAGGGCTCCCAAGAGCGGGTTAACTGGGGTTAGTTGTATAAGCGCCCACGTATAATTACGTGGCTGGTCCTAAAACGAGCTAAACCTAATATACTTTTACAGCGGTTAATCGACCCGTTTTCTAAAATTAAGATCTAGTTTCTTAAAAATGGATCCGGTTTTCGGGATCGCGCCCCTTTTATAGTAGTTAATTAACTATCTCCTAAAACCGGAATTAGGACCTTAGCTTTAGAATCGGATTTAGTTTTAAAATTATAATTTAAGGTAGAATAAAAATAGCCCTATGCTTACTCTCTTCTAAGACTATTAAGCCGCTTAGCTTAACACTATCTCTTAACCCACTAGGCTGCGTTAAAAAGTTATTAATAAGAATTAGCCAATTAGGTGGCTAGCCTTTGTTCTAGTATTCTAGAGTCTAAATCTTTATTAATAAGCCCTAGACACTAGCGGGTTAAAGGATACCTTTTTAGCCGTGTTTAGTGTATTTAGCTTAATAGGCGTTCCTAATAGTTAACTAGCCCGTTTCCCAAAAATGGAATTAGGATATAGTCTCTAGTCTTTAGAATTGGACCTAGTTCTTAGAACAAGATTCAGTTTTTAGAGTTACAACTTAGGCCGACATTAAGGGATATCCTATATTTACTTTTAATATTCCCACCTTATTAATATAAAATTCAGAGTTAACCTATACCCTAGTCACCCTAAAAAAAGCCAGAGAGCTACTAAGTCATTAATTATTTATTATAGTTATATGTTTAAAGTAAAGATCACTATTAAGATTAAAGCGAGCTATAAATGAGAAATTTTAAAAGCAAAAGGAGACCTTTTTAGAAAAGGCTAATAGATTAAAGCGAAACTTTAACGTAGATTACTATATCCTAATACGGCGCAAAGGTCGATTTTATATTTATACGTCTATAAATTAACCTTTATAGCCTCCAAACCCATAAGACCTAGTAGGCCTTCTTTTTTCTATTACTATACGGAATATACTAACTATTTTAAAGGAAAGAATCTATCCTATTCCAGTTAAGAAGACTCTAGCATATTTTAACTAGGTTAAAGAAGATAGGTCGATAAAGGTTAATTCTAAAACATTAGAATTGGAGTCTTTAATACCTTAAATTTAATTCTTTATAGAGGACTAAGTAAGTCACTAGGCGGCTAACTCATCACTACTAAGTATAATGTGTTTTACTACTAAACTGGCAATACTACCAAATCGGCAGCCCCACCAAAACGCGCGTGCGTTAATGTATAATTGCACAACAACAATAAAAGATAATAGGATAGTATTATATATATAGCTACTTTAAACACTTTTATATTAACGTCTATTATGGCCTTAAATATAGCAGTTGCTGTATATTAGTAGTGCTCTCTAGCGTACGCTAGCAGCCTTAGCTTAGTTACTTACTTAGACACCTATATTAGCTGCTATAACCAACACTTAACCTTCCTAGGCCTATAGTACGCCACTAGTAGCAATATACTATCGGCGCTATGCTTTCTTACGTTTTTAACGCTAGTTTAACGCTTAAAGCTTAGTATTTTCCTTAGCTAAAATTGTTGCTAAATGCATCGCTATCTAATATCCTTTAACAAGCTAAGAGATAGCTTAACTTATTAGGCTCTACAACTAACGCTAAAAGAGATCTTGTATAAGCTGAGCCTGCTACTATAGCTAAGCAACTATATAAGGCGTCTCTACTATCTATACTACTTTACTAGCTGCTATCTTTAGTAGAGATGGCTTTCTAACAATAGTAAGGTATATTAAGACGCGCTCTAGACTAAATAGGATAAGCCTTATTACTTAAAACCCACTCTAGATATTCTGCTCTAAGAGAACTAATATATACATATATAAGTAAATAAAGAGAAACTCCTCCTTGTTTATATGGAATACTCCTTAGCATATAAGCTCTTTAGCCTTATATCTATACGCTATTTTAAAAGGAGAGAAGTAGCTAATATTAAGTGGCTAAAGGATATATAACGTATAAGGTGGTATACAGAGAGTAATAATTTTATTCTCTATACAGAACTAATTAAACTTAGGCGTAGTGTGGCTGCTATGGCCGTTAAGGATAAGTAGGTAGTAGACTCCCTTTATATATAACTCTGTATATCTATTAAAGTGCTTAATCTACTTAACACTAAGCTTATTAGTTGTCTAGCTATTATCGCTAAGAGCAATTACCCAGTCTATAGGTAGATCGTAATACTAGCTAGCCTAGTATAGCTTACCTAATAGGATTATAAAGGGTAGGATAGACTAGCTAGACGCGCTAATACCCTTAATTATTATAACCTAGTTATAATTGCCTGGCTATATAACAACTGCTTAACTAATAGTATTAGAGCTAGTAACAACCTTTAATATTGCAGTGACACCTATTATAAAGCTAGTCTCGTTAAAGTCATATATGTCCTTATTAAGTATCTTATACGCCTAACGCGTCTCTTTTACAAGCTTAAACCACGCGTTAATCTTAATAGGATCCTTATATCTCGCGCGTTATAAGTGGAATTTTCTATTCCACTTTGTCTAAAGCTCTAGCTAGTTATTAATAAAGCGTAACACCTAGTTCTTGCTAACAGGTTATAGGGGAGGATTTTAGCTGTGGGCGGCAAGTAGAACGTCTACCATTTATTATACGTCAATAATCTAGGGTGAAAAGCCTTATTAATTAAGGTCTAAGATCCACTAGATAAGTGACTGCTCCTCTATAGGTTATAGCTTGTATTATAGGATATAAGACGCGCTATAAGGTTGTACACCAGCAAGGCGGCCTTAGGGTGTTATATAAGGGATATTAAACAGCTACGCAGCTCTGCTTTGGCTTTAAAGCTACTTTTTAATAATTAATTAAGCAGTAAGAAGAAGTCTAGCTTCTTTTTAAGGCGACTAAGAATGTTATGTTAATACTATTATAGTTAAGCGCGTTAACGCGCGCACGTTTTAGTGGGGCTGCCGGTTTGGTGGTATTACCAGTTTAGTAGTAGAACACGTTATATAGAGTCTCCCGACAACAAATTTCCTATTAGCGCATCTTACCTTAGTAAGCTTAGACGTGATTCCTTTAGTGCGGATTTTTAATCAGTCTGCAAGCTAACTAACTACATTTATGCGAAACCACCGGAATTATGTCTGAGCTAAATTTCCAAGGTTTGTTACGCGCTCTAATAATATCCGTATTACGGAGGTTATAGATATTAAAATAACTCAATACTAGTATTTTATATTATTTCCTAAAGTTTATTAATTATATAATAGAACCTAAGCTTTTAGAATATATTATTTTTATTACTTAGGTATTTTTAAGTCTTAAGCTTATTTTTATTAAAAAAACGCGTTATTAAAGATTATAAGACTATAGGCCTCTATATAATTTTATTAAACGTAAGCTAATATATATAAAACCTATATAGATTTATAATAGGTACCCTAAGGCACCTACTATAGCTAGGTGGATATATAGTATCCACGTTATACTAGATAATCTCCCTTTAAACCTTATTATATACTAACTACTAAGTTATAGATATTTAAGCTAACCTATAGTATACCGCTATAAAAATTTATTAGAAGAAGAGGTAGAAGGTTAAATAAGATACTAGAATAACCGCTACTATATTAGGTGCTAAATATTTAAACTTAAAAAGGTTATATAATAGAGCGGGCGTAATAGCTATAGGACCTTTAAGATTAGCTTTTTACGCTTTACAGAAAAAGCGAGGCTTAGTAGCTAAGTAAGATTAATAAGGCTATTACATTTTTATATCCGTATTATAGATATATAGAGTAGCTTAAAGTCTTTAGGTAGCTGCTATTTAAAGAAAAAGATATAATACTTATTATAAGAACCTTATTTAATAAGAGTATAATAATATAAGTAATGCCATATCTTCTTTAGGCCTTAGTAGTAATTATTATTTTACTACTTAATATAATTAGTATAAAGTAGAAGGTAAAGATTAAGGAGCTTCTTAGAATAAGGCCAGTTTATATATATAAGGAGATAATATCTAAACGTCTTTTAGGGGAAATCCGCATTAGAGTATATATCTATATTTTAATATTGCTAGAGCTATTAGCTAGGAAAAAGCTTTATAAGATTCTTACCTACCCTACTTTCCGCGCGTATATTAGCTTAGTAGTAATTAATAAGGTATACCTTATTACTAATTAGGGGGGTTTATTCCGGATATAAAGGTCTATATAAGAATATTACTAGGCTAGCTAAAGGTTATATTTATACGGGTAGAGCTTTCTAATCCTAGCTAAGTTAACTTAGCCGCAAATATTATATTAAGCGAGAGATATTATAAGAGGTATTATAAGAAGATAGAGTTGCTAATTTTACTAGTAATATACCTTTAAGAGTATCTATATATAGTAATATAGATTTTAATCCGTCTATATCTAATATAGGGCAAGAGCTTAGTCTAGGCGGAATATCTATAGTTCTACCTATAGATATCCTACTAAAGAAGCTAGCGTAGTATCTAAAGACTAAGGCTAAGAAAAGAGTAGAGCTCTTTTATTATATCTATACTCTTATAAATAAGGAAAAGGGCTACTTATAGAAGATTATATTAGAGAACTATAAGGAATAGTCTCCGTCCGCTAGTAGCTAGGGTTATTACTCTAACTATAATCCTACTTTATAGGCTTTTAAAGAGTTTAATATCTATAAGCCGTATATAAAGGGGATTCTAAGGAAGATATAATAAAAGGCCTTTACTATAAGTATAAAAAACTAGTTCTATAACTAGGCGGAGAAGAAATATTAGCACGCTATTTAGAATCTAACCTTAAGCTACATTATATCTAATAAGCAAATTGCCGCTCTCTATAGCTACGCCTAGTATATAACTAGCTATAAGGCGCTTAAAAGAAACCTACCTAATTATAATTATAATTAGCTTAGTAATAATCTAGATAAGTTTATTACCTTTATTTAAGTAGAGGTAGAAAAGGTAAATTAGGCAAAGAGCTAACTATTAGCGTTAGTAAGCAAATTAAAAGATAGCGTAGAGCGGATATTACTATAGTCTAGAGTAGCAGAGAGGCGTATAATATTAGTAGCTTAAAGTCCGTAAATATAAGTAGCCTAGCTACCTTAATTAATATCTACCGAAAATCTATATATAGGGCTGTCAATACTATTACCTTCTTAGTCTATATCTAGTAGGAATGTATAGCTAGCTAGCCTAAACTCTAGCTAGCAGAATACCTCTAGGCTAAGTATACTAAAACCCTACAACAGATATTAGTTCTAGTAACGCGATAATTAGGTCTAGTTTTTAACGTAAGGCGGATATCTAGGATCTTAAAGTTAGGCCTACTCTTAGATTTAATATTAGGCTAGGTATTAATAGCCCTAGGGTAATAATTAGTATTAGTTATTATCTAGTATTAAGTATCGGCCTCTTAGATATTAGGGTCTATACTATAATAATAGATATTAACTCCCTATAGCTCCTAGATATCTAAGTCTATACTATAGTATTAGAAACTAGTCTCTAGGGTAGG
>Ga0307507_10007669_pt1 | contig 15463 bp, 16 predicted proteins | sample 7_EM_MG_FD_207223 | JGI IMG/M metagenome (GOLD analysis project Ga0307507, IMG submission 207223) | Populus trichocarpa ectomycorrhiza microbial communities from riparian zone in the Pacific Northwest, United States - 7_EM | ecosystem: Host-associated > Plants > Roots > Unclassified | place... | reverse complement strand
CCTACAAATATCATAAGCTCCGAAAACTCAGAGAATAATGAGTTAAGGGAAGGAATCCAACCCCCGTCCTCTCTTTCCAAGATAACACATTTTCATATAGAAGGCAGAGGAAAACAACCAACAAATATGAACTCCAACAGACAATTCCCAGGATTGAACTTCAAAATCGAGTCAAGTTATTCCTTGATTTACCTCATCAAGCAAAAAGTCAACAGCAGCTTCATCTTCAACAATTTCCTTTAGAGAAGCCCTTAGAAACTGAACATCCAATTGAATTTGCTGAAATCCACTCCGGTTGAAAGTCTGGAGTCTAACATATTCTTGCAAACTTTTAAGACAGAGTTTTACAACAGTAGTTACAACAGATTCCTGCAAATTGCAAGCAGAATCAGTCCATGTTACTTCATAGTCCGTACCAGTATTCCTGCCCAATAAAGTAAAAAAATGGCAAGGATGGTCTTATACCTGAGTATATTCGGTTTTTGTAAAAATCTCAACTTTTTGCTTGAACAATTTCGCTAGGTGTTTTTCAAGAAGTTGACTCCTGGCCCGATGGGTGTTTGACCGACTCATTTTGTCATCCCGTAATGAATTGCTGCGGGAGGAAGCAGAGCTTCCATTGCTTTCAGAGCGACGATGCTTGCGAAGTACTCCATGAGGTAGGATCTGCTTTGCCTCTGTTCCAATTGCTTCCAACTAGCAAGGACAAAACAAAAGTAAGTCGTCTTCTTCCCTTTTTCCCAAAAACTAGGTGAGTGTCCACATAACGAATCTACAAGTTGTCACGACTGTAATTTGTAGGAATGTCAAATTAAATAAATTTGGCATATCCTAATACAACCCCAAACATCACCCAAGATAATAACCCAGAAAAATCAATGAAGCAACAAACCTCTTGAAGGAATAAATCAACAAACATATGAACTTCTCTTGGCTCCTTGTGCTGTGAAAAATTAAGAAATATTAGGCACATATCAAACTAATCCACACTAAAATATACTTTTACTTTCATGTATCATACTGACCTTGACCCAATTTGGAGCTGTAAACCTCTTCCTCAGGAGAACCGTTATTTTTTGAGTTCTCATATTTATATACTGAATAAAGTAACAAAATGACAATATGTTATTTGGAACAGATAGTAAAACTGATGTTGGGTTAATGAAAAATATTACTCAAATTAATTAATTTTGCATTGTATTTGATGACTCAATCTGTGATAGCAAATGATGTATAATAGCAAATTTGTCAATGAGTGCCTATGACACCCACGCCCAAGGGTGAATGGCCTATTGTTTTGTTGGGGGTTGTTTTGGAAAGGGGAAAAGGAGGAAGATGACGAATTTTTCAAGAGGGATGGGCTTTTTATTTTTGGGAGATCACGGTCGCACTTGGATCCCACTTTTCCAACGCATAATCAGGCAAAATTCAAAACAGGAAAAATCCAGTGCCCGATGCTGTGATGGGACCGGTTGTGAGTGAGGGGAAAGTTTTCAGTTATCCTCCAACAGACAGGTGTTTTGGGAGTGGGTAGTGTTGTGGATTATAGCTAAGAAGAAAATAAATTTGTAGGAATTTTAAAGCAATGAAGTAGTGATAGTGCCATGAACATCCAAAAATTCACTACCACCATGAGATTTTTGTACAGTCACATAAAATAGGCACTTTGTACATTCCTTGAAGAATTAAAAGTTCTGAAGAGAGACTTTAATTCGTACATGCTGTAGAAGAATTTCACCAGCTGAATGGAAGGTTCGACAAATTTCACCAGGAACAAATGCTGGCCCATTTTCATGAGCCCCACCACCACCACCAGAGAAATAAGCAGCTATTTCCTGGCAATTAAGACATATAACTTTAAGGTAAGCCACGGAGAATATAAAATGCCAAATTATGATATTTTACCTCTTAAATGAAAATGAAATACAACTGTTGAGTGGCTCCTTGCCTCAGTAATTCTAGAGATGGCAGTTTGTTCAATAAAAATAGACAGTTGAGCCAGCACCAGGACAAGACCAGGAACCACTTTCTCAACCTGCATACCCTTTGTGGAATTTTCATCTTGAATGGCAGATTTATTTTTCCCTGAAAGCAAGAAGAACTGATCATGCAGTGCCCTGAAGAAATCTTGAAATCCTTCTTGAACCCAATCAACAATCAAGCCACTCAGTTGAAGCCCTCCTAAGTTTTCCTTGAGAAGTTGGCGGAAGTCCTGGAATGAACGAGTCAAGGGATCCAAAAAAGCTAGGTGAGGATGTGTTCAAATACTTGACAGATAATGTGGTTGTCAGTGACAGAGATGTCTAAGTACAAGGATCGAGGAAGCACACACAAATCATTAGAGAAAAAAATAGAATGCAATGTAAGACTGCATTATCACCTCCATTCTGTTAAAAACATACCAAACAGCAAACAAAGAGAAAGTCACAGAGAATGGAGTCCAGTTAAATTTTCAAGAAACCTAATAGAAATTTCAGCAGGATTTGTAGATTTGTACAGAGGAAAAGTAAGACTCCAAACATTCCTGGGTGTATTGTCTTTATGGAATTTTATTTATTACCAGTAAGACATTCACGCTCCCTTGAAGCACTGAGCTTTTGCCTGCCTCCAGGAAAACCACCAGAGGATGCTCATCCACTTCCTCCTTTGGTTTGATATGGACATTGGTTAGGGCATCTGCCAATTCAGATGGAATTTAAATAGGATAGACAAGCCTATCTAAAAATCAATAACAATTATGAATTTTCCTGAGCTTTTTGGTCAACAATTTTATGTTCACTGTCAAGCCATTGGATGATACAAAGTTGCAAACTTGTGAGATTACACCACTCCAAGATTTCATAACCCTCAATCCATTCTCAAAAAATGGACAATTGCACCACAGAAGTAAAACTTTGTTGAAGCTGTAACAATACCTGAGATATCATGCAGAAGGTGAGAAAATGTCCTTTTTATATATTGTCTGACAGCAATCCGGGAAGCCTGTGATGATGTAGGATTTGATTAGTTATGAAATTCCACTTCCAAACAAACATATTTTCTTTTTTTAATTTCAGTTCAGAAATTTGATTTGTATGTCTTGATTTTGCCCTTTATTCAAGCAGTTTTTTCTTCACAAAATTGCGAGAGGAGGAAAATGAAGGTAGGGATCATTATTAAATCTAAGAGCAGCTGACATAAAAGGACAACCTTCGAAGAATAATCGGGGAGAAGAGCCTCATGCAACACCTTATCTATCAGGAGCACATCTTTCCATATAATTCCTGTATTTGGTAAAGCATTTCAAGAAATCAGATGCAAAGCTTCCAAATAAGAAAGATTAAGCAAGTGATATTTAATTAATCAAAAGTCGAGGGAATTCAGATAAGGACAGTTGGGAACAAGGAATGTTGAATTGATTAGATGGGTGATAGAAACACATTAAAGGAATGAAGCATTTTTTCACCAACTATAATAGTTTCATGATGACGTGTATGATAATTACCTAAAATTTACAAAATAAGGGGAATTTTCCAGTCTCGTAGCATAAAGATAGGCTTTTTAAAAGACGAAAGGAAGAAGACAACTTGCTTTTGCAGGTATAGGATGTGTAAAAAACTTTAGTTTGTTATGCAAAACCCACAAAATAAAAGGGACGCAAACAAAAATATAACATGGTTCGGCAAAACCTTCTCCACAAAACTTCACTATCAAAATTGGAGATTTCACCCACTAATTACTACACAAATACATCACTACCCAAAACCTTGAATCTTCACTACACAACTACCAGGCCTCGCAAATTTCTGTTGTGTAAAACTATACGTGAAGGAAACGCTTTCACAAAACCCACCACAGTGCGCACCAAATAATTCTACTATTAAGATTTGTGGTTGCCACAACACACCATCAATATTGGAAGCACACATAAACTATTCATGACACATTCTTTTTATACTAGCAATCAAGTTGCGAGACATGCTTCAAGTTCAACTCCAATAAAAAAAAGTCCATTTTTCTAAACAAAATATGTCCACACATTCCCTTCTTGTCTAGAAAACCACACCATGCAATTACCAACTAGCTACTTGACTTGCACTTCACCGCGAGTCGGATAAAAAAAGAATTCAATACTAAAAAATGAATATGATAGCATTTCCTGCATGTTTTTTGACATAAAAAAATCTCAATCATAAATTGAAAAGTTTATGTAGCATTTATTTAAATAAATCTATAATTATTTGTGCAACCGAAACAAATTATGAAGCCCGACTCCTAACTAACCGAAATTAACTAGTCAAATCCGTAACCCGTGTCATAGACTCAATCAGGTTCAATAAATTTTTTTTATATAATTTTTTATTTAAAATAGACGCTCACAAAATTGATAACCAACTAAATATCAAGAATTTTGTTTGAGATCACGAGAAACCTACAGATATCAAACCGAGATAGATTACGTTACTCAATTAAAAATCAACAAAATATTAAAGTATGAAATTGAAAAACAATAAGCCAAAAAAAAAACCAATAAAGATTCAATTGGGAATAATCAAATTGGGGAAAAAAACCAATTAAAAAAAAAGAAATAAAAAAAGGACAAAAAAGGGTCCAGACATGCAGGCTTGGAGTAGCCCACGCGCCTGGGCCTGTTTAATTTTTTTTCTCTTTTTATGGGGCAAACGACCTGTCCTTTGCCCCTGAATTTTTTGGAAAAAAAATTGCAAGCAATGCCTAGATTACAGCGACCAAAGATAACCGGAAAGTTAGGATAGGGGTTTTTACACCCGAAAAATCCATTTTCAACCAGTTTTTACCTAAAAAGCCTAAAAAACACCTTATACCCCTTGAAAAAACTACTCATGGCCCCAAACAACCTAAAGATCAGCCCAAAATCAAAAAAAGACTCTAAGTTCAAATCTACCATCTTAAGTAAGGTTAAGGGCAAAGAACACCTAACATAAACTTCCCTCATCGAATGGAGCTTATTGACATAAAATTCATCATTTTTCATGGAAAAAATCAGTGTCAACCAAGACTTTCTCTCTACCACTGGAATCCAGCCATTTTCTCTCTCTTCTCTCAAACTAGAGATCAAAAATAATAATAAAAAAAAATATGAAGTTTTGAACCAAAATTGAATTTTCAATGTGTAGGGACCAAAGTTTATAATTTAAAAAGTTTGGGGACAAAAGTGAGCTTTTCACCCCAAGTTTGAAACAGTCACCCCTTTTCTCCGCCTCCAATTGCTTATACCTTGCAAATTTCTTCATACGAAAAATCTTCTTTACCACTATCCATCAAAGCAAAACCAACTCTCTTCTAAAAAAATATTATATTTTGTATACTTCATTAAGCACTTCATTGCATGCTCCACCTTGAATTGCACTTCCTATCAACTTGTATAAATTATTATGCAAAAGTTTTCCTTTCATCACTATCAAAGCACCACGACTAACTTTCACAACTCCACCTTCAGTTGAGCACCTATAACCATGTGAATCAAGTCTCCCAAATGATACTAAATTCCTTTCAACTTTTGACACATGCCTAACATCACCAACAGTCTTCATTGTATAGTCATGCATCTTAATTTTAACACTATCAAATCCCATCAACTTTAATTTCATTATCATCCACTAGCACTACATAATCTCCATCAAATTCTTAGGAAGTATCAAACAATTCTTTCTTTGAACAAATATGGGAGCATGCAAAATCTAAAAATCCCTGAATTCTTCAACACTTTCTTACCTTTACGAACCATGAGAACATGGCCATTATTGCTCTTATCTACCATTGGAATCATAGCATCCCCAAACTTCTTGCGACTTTGTTTCAACTCTTCTAAGCCGACTTTCATCTTCTCAAAATGGTACAAAATATGGCCTATTTTGTGATAATAAAAGCATTTTTTATTAATGTAATCCACTTTAGGTCTAGAATTTGATCTAGAGTTATTTTTATCATATCTACCTCCTCGTGTCGTATCCCTATTATGATGATCATAATTTTGTTTTCAAAGGAACCTTCTATAACCAATGTCTTATCACCACTGACATTATATTCTACTCCCAAAAACCTATCATTTTCTAGTAAAATTGAAGTCATGTCATTCAAACCCAATTTGTCCTTCCAACTAGTATCATTTGCACTACCAGCTTGTATGACTTGTGCAAAGCTAAAGGCTTGCTCTTGATCCTCAATCTTTTCTCCTGCATTAATTACCCATGTCATCAACCTATAAAATTCTAAAAAAATGGTTTTGCACACTTATTCCTTCATCCATCCATCCTCAAGCAGTACAAATCCAATTTTAAAAGCAAATGATTAGTCAACAACTTCAAAGCATAAACTCTCCCACTTTTCCCATATGTCTCTAGGTGTCAACTTACCTAGGATATTGTAATTAACCTCTTGAGCCAAAGCCAATCGAATCTGAATCTGACTCACACTCTCTTCTGAATTAAGTTCCAATCAGCATCCTTCAATTGTTTGTGTTTAGTCTCTTCAAGGGCAATATCAAGTCCTTGAAAGATCAAACATCGTTCACTTTGCTTTGCCAAAGAACGAAATTGTTTTTCCCATCAAACAATTTGATCTCAAGTTTTGTTACGCCAATGTGTGTCCTCGCCATCTTCAATTGTTTTGCACAAGACTTCAAACAACCTCGAACTAGGTTCTAATATCGGCTGTGCAAAACCCAAGCAATAACACAGAATAAAAGGGAAATAAAATATAACGTGATTCAGCAAAGCCTACTCCACAAAACTTCACCACCAAAATTAGAGGTTACACCCACTAATCAAACGCTACACAAATACTTCACTACCCAAAATCATGTTACATTTAAGGAATCTTCACTACATTCAATTGGTGATCAATCAAGCATTTAATTAATTATAATTTCTCAATGGAGTGTTTCAACTCTCAATTTTTTCTTTAAAGTTAAAATTTTTAATTCTCAATTTGGTTCAATCAAGTGCTGTGTGGTGAGTGTTTTACTAGTTATCCCTCGTTTTGGAAGTGTCATGTTATCACTTAAGGGCCAAATTATTTAATTTTTAACAAACATCCAATTTTAAAAACTGACTGATCACATATTGGGAGTTCAGAAACTTTATTGAAAAAAATAACAATTGAAATACTTGGTTGAAAAATCAAGCAAGTCCATGCACTTGAAGTGTGTTTTCTAGCAAAAGATGCATGTCATAGGGAACCTGATGAAGAAACCATTCCAGAATTTTTAAAATGAAATGAAAATCTGGACTGGTCAGCAAAAAGACCATCATATTATCCTTTAGTTGTGTCATATAAGGAAGGCTAAGCTTGCACGAGGAAGTGCCAAAGAACAAAATAGTTCAACCATCGTTATTGTTTAAGTAAAACAAATTCAATTACACATATTTCTAAAGCAACCTAAACAAAGGACATAAAGAACAAAAATACCCTGAAACTCGTGCATAAAGCTGCCCCAAACACATGCTAACATGCAAATTGTACTTACATGGTAGATGAATGAGAAATTAAGCAAGGAAAATTTTAAAAAAAAAGGTAGACAATTTAGAGAAGCATTTTGTAGTCCAAAACATGATTGTCAAGAGAAGCATTGATGAGAGATTCATAGTACTTACGAAGAACACCCAGAAAATTAGCAATGGGAATCCACTTCTTTATAAAATCCGAAGTGATCTCGAAGTGCCTAAAGAAATTGCCAAATCATATTTCATGAGGAATCTTGTGAATTTCAAATTCATGCTGTCCAAATATTGAAAAAAAATAAAAATAAAAGCTGCTGTAACCAATTCAATGCCCTTACTTGGTAATCAAGTCTTGAGAAAGTTTAATCAGTTGCTTTTCTGAGTCAGGAAATATTACTTGATAAGCTCGAACAGCTTCAGCAAACTCACTAACTAAAGCCTAAGATCAAATTATTCAGGATAAAGTTTATATTAGTATGAGAACCAATTGCCAACAGATATAAAGATGGTGCATGTTGCACTTACACCATGTGCAGAACCAGGAATTGACTCAGTATTATTTCCTTGCTCAGAAAGGTTACTAGATTCAACCGTAACATTGGCTATCTCTTCATGCGTGAGCTGAAGGCCATCAAGAGATTGTTCTAACTTTTCAAACAGTTTTGCTTTTAAGCTGTCCACCTGCTAAGACAAAGGGTCATTTGTTATCATATGCACATTGCCCTCTCCAACAATTACATGATAAGAGATACACAATAGGCATGTAATTTCAAATAAGTAAAATCCAGCATCTATCTGCAAGCACTAAACATAGCTTGCAATTCATAGTTTAAAAAAATATAAAAAAGAACTGCAGCCCCATTAACATACTGGCTAACAAACAAACAATTTGAAGTGATACATTGAATGGATACAAACCGGAAAATCCAACTGTTTAAGAAGTACAGCAGCCTCAGCCCTTGCTTGTATGGATTCAGAATCCGAGAATAGCTTTCCCTGAAAAGCAGATGAAACAACACAAATTCCACATCAGAGAAAACATAACTTTAATAGCACATATCAATAGAAGTCAAGCCTCAAAATTAGGATTTCATTCTTTCAGAAAGTCTCTAACCTTATATTGGGAAGCCTAAGGAATATGCCCAAAGATATAAGAAGTGTTAGAGATTTATGACACGGTGCAAAAACTTTGGTCAGAGGCTTGCACAACATACCCTCATGTCCACAAATCTCAATTTATTGCAATCCTAATGCTTTTCGTGCTTTGAATCCAAATATTTTCACCAGGAGGAATTAAGTAATCAAACAAAAGTAACAATGGGTGATGGGATACCCCTGTGGCCCAGAGACCATGAAAAAGAACAGTTGCGAGAACTTCCATTCAAATAAACCTAAACAGTATGCTATCCTCCCCTCCCACCCCAAGAAAAAGGACAGATTCATGCAAGTAAATGGCACCAATTGCTTTACGAAAAGCATGGTCAGATCATCACGAATTCAAATTTCTAATTGCAATCTTATAAGGCCAAAGAAAATGTTGGAACAATAAGAGTGGAAGTAAACATCCATGGCTCCTCTATCCATCCATATGCTTAATTGAGAAAGAAGAATATACCTGCAGATTTTTTATAATCGTGTCCATAGCTTCTTCGGATGCTCGCTTACAATCCTGGAATGATGAGTCCCCATACGCCTGGTGCATAAAAAATAAAATAAACATAAATTTGAAGAATATGTAATAAAAAAGAAAAGGAAAATGCCCAGAAAAACCAAGAAAAAATAAATGCTTGAACCAGCCATCAAAGGTCAAGGTCTAAAAGGACGGACCTTAAAAATTGGCATTGCTCCAATGTAGAACCTGACTGCATCAGCATATGCCTCTGATTTAATACACTTCCCAAGTCTAGCAGGTAGATCATATATGAACTGCTCTATTCCAGAGAGGAAGAAATTCATATGACTCACATATTGCAGGAACATATGCTTTCATTATGTAGAATAAGAAGATTCTATTCAATCCATTAAAAACTTAAACTATAATAACAGGAAAAGGAAAAGAAAAAAAAAAGCTTGAACACAAATCGTTGCAACCTGCATTATTGAGAAACTCTTTTGAAACAAAAAATGCTGCATATACATGATAATTACTGTCAACTAGCAAGAGACTGAAATGCAACCAGCTCACAATTCAACAACATAAATAGTTGCACATCAATTAAAAGTCAAATATCAGGTCAAAAACAAAATTGACAAGTAGCATTGACGTAACAGAGTTCCAATTCAGCATATTTGGCAAGGAACATTCTCTAATCCTCCTAAAATCCGATTCATGTCAGTTCAAAAATTTCTCAAAAGCCACAACAATCATGTTTTCATCAGCATATATATGACCATGCAAGAAACGATGGTTTCTGAGTACCTGAACTTTTCGAAGAAGGTTGCGTGTGCGATGCAATTTCTCTATATGTTCTCTCTTCTCGAAAAGAGAAGTGTTCACGCCATCACTTCTTGATTGCACAGTCATTATCTGCAATGAATTGGTAGAATCTTAAGCAATGGCATTCACATAATAAGCAATTGAAAGGACATATTTCAACAAGAACGAATATGAGAAATTTGGCACATGCCTTATCGAGGAGCTGCTCCATATTCGTTTCCATGCCAACAATATTAGTTTTCATCCTGTACGAAGAAGAAATAAATAAATTCAAAATTACATCAGTGCCACAGGTAAGGATTGAAAGGAATTGCTAGCAAGGCAGGTCAAATTATATACCTTTTGATTGTGTCAGTGGCACTAATAAACTTGTTGTAGTTTTCATAAACTAACATTTGCAAATCAGTGTCTAGATTCTTTATCTCAGCTGCCATCTCAACATGCTTCTGCAAAAGCCCTTCCAAGTTTGATCTTTGCACCTGAATTCAATTTCTAAATAAATCAATTAATCAGAAAAAGAAATATCAAAAAGATTAACTTGAGCTTCAAAATAAACAAATAAATAAAAAGCAAGCGTACCAGCAGATTCATGTACTGATCTGCATCGAAGGAGGTGGTGTTGATGACATCTAAGGAAGCCAATTTGAAAGGATTATTAGCATTGGTAACTGAAGGATCTGGAGAATAGAAGCTTGATAACAGATCTCTCATTCTCTTTGCCTTGTCATCCATCGGCATATCGTCCTCCCCCATTTTGTTTTTAGAAATCAATGGATTGTAGATCCAAGATTCCGGCGATGGCTTTTGGTTTAATAAAGCGGTTAAACAGTTCCGGCTAAGTAATTAGTTTCGCGTCCTAACTCATTATACCACCAACGACTATGAGGTTCAAGACCGCATCGGCACCGTCTAACGAGAGGCAGCACCATTCCGCTAAGGCCCAGAACCATGGACTCCAAGCCCAACGTTCTAGACATCCAGTCCAGAATGTCGATCCACGCATGCAACTAGCCGTTTGCCCTGCAGGTAATTTTCAAAATCTATTTTTATTTAAGTTTGTGGTAATTAAAATAAGTATTTATAAAAATTAAAATGATGTACATTGTAGAGAAGAAAATTTATTTTTTTAGTAAAAACTAATTTACTGGCAAGCTCATATGTTTTTTCCAATTTAGATCCTAGTCAGCTAATTTTGTTGGCACTTAATTTTTTTGATAACTTTTCAATTTTTTTTTCTTTTTATCCCTTATTCTTGGATGGGTAGTCAATTTGGTCCGAAATCTCATCTCACCTAAGCCCAATTAGATAGAATAGATGGGAAGGAAAATGAATGAGACGGATCATACCAGATTGGCTCATTGTGGTTGTGTCATGATAAGGGTCGTAAATTTAATAAGTTGATCTAAGTTGACTAGGATCGATTTAATATAAAACCGTCTCTTCATTTCAATCACTAAATTTTTATTTTATTTTATCCTTTGGAGATTCTTTGTTTCACAGTTGAGCTTAATCAAGTTAGGTAGAGATTAAAATGACAACGATTCTTAATGGACTATAACATGGTAGAATTGGGCAAAATTGTTGGAAAAACACATGAGAGACCCACGAATAATTTTAAAATAGTTCTCCAACTTTTTGAGATTTTTAAGGGTCTATTTGGCTAGACACATAAATATAGACAAATTTAAAACTAAAGGAAAAACTTAAAGCATGTTTGTCAAACACGTCTTTACCTTAAATAAGAGGCATAAAAAAGATTTTAAGAGCGTGTTTGGAAAACACCCCTTAAAGAGCCAAACAGGGCCTTATTTCTTAAGTAAAAAACATGGTGAGTCAAACACACCCTTAAATCTACGTTTGGGCTTGAAGCCTAAGCTATGTATATGGGGTTGGGCTTAGGCCCATCTCCACCCATTTTGTTAGGCCTACAGACGATCCAACTAACTTCTTCTTTTTTAGAGGTGAGTTGGACCAAGCCTAGCCATACGAGTTGGGTTAAGGGTCTAACCCACATAAGCCCTTTGCTGGTAAAAGCTAGCAGAAACAGGGCGTGAATTAATTCATTTCTTGCATGCTAAAAGAGTGCATAGGGGAAGGGAGTAGTGGATTTGTTTGGCCAAAGGGGAAGCGCTACTGGTGGCATGCTTGGTGGCTCGAGGTGAAGGATGGCGTGGCTAAGAAAAAAAACTCATGCTTACAGCGTGGAAGGTTGGCATCTATGAAGGAAATGATAACAACGTTGTTGTGCCGGTACTACTAGAGCTAAAACTACTGCTGGAGGAGATGTCGTGTTGGGCTGAAAAGATGATGATGGAAGAGAAGTCAGTGTTATTGTTGTGTTGCTGCTATGATGAAGAGATAATGGCGTGGAGGAGAGGTTGCTGAAGTTATGAAGGAGATGGTGCAGGTGTGGTAGTGACGACTAAGAGGGAAATGGAGGCAGGTGCAGATTTTTTGTTCCTGGCTACTAACTTCTTGAATAGGTGTTTCTGTGTGGGGTTTTAGGCTAATGTAGCTCTTGGATGGAACAAGGAAGGTGATGTGTTTTTTCTTTCTATGTAGTTTTTTTAGTCTCGAGTCTCTCCCCCTCCACTTCGAGCTAAACAGGGCTCCTATTTCTAGGAGGTGATGGAGATGTATATGATCCTCCCTGACTCAGCTCCTAACCTCCTTTAATCTCTTTGGAATAATCCCAGCCATTGATGCCAAGCCAAGAACTTGGTACTCTCAAACCAGGTTGTCAAAGGCTGGTTGAGTCAATGGTTTTGGACCGGTATTACAGAGGCTACAAAGGGAACCACTCGGCGAGAATCATACTAGGAGGTGGTAGATTTTAGGGCTAACAAATAAGCGTCCATTTTCTTTTGCCTAAGGCATGGGAGAGCATTAAATGCTCTACAAAAAAGGACCCCAGCTCCCCACAAGAGAAATGAAGAAGAAAATGAACAGTGGTGCTAAAACAGTATTGTTTTGTTTATTTTACAAAGAGATCCCTGATCTTCCAATTGTGTCGAATTTGGCCAATTTGGGCTGATTTCTCAAGATTTCTTTCGATCAAGTCCTTGGTCATGTCAATTTGGACCCTCAATTTTTGATGTCTTTTTTAATATAGCCCTTGGTCTTGTATATCTCCAATTACATCCTCAATTACTTTTTAAACTTCTAATTTCTTCAAATTTACCACTAATTTTAATCAATTTTGGTCCTTAAATGTGCACACCTCTTCCACCTTGATCCTTGATTTTAAGATTCTTCAATTTACCCTTCAATTGACCTTCAAACTTTGATTTTCTTGTAATTAAGTCTCTGATTGCATCAATTTAACCTTTCAAAGTTTCAATTGTGTCCTTAATCTTTCAATTTTTGCAAGTTGATTCGAGTTAAGCCTCCAAACTTGATTTTTCATCAATTGAATAAAAAAAAACTTATTCGAAGTTTAATAAAGTTCTTAAACTTAATTAATTCTTCTAATTTTTTCTCAATTGACTTTTAAACTTAATTTTTACTTTAATTAAGTCCTAAATAAATCAATTAAACCTGTTAGAAGTTTAATTAAGCCTTTAGACTTAATTAATTCTTCTAATTTTGATCAAGTTTGGATTTCAACCTCAATTTTCTTCCTTTCTTCATCTCATCTTGTCAAAAGATCTCAATTTGACTATGCTTCCGGTGTTTTGGTCTTTTACAGCTTGAAGGTTTATCTCCTCGTGTCCCGTTTTGAATTTTTAATAAAAAAAATTATGTCCTTAATCTTTTAATTTTTGCAAATTGATTCGAGTTAAGTCTTCAAACTTTATTTTTCATCAATTGAGTTTTTGATTGAATAAAAAAAAACTCATTAGAAGTTTAATTAAGTTCTTAAACTTAATTAATTCTTCTAATTTTTTTCCAATTGACTTTTAAACTTAATTTTTACTTTAATTAAGTCTTAAATAAAGCAAATAAACATGTTAGAAGTTTAATTATGTCATTAGATTTAATTAATTCTTCCAATTTGATCAAGTTTGGATTTCAACCTCAATTCTCTTCCTTTCTTCATCCTATCTTGTTAAAAGATCTCAATTTGGCTATGCTTCCGATGTGTTGGTCTTTTACAGCTTGAAGGCTTATCTCCTCCTGTTCCATTTTGCATTTTTAATAAAAAAAAAATTAAATTTGGATGGGTCTAAAATTGGGTTATGACAAAATACATCTTTGAGATTCTTTGGCCTTGATCTTGTAATTGGCTCATCTGGAACTCCTGAATAAACCCGGGTCTTATGGCTTAACTCTCCATAGTCCAAACCCATGACTCAAATCATGGATTCCACGGAGTTTAACAACTTTGAATTTTATTTTTAAAGTATTTGTTTACTTAATGATATGTTAACAAAAATAGATAGTTGTAAAATTGAGCACCAATCAAATACTAAGATATTTGTGTGAGACTACTATAATATCATAGGAAGCAAACCGAAACAAATTATGAAGACAAATTTCAAATCAACCAAATATTGAAAGATAAAATTGAAAAAAAAAACAAAAATGATTCAATCAAAAGAAAAAAACTGGAAGATGGAATTTGGAAAAAAAAAAGGAAAAAAAGGGATCGACCATGTGGATCAACCTTGAAAGCTCTCAAGTAGATTCCTTGTCTAGCCTGGTTTAAAATTAACTCGCGCAGGAGTTAACCCCCCATGACCTAGTCAATTTGGCAAAAAAGCATAATTTTGTCTTTGAGAAAATTTCAAGAAGACATCTTTTGTTTTTTTTTTTAATATTTTGTTTTGTTTTAATATTGAGATGATGACATATTGGATTGACCCTAGTTTTACAGCTTAACCCACTAAAACTGCAATTTAGATCATGATTGAGTTCAACAACTTTATTTTTTTAACTATTTTTTACTTAATGACATGATAACAAAAATAACTGCTTGCAAAATTGAGCACCAACCAAATATTAGGATGTTTGTTTGAGACTATGATAACCTCATATGAAGCAAATTAAAATAAATTATGAAGATGAATTTGAAATTAATGAAATATTAAAAGATAAAATTAAAAAAAAAACTAAAAAGGATTCAATTGAAATAGGCACTCGAAAAATTGAGCATCAACCAAATGTCAAGACATGTATTTGAGACAACGATAACATCATAAAAAGCAAACCAAAATAAATTATAAAGAACAATTTTGAATTAACAAATATATTGAATTATAGAATTAAAAAAAATACTAAAAAGGATTTAATCAAAAGGAAAAATAAATTGGATGATAGAATTTTAAAAAAATAATTATAGAATTAAAAATTAAAAATTTGGAAATTTGGGTTTGTGTTTTTTCTATCCCAAAATTCAAATTTCAACTTGTTTTCACCTGAAAACACAAAAATCACATCATAATAATCTATATAACCCCATTCTCAACTCTAAAACACACTATAATTTGTCTAAAAACTCAAAATAAAATAAAATCAAATGTAAGTTTCATATTCTGATCTACTTTTTCATACATGATTTAAGGAATAAACTTTTTTCATTGAACTTCATTCTAAAAAACAATCCCAGTGACACGAAGATCAATGT
>Ga0307507_10007668_pt1 | contig 15465 bp, 3 predicted proteins | sample 7_EM_MG_FD_207223 | JGI IMG/M metagenome (GOLD analysis project Ga0307507, IMG submission 207223) | Populus trichocarpa ectomycorrhiza microbial communities from riparian zone in the Pacific Northwest, United States - 7_EM | ecosystem: Host-associated > Plants > Roots > Unclassified | place... | reverse complement strand
CTACCGAACTATAGGCTATAAAGTAATACCTTATTAATAACCTAAATAAAGGCTTTATTAAGCCTAGCTAAACTCTCTTTATATAAGGCGCGAAGAGGCTTTAGGGAAGATTCGAAGGAATAGTATATATAAGCGTCTAGTGCCTTATTAAATTTATTATAGGGTCTTGGATTTAATCCGCTGCTAAAAAGTTAAAAGACTAACTCTCCACTACCTATAACGAAATTTAGTCCCTACGCGATAAGCAAGATTATACCCTAGCTAAGTTCCAATATTTATATGCTAAAGAGTCGCAAATACTTAATGCTTAGCTGGCTGTTTACGCTTAGTTATCCCGTCTTAAGTAGGTTTATAAAAAGGTTTATTTAAAGGAGCTAAAGCTTGCTAAGTAGGGTCTCCTTAAACTTAAGTAGGAGGAGGCTAAAAAGGATTTATTTCTAATAGGGAGGGAAATAACTCTAAATACTTTAGCAGTTAATCCTCTTAGGTCCCCCTTAGATAACTATTAGAATGTTAGTCATATAACGTGGTCACAAGACCACGAAGCGAGGCTAGCTAACCTAACCTTAGAGCAACCCCTTACTTCTAGACAACAATAACTACCAACTTCAACACCGCATACGTATCGCAATATAGTAATATTCGTGCACGTTAATAAAGCGAGTATACCGACACTGATCAGTAGACGTACAGATCAGGAAATACGCAATAAGCTAGAGCTTGAGAACCGTACTAGAAACAGTACACGGATTGCCTGGCCTTGTCTATTCTAGTTAAAGGAGAAAGCTACATCACCCTTAAAGCTCGAGACCATGTATTAGCTTAACTGCTAACGCGTTAGATCGCCTAGAGAATTATATCTTTACTTAGAGAAGATTACGACCTCCCTTAAGCTTAAGAGAATTTATACTGGCCTTATAGCCAATACAACAGATCGCTAAGAGAATAGTAATCTTGCTAAGAACTTTATAGGCCCAATGGCTGTAAAGGACGTATATACCCAAAATACCCTTACCTTAACACCCTCACCTTAATACCCTTACCTTAACGACCTTAACCTTAACCTTAACCTTAACCTTAACCTTGAACTAAATATACACAAGGACTAGTATACTGCTTTACACAATAAAATAAATCCTAAATGGAAGGAGAGAATCGCCAGATATGGTTATAGGATTGATATAGTAACTGCCTTAGAGGAAGACCTGGAAGAATATATAGAAACGAAAATCTATAAGTATACATATAAGAACTTTACGGATTATATACTACGGTTGCTATTCCAAGAAGAATTTAAAGGCTTTACCATTAAGGACTTTAGAAAGATATGCTCTGTTACTAGAGCAAAGCTCCATACTTACCTACTCTAAAGAGGAGTATATGTCGCCATATACAGCAATAGATACCCACTTTATAAGGTTCTATATAATGTCCTTACAGAAGAGGAACCTTACAAATAGACAGATAAGGAAATTATAGGAGCTCTTAAGGAAGTCAGCCCTATAATTATAGTGGCACTATAAAAACAACTTAACTTAATATAAACAGCTCTAATATTAAATTAAGCTATAACCCTATTAGTTATAGCCTCTTTAGTTCCTATAACCCCCCCCTATAGCCCACTACCTTCCCATACGGTACTGACGTCTATAAATTATTAACTACCTCCACTACCTCCAACGCCTGCAATTCAGCCTATAGCTACAGCTATAACACCTAGAACGCAAATACCTACCCCTACAACACCCTAACTAGCTATTGCATCTATACCCTAGTAAACTGCACCAACCGCTACCTAATAGCAAGCTGTACCTACCTCTACCTAGGATCAACTACTTACCCTCCTTACTTAACTCCTACAGACGTAGAACCAGTAATTATTGCCTATGGCAACTGCCTCTATCTTCCCTCTAGCAACCGCTTCTACCCTACCTAGTACTCCTCCTGCCCAGTACCTTTACCCTAGTACTGCTAATACCGACCCTACTATGCACCTGCCTATATACAGTAAAGAGGCAGCTACTATTACTAAGATCTATACGGACGACTAGAAGTACGATAGAGTAAGTAATAGCTTTAACTTTAAGTTAACTATCTTCTATAATATCTGCAAGAGAGCTGGTCTACCTCCTAAAGGCTATATAACTGCATTCCCAACCATGCTAAAGGGACTTGCTTAGGATTACTACTATAATAGCAGCCTTTTAACTAGATTATTCACTAAGGTATATAACCATATATGTCACTTCTTTAAAGGACCAGAGTACTATCGGAGAAACCTTACTAAATGGAACGCTACCGACTTCTAAGGAATTATTGATGAGAACCCTAATAAGCAAATCTATTAGAGTTTCCAACTACTCCTTAATAAGCTCTTAAAATATTGCCATGGATTACACCTAGAATTTCGTACAGACCTCTTCCTTATAAATAAGCTAGTTACCGCTTACTAAGGAGTACTAGTATGCCGTATCGCTATTTCTAACCCTTCTAAAGACCTCTCCCAGTTAATTAGCAAGCTGCAATCTTCTATAGTTATATAGGAGAAGGAATACCCTTTCTAGGCCTTAATAAGACCGTCTTAAGGAGCCTACTTTACGGATCGCATATACCGCCGTGACATCTGTAATAACTGTAACCGAACCCGCTCCTATAGATAAAACACCGTTAGGTCCCTAAAGACTAAGTACTATATTTGCCAAAAGGAGAGCTGCCGCTTATAGAAATATATAGAGGAGGAGCGGAACCGTTCTAGAAATAAATATAAAAGACGTTTTAACAATAGCAAGGGCTATAATAGTAACTTTAAAGAACGCTTTAGACAATACACTATTTACTATAAAGGAGACGACGATAATAAGTGTAATAAGACTTTTAAAGCTCTTATGCTAGATATAGACGCTAACAAAAACACTAATAATAATAATAGTAAGGAAGAACTAGAAGACCCTAACGGCTACTACCTTATATTATTTAGGACTCTTACTATAGACGAAGCAACCTCTATAAGTATAGAACTAGCCAATAAGGCTTGCGCTTACTTACTTACTATAACCTCTACGGAACCTACTACGGAAACTAACCCGTTTAACTATAACACAATAACCGCCGTTTTACGCTATACTTCCACAGTATTTATGGGAATTATAATTGATACTAGTGCGTTAAAGAAGTCTATAGCTGGTTACGGATAATTCTAGGCACTATAGAACGCGGACTAATCTATAAGACTTAATACCTTAACCAAAGGACAAGTTAATATGCAGTTTAGCATTAGAATTGCTACCTCCATTAGAACTACAGATATTGTCACCCCTATAGGCAAGATACAGTTTTATATTATCTATACGGATACCCCCTTCTTACTCTGTTTAGCGGATATAGACAGACTCTAAATCTACTACAACAACCTTAGAAACGTTGTTATCACTTACACCAAAAAAGTGCTAGTAGTGCGACAGTTTGGCCACCTATTTCTCCTATAGAGCTTATTACTACAGTCATATTTATCTAAATCCTTTAACGCGAACCCCTGCTACTTAACAGATATAGAGCTACGGCGCCTATATCGCCAATTTAGACATCCCTTAGTTGAGAAATTACAAAAGCTACTCTACTATACTGGCCATAAAACTGACAGAATGGCTATTAAGCAACTAACTAAGTTCTACTACTACTATTAGAAGTTTAGCAAATTACTAGGCAGATTCCGCTTCACCCTATAAGATAACATTAATTTTAACTATAATATTATCGTCGACATTATATACATCAGCGGATTACCCCTCCTATATGTTATTAATAAAGGAACGCGATTCCAAGCTAGTAGATAGCTATAAGATATTAGCACCAAACATATATGGGACGTTCTATAGATATGTTAGATTAATACCTACTTAGGGCCACTAGACCTAATTACCCACGACGCCAAAAAGAACTTCGTTAGTAAGGAATTTAAGCAATACGCCACCATTATGGGAATTAGTATAAAGGGAGTACTAGTTAAAGCACATAACTCTATTAAAATAGTAGAGCGCTACCACAGTCCATTACGGCGAGCCTACTAGATTATTATAACTGAAATCCCCAACATTAATAAGGAGATAGGACTCTAAATAGTATTTAAAGCAATTAACGATTTAGCTAGCCCTAAAGGACTAGTTCCTATACTTCTAGTCTTTAAAGCCTACCCCTGAATAGTTAAATCTGATGCACCATCCCCCACTATTATATAACGCGCTGCCGCAATTAAAAAGGCTATAGTAGAGATATAGAAGCTATAAGCTAAACAACAGATCGCCAATACGCTAAATATGCGAAACGGACCCAATACTAATACAATTTATAATCTCCTACCAAACTCGCCCGTTTTGGTCTGGAGAGAAGGAAACACTGGCCAAAGCGGCCATTAGGACGGGCCATTTACCTTACTTACTATTAAGGGTGAAATATACACTATTAAGCTGTCTAGCGGACCTATAGCCTTTCAATCTATAGTTGTAAAACCCTACCTTTAAGCAACTGAATTGTAGGAGCAAATCATCGGACTAAAATCGCTACCTAAACCTCTACTTGGGTTAGCCCTTTCTAAGACTATCTTAGAGAGACCTACTAAAGCTTAGCAATAACCCCCAAAATAAGGCAGAGGACGCCCTCGTAAATACCCTCTACTTACAGCCATAACTGATATTACCATCTACCTATAGGATGACAGTCAATTTAGTACCTAATTTAGTGCCTCCTAACAGAAGGAGCTTACTGGTCTACTTAAGAAGGGAGTTTTTGAGATTATAAGACTTATAGATATACCACAAGGCGTACAACTCTTTAACTCGTGATTTATTAACGAGATTAAGAATAAGGGAACTAATAAAGCCTTTAAGAAATCCCGACTAGTTATACAAGCTTATAACAACTTAGAAAAGGAACTAGTTCTTACCTAATTACTAACTATTTAACAAGTTAGCCAACGACTAATTCTCTATATTGCCGCCATAAAGCTTCCATAGGCACGACTTTACCTTTAAGATATTTCACAGGCCTATATACAATCAACCACCACACTAAATTAAGAGTTCTACGTACGACCTCCGCATGAGCTAATTAAGCAACTTGGGATTAACAAGGCCTCCGTTCTAAAGGTTATAAAACCACTCTATAGAGTACTAGAAGCCAGTAACCACTGGTTTAAGATATATTACTTATATTATATCCAACAGTTATATATAGACTAGTCTATATATAACCCCTACCTCCTATAGAGTAACGAACCCTTTAGTATTATAGGCCTATAAACTAACAATACTCTATTCCTAGCAGATAAGACCTTTATAAATATAGAGCAAAACAAGCTGCATAAGGCCAAGTTTATAGCTAAGGAACGGGAACAACTTACCGTTAATATGCCTATTAAGTTTAACGGTAGAGTTATTCAGCTACTAACTAACGGGAGTATTACGCTTACTTAGGAACAACAATATATAAACCTTAGTATGATTAGCACCAAGCTTGCCATAAGTATAGGATTAAGAGGAGCTACAAGAACCTTAACTCTAAAGGACCAGTACATCACTTAATGTGCTAGAGGTGCATATATCGCTTTAGTATGCTAGCTAAAAGCCTTATTTAATTTATCCTTTGCCGCCCAGGTAATTAACCCTAATAAAAAAGACGCAAAACAGTTAAATAAGCGTCTAAACTGGCAAATTAAGAACGCTAATAGAGGTCTTAAGTTTATTAAGTTAGATATTAAAACCCTACAGCTACTGGTATTTACAGACACGTTATTTGCCAACAACAAGGACCTCTCTTCGCAGATTAGCTACGTTCTCGTACTAGCTAATACTATAAAGAAGGCCAATATCGTCTATTAGAGCTTAGTTAAGTATAAAAGAGTTACTCGGAGCGTACTAGCTTCTAAACTCTACAGCACGGCCCACAGCTTTAACATTGGCGTTGCAATTAAGTCTATAGTAGACAAGATCCTATAAATCAACCTTCTACTTATGCTTTGTACTAACTCTAAGTCCTTATATAACTGTCTAGTACAACTTGGAACCACCCAAGAAAAACGCCTAATAATTAATGTAATGTGCCTCCAGTAAGCCTACAAACGGAGACAGATTACGGAGGTAAAATAGATTAATGGAGAGGCCAACCCTACTAATGCTATAACAAAGGGAAAACCCTATGCGGCTCTTTAACGGCTTATTAATACAAACCGAATCGACCCATAAGTTATAGGATGGGTTAAACGAACGAACTTAGATTTAGCTTAGCGTTAGGTAACTAATTATAATGGTGCGGACCCTAAATTCAACCAACCAATTAGGATTTTCTATACCCGGTATAGAAAATCGCTATTGGCTCGCTTACCACTAGCGCCTTAGCGGCCCTCGCGATATATTAACCTGCTACCCCTAATAACTCTTCTTCTTTTTTTCTTCCTTAGCATAGTATCTCCGTAATATAGTATTTTACAGGCTTTGGTTTAGAGACATTTATATAAGCCGTAATACGGGTTATATAATTATGGACCTATAAAAGGAGCGTGGAAGCTATTGTGTATACGCTACAAATAGTCTAGAAGTAAACTTGACTTTAGAGTGTAGATTAGCCTTCTTTTTAGAGTTGCTCTAGTGTTGGAATATTAGTCATATGACGTGGTTACGAGACTATGAAGTGAGGCTAGCTAATTTGACCTTGGAGCAACCCCTTACTTCTAGACAACAATAACTACCAACTTTAATACCGCATACGTATCGCAATACAGTGATATTTGTGCACGTTAATAAAGCGAGTATACCGATAATAACTTATTTTTTTAGTAATCCTTCTTTAGCGATGCTGCCTAACCTAATTTTCGCCAATACTCCTATACCTTTTTTATAGCGTTCTTTAGGTTATTTAGTGGCTCCTAGGTAGTCTTGTTGTAGCCTATCCACTTAACCTTATACTACATTTTATTATTAATATCCTTATAACTAATAATCTTTAAAACTTCTTATTTGTCTTCTTCTTAACCTCTATATATGTCTACTTTATAGACTAATAGCTTAATATCTCTATATGCTGGCTCTAATATCGCGATATATTATATAGGGTAGATCTTTATCTTTTCTAGTAAGTTAAGTCTATACATAACTTCTAAGATCTTTACTGTAATTATAAATGGTCCTACTCTAATATAGTCTAATTTCTTACTTAGTTGTTAACTCTTAAAATTTTTATATAGTAGCTATACTTTATCTCCCTCCTTAAGATCTGGTCCCCTAGATCTCTTAGCATTATAGTACCTTTTTATACTTGTCTGTATTAGTTTAGCTATTTCTATAAGGTGTTTATAAAGATTTATTAAACTCTCTATGCTTTCTTTAGCTATACTATTTATCTTCTTTACTTATTACAGCAATAACAATATTCTTAGCTTATATCTATAATTTGCCTTAAATAGTAACGTGCCTGTTCCTTCTTATAGTATTATATTATACGCGAACTATATAGCAAGTAATAATAATACCTAATTATTCTACACATGGTTAATATAATGCCTTAAGTACCATTTTAACGTTTAGTTTAGTCTCTTTATTTAACCGTCTATCTATAGGTAATATATAGTTAACATTGCTACTTAAACCCCTTATTCCGCTAAGAATACCTCCTAAAATACTACTATAAATCTTAGGTCTCTATCCGATATAATCTTTATTAGTTCTCTATATCTTATAAATACTTCTTTAATATAGATTATAGCTATATCTTCCGCTAAGATTTCTTTTATACATACTATAAAGTAGCCCTATTTAGTTAACTTATCCACTATTATAAGGATTATATTTGTATAATTACAGCACCTGTCGTACTAAACGCGTGCTTACGCGTACGGTACACCAACTACGCGTTTACGCGTTCGGTGTACTAACCACCCGCTTACGCGTCTAGTGCACCCCTAAAGCACTAACTAATCAGGGGGAGGTCGCATTAGTATATAGACCACGTAGTCTGCTTCAATATAAGAGACAGTCACCACCATCCCAAAGAGCATACAATACTATATGTATTTCATGCCCTGGGATACAACTCACTTGTGCTATTAAGTTAGTACGAACACTGATTAGTAAGCGCGCACAGATCAGCAATCACTTAATACCTCCCCCCAAGCGATACACACGACAGTGACCACCCGTTTAGACTCCTAGTACGACCTACTGGAAGGTCGGAAGTCGGGGATTACGGACTTATCTCTAACTCTATATACTTATTTAAGTCTTAGTACAGTTTACTGGAAGTTATAGACGCGAATACAGACCTATACGGAACCCCTATTCTTAACCCCCTTAAACCTTAAACCTCTTTGGACCTTTTACGGAAACCCCCTACCCTCCTATAAACCATTACGGACCCGTTAATCGATTTTACGGACCGTTATAAGACCTCCCCCACCCATTACAAGCTGCTACCACCCGCTACGCACCACACTATACTATAGTATGGCAGATATTAGCAAGCAAGTCAGCGAAGGTTAAAAGAAGTGGAGATAAGGAGTCGACGTTACGTCTATAAACAACATCAACAACTATATTAGTTTTAAAATCCTTAAATATAAACACTTTAAGCTTATAAATAATGACCTATGGGAGTAATACTAGGAAGACTTTACGGACTTTATGGAAGCTATTTTTAAGGCCTATAACCCTGTTACTATCTATAAACTACGAACCCTTTTACGTGACCAAGGTGTATAGGTTAAAAGGAATAAATAAGTTACTATTATATAGTCCTTATACAACACAATACACGAGAAGGACCAAACGGAATAGACTAAAGAGGAAATTTTAGACCAGTTTTAAGAAACTAAGGAACTCTTTACTTCTTCTAAACTTAATATAATTGCTGGCCTTATACCTAACCTACTTAACCAAATTTGTCCTATAAACCTAAGCGGCTTTAGACTTGACCTTATTGGCTAAAATACACCCTACTCTTAAGTTACAGATTATAATACCCCTGTAAACTAAAATACGGACCAAATTACCCCCGCTATTTAAGTTATAGATCCGCAAGCTATATATCTGTAAGCTATATATCCGCAAGCCACAGATCTGTAAGTTATAGATCCGTAACCCACCCAAGTAAAGACCTATAGTAAGAAGCTAGCTAACCTAGCTAAGCTCTATACCGACGAATCTAAGTACAGCAGTGAAAATAATAATTTTGACTTTAAACTGACCATCTTTACGGACCTCTGCTAGAAGGCTGATATTCCTAAATAAGAGTTTAGCCAAGCCTACTCTACCATGCTGCGCGGCCTAGCACTTGACCACTACTACACTAACCTTAAGAGCAACCCCCTTGGTGTCCCCTTTAATAAGCTATACAAAGCTACCTGTAACTACTTTAAAGGACCGGAATATAGGCGTGATATCCTTACCTAATGGAATATGACTAAGCTATGGACCGTAATTAATAAGAACACTAAAAAATTAACTATAGAGTGTTTGCAAATCCTTATTAAAGACCTCTAGTACCTATAGTACGGCCTTAACACCAAGCTTTGAACAGACGACTTCCTGCATAATAAACTTATTACGGCTTGCTAGGAAGTAGAGCCCTGTAAGTATACCTATTATAAGCCTACAGACACCTTAGCTGGCCTTATTAATGACCTACGCTCCTCTATTATAACGTACGAAGTCTTAAACCTACTGGGCAGCACTTAAGCCTTCGCCACGGATATTTAATATCCGTAGACAGACTTAGACGTCTACTTTACGGACCGCCGTTACCGCTAGCAGCATCTATACCAACTAAGTCCCACCCGTAACCCCCGCAGCAACTCCCGTACAAAAGTATACCCCCATAGACAAACAAGCCAGAAATGCTTTATATGTGGCAAGGAAGGATGTTGGTCTATAAGGCATACCTAGAAAGAACGTAATAGGTCTAAGAAGAGATTTAATAAACAGATTAGCCAGTTTATCTTAGAATATAAAGGAAAGGAAGAAGAGGAGCCCCCTAATGAGTTAATAGAAGCCCTTATAATTAACTTTAACCTAAACGACTAGAAATAGAAGACCTTAGAGACATTCCTAACTACTTTTAGACCTTTTATAGACAGCCAAGCCTTTAATATTACGACTGTATTAGCCGACCGTTCCTTTATACACTTAGTTGCACCTAAAAACCATTCCGTAAGCACCCCCGTTATAGACGTTATAGATTATGAGCAGGACCTATTTATATATATTACTATAGAACGCTATACCCCCAAGGAATTCTACGGTGTTATAATTAACATAGGCGCCTCCAAGAAGTCTACTGTAGGTTACGGACAATACCTTGCATATAGGACCACCGCAAATAATAATACGGATATTGATACTATGTAAACTGGGGCTATAAATGTCCAATTCAGCATTGGCTTAACTGCATTAATCAGATTAGTTGCAGTTAAGACCCTAATTAGCCTAGTTAACTTCTATATAGTAAAAGCAGATACCCCTTTCTTACTTTACTTTGCGGATATAGATAGGTTACAGGTTTACTACAATAATATTACGGACACCTTAATCGGCCCCATAACTGCCCTAGGAAGCAAGCATATTACCCTACCAATTATACAACAATTTGGACACCCGTTCCTTATATAGGGAGAGACTTTACGGACCTACATTTAGGAATCTTTTAACTATAACCCGTGCTACCTTACCAGTATAGAGATCCACCGTCTGCACCGCTGTTTTAGCCACCCGTTAGCCGAAAAGCTATATAGAGTCCTTAAACGCTCTAGACATAACGATATTAATAGGAAGGCAGTTAATTACCTAACCAAATACTGCTCCTTTTACCAGAAATACAGACGTTCCCTAGGCCGATTCAAGTTTACCCTTTATAAGGACCTTAACTTCAACCACTTAGTGTATATAGATATTATGTATATTAACGGCAGCCTAGTATTATATATAATTAACAAGGCAACCCACTACTAAGCCGCCTGTTAGTTGCAAAATATATCTATAAAGTATACTTAGGATATTTTACGGACCTGCTAGATTGATACGTACGTTAGACCTCCTAAGTATATTACCTATAACGCTGGTAGGAACTTTATTAGCAAGGAATTCCAGCAGTATGCTACGGCCATAGCTATATCAACAAAAGCTGTTCCAGTTAAGGCGTATTGGTCCGTTGGGCTTATTAAGCAAGCTTACCTAGCTCTACGGAGAGCTTATTAGATTATTATGGACGAGTGTAAGGACATCCAAAAGGAACTAGCTTTATAGATGGCCGTAAAAGCCGTTAATAATACCGCTGGCCCTAATGGACTAGTACCCACCCTCTTAGTTTACGGAGCCTACCCAAGAATAAGCAACTTAGGCCCCCCTGCCCCGTCTATTATAGAATAAGCAGCTGTAATATAGAAGGTAATAGCCGAAATAGCTAAATTACGGGCTAAACAAACTATTAATAACGCCCTATACTACTATAACGGACCTAATATAACCTTAGTACACAACCTCCCGCTTAACTCTAAAGTCCTTATATAGCATAAAAGCGGCAGTTGGAATAGACCTTACCGTCTACTAGCCGTAGAAAACAAGACGTGCTGTATACAGCTTCCTAGTGGGCCAACTAGCTTTAGAAGCACGTCCGTAAAACCCTACTTTCGGCCTAAAAACACCTATAACGTTAAGCTAGATAAACTAGAAGCAACCGCCAAACTAGACAAACCAGAAGCGACTGCCGAATTAGATAAACTAAAGGCACCCTTGCCTACCCTAGAGGTCCCCTAGAAACCCACTAAACCTACTAAACCTGCTGTAAAGCATGGCTAAGGACGCCCCCGTAAGAATCCTATAATGGAGAACTACCTAACCTTTGCAGGCATATCCACAAAGCAATCTCCGCCTATAGATATATCAGTTCTAGTATAGGAAACCCCTTTTACGGACTTATAGCGTAAAGAGATTAACGGACTATTTAAAAAGGGTGTCTTTGCGATTATAACGGAGAGAGACGTTCTATAAGGCGTCCGTATATTTAACTTACGCTTTGTTAACAAGATTAAGCACCCTAGTATTAATAAAGCCTTTAAGAAATTAAGGCTCGTTATATAAGCTTATAATAACTAGGGAAAGGACTTAGTCCTTATACAATCGCCTATAATTTAACGGGTTAGTTAACGGATTATACTTGTATTTATACCTGGACTATAGCAAACTAAATCCGTAGCCCTTTATTTACGGGATATCTTACAAGCCTATATATAGTCTAATACCTACCTAAGTAGGGATATCTTTATATAACCACCCTATGAGCTTAACCTATAACTAGGAACAATTTTATGGGTTATAAAACCTCTTTACGGAGTACCAGAAGCCAGAAACTATTAGTTTAAGATATACTACTAATACCATATTAGTAAACTTAAAATGGAATAGTTAACCTACGACCCCTGCCTCCTATACAGCCCATTAAACGGCCTTGGTATTGTTGGACTCTAAATAGATAATACCCTCTTCTTAGCAGACCGGATATTTGCGGACGCTAAAGAGACTGAACTATAAGAAGCTAAGTTCCTAGTAAAGCCGCAAGAGTAGTTAACTAAGTAGACTCCAATTAAGTTTAACGGAGGCTTAATTATATAAAAGGGCAACTTAATCTAGCTGACCTAGGAACGCTAAGCTTAAAACCTAAAGCTTATTATAGTAAAGCCTACGGACTTTACTAGTTCCCGTAAAGAGACCCATAAGACCGTAAATACAAAGGACTAATACGCTGTATAGCGTGCAAGAGGCGCCTATATTGCTATAGTCTGCCAACCTAAATCTGCCTATAACTTATCCTTTGCGGCCCAGGCAGTAGATCTGCAAGAAGAAAATATCAAGTAGCTTAATAAGCGTATTTAGTAGCAAATTGATAATGTAGTAAGGGGACTTACTTTTGTACCACTAGACCTAAGTTCCCTTAGCTTACTGGCATTTACGGACGCCTCCTTTGCTAATAATAAAGACCTATTATTATAAATCGGCTTTGTAATTGTACTTACGGACCGTAATTAGGACGTAAATATACTACACTAGTCTTTAATTAAGTGCAAATAAGTAACCCGTAGTGTACTAGCTTCTAAACTATATGCACTAGCTTATGGCTTTAATATAGCAGCCGCAATCAAATCAACAATCTAGAAGATTCTATAACTGGAGCAGTTACCCCTGGTTTTATATACCAATTTAAAGTCCCTCTATAACTGCCTAGTTAAACTAGGTACGACACAAGAGAAGAGGCTTATGGTCGACCTAATATGCTTACATTAGGCCTATAAATAACGTGAAATTACGGAGGTTAAATGGATTAGCAGCGGAGACAACCCAGCGGACGCCATAACTAAGGCAAAGCCGTGTCAAGCTCTAAAAACCCTAATTAACACAAATAAGCTTAATCTAAAGGTTATAGAATGGGTGGAACGTGACTAACAGAGCACTTATAGTTCATTTGCGGCCTATTAGAAGGCCATACGGTTCCTTTACGGCCCATTGGAAGGCCGTATAGTTTACTTTACGGACCTTAAGCAGGACTTACGGCCAGCTCAAAGTACTGTCTGGAAGGCAGCCTAGAAGGCACCTTGGGAGGGATTTCCTATGTATTTCTTTTATGTTTTACAGTTCTATTAAAACAATTACGGAGGCTGTATATAGGTGGTTTCATTTTTCAAGTACCGCCAGTGTATAATTACAGCACCTGTCGTACCGAACGCGTACTTACGCGTACGGTACACCAACTACGCGTTTACGCGTTTAGTGCACTAACCACCCACTTACGCGTCTAGTGCACCCCTGAAGCACTGACTAATTAGGGGGAGGTCGCATCAGTATATAGACTATATAGTCTGCTTCAATACAAGAGACAGTCACCACCATCCTAAAGAGCATACAATACTATACGTATTTCGTGCCCCGGGATACGACTTACTCGTGCTATTAAGTTAGTACGAACACTTATTAAAGAACTTTAATAATAAATCTAGCGATAGTTGGGGCTAGGGCTTACTTTAAGTACATTATATCTAAGTTATATTAATACTCTATCCTTATTTTATTAGGCTCTTTTATATACAGCCCTTTAATAAAAGAGTTTTATAAAAAATATAATATTACTAGCCTTCTAAGCCTTTACCAAAGCCTTATAAATCTTAATAAGATTTAATACCTAATTAAAAAGTAATAGCTTTTATTATTTCCGCAAGGTTAAGATATATAAGGGGTAATATTTAAAAAGCATCTGTATTATAAAATAGGTCCTAAATATATACAAGATATATTCCATTAAGATAATAAGCTAATAATTATATACTTTTAAAAAGGCTAGGTAGAAATACTCTTAACATTAAAAACATTTAAAATTAATATATCTTTTAAACGGGTTGGTACAGCTAGGTTAGATAAGGTTATAATTACTATAAATATCCCTGGAATTAATAAAGGTATTATATAACCTAGTTATATTATGGTTATATTATAGTTATATCTTTATTCTAATAAGGCTATAGTTATTATACTAATAAGAGTTTTTGTAAACTAAGCTATAGGTTAATTAGCAGAAATATATTAGCAACTTTTCTATACTATATTCCGCTTATATAAGAATTACGGCTATTTAACTTATTGGAGTTATATTCATAAACGTAGATTTTATGCAGCTCTTATAAATATGGATGGGGCGTAGGCAAAAGGTATTTTATAATATGTATATATTAAAGATATTACTAAAATATATTAGGGCTTGGCCTTTACCTAGTAGATATTAACCCCTTATAGACCTAGCAGGGCTATATAAAGTCTATAATTATATATTACCAAATCCACATTCTTTACGGTATTTATTGGGTTATTAAAGCTGGAAATATAGGCTAAGATAGTATTAGGCAGTATATGGCTTTAATTATAGAGGCTATAAGCCATAAGCAATACTACAAAATTTTAGATATAATTAAAAGTATAGAGATATTATATCCCTAATTTATCCATATTGAATAGCGCGCCTTACTTTTGGAGCTCTTGCTGCACCCGGCCCAAAAAGACCAAACCAACCAAAAGAACCCTGAAAAACACCCTGATAATCCCCTAAGATGCATGCATCACAGGGGAGGCACAGGTGGAACGACGGTGGTACGCAGTCACACGCGACCGCCAGACCCATACCCAACAATGGCCCCCCACAACAACAACAAGAACGGGCGAATACCACACCAGAAAGCGGAAATACCCCAATTAAGAAGGCATCTGACAAAATACAAAGCCTTTTGGACGCGTCTAGTATCCGGAACTATGGGGGAGCATCTGTTAGCCATTACGAACTAATGCAGCTAGCAGAATGGCTCCAGTCCAGCAAACCTCAGGCGCCCCTCCAGCAAACCCTCGATCAAATCCTCCAACGGCTAAACAAAATCGAAGATAAACAAAACCC
>Ga0307507_10007667_pt1 | contig 15467 bp, 11 predicted proteins | sample 7_EM_MG_FD_207223 | JGI IMG/M metagenome (GOLD analysis project Ga0307507, IMG submission 207223) | Populus trichocarpa ectomycorrhiza microbial communities from riparian zone in the Pacific Northwest, United States - 7_EM | ecosystem: Host-associated > Plants > Roots > Unclassified | place... | reverse complement strand
ATCATCACCATCATCACCATCTTCCCCATTGCTCTCCTCACCATTTGTTTCTTCACCTGTGGCAGTAACTGCAGGCTCACGGTTGATACGTAAATGGCTACTTGAAACAGTAGGGGCAGGGGGGAGGAAGGAAGTAGATGAGTGGCCAGCATGCTTAGGAGGTGCAACAGAAGTGCTGGCAGCTTCAAGAGCTTGCTCAACACTAGCTGTCATCCTAAATAGAATAGTTAGTGCACAAGTACTGATATCAGGTAGGCCACACACCTTGCTCTTTTCCCCTTCTTACCACCAGCCTTTCCCTTTCTCATAGTACTCTTCCCAGCTGCTGGTTCTCCCTCACCACTCCCCTCATCCTCACTCTTGGTGGTGGCCTTAGAGCACTTGGTACTTGTTGCTTCAGAATTAGACTGGCCACGTTTCCAGCCTCGTTTGGGAGGAGAAGTCAGCCCAGCTTGTAAGGAACGAAGCTCTCTTGCACTCATAATGGTAAAGACAAAGGTTACAAGGTAAAAAAGCAAAATGCAATAGCAAGAACAAAGCGGGAGGGGAAGAAAGACGTGGGAAGAAAGAGCAATCTCATGACATACTGTTATACCAGGGCATAGGGTTTCCAATTTCCATTTTAGGAAAATTTAATTTAATTAATGAATCTACTCTACATAGTCTGCATAACAAAAAAAGGAAAACGAGATGGCAGGTGGGATTCCCGCCATCTCATTGTGTGTCTAGGTTAATTAAAGTATGTAACGGTGTGGACGAACGATGACAAATATTGTCATCATTCATTGTTTGGTTGCCACGTCGCTGTTGGCAATGTGGCAACTGAAAAGTGGTCCCCCATCCTTTGATTGAAAAGGGAAAAACGAGAGGGCAGGTGGGATTCCCACCATCTCGTTGTGAACTGAAAAGCAGTCCTCCATTGTTTGTGACAAGGTAGCAGTCGTTGGGTGGGGTGGTCGCTCGTTGTCATTGTGTTGGGTGGGTTGCCATGCGCGCCTGGTTGTGGGCTCATTGCCGTTTTCACGCAGTGGTGGTGGTGGGCGCTCGTCGCTGTTGTTGAGTAGCAGTGGTCATAGGTGGTCATTTGGCATGGTGGCTGTTTGGCATGGTGGCAGGGTGTCATGGCTCATTGTTTTTGTCGTGCAGCAGTGGTGGTGGGCACTGTTGGGTGGGGTGGTCGCTCATTGTTGTTGTGTTGGGTGGGTTGCCATGTGCGCCTGGTTGTGGGCTCATTGCCATTTTTGCGCAGTGGTGGTGGTGGGCGCTCGTCGCTGTTGTTGAGTAGCAGTGGTGGTGGGTGGTCGTTTGGCATGGTGGCCATTTGGCATGATGGCAGGGTGTTGTGGCTCATTGCCATTGTTGTGCAGTGGTGGTGGTGGGTGCCGTTGGGTGGGGTGGTTGCTCGTTGTCGTTGTGTTGGTTGTGTTGCCATGTGCAACTGGTTGTGGGCTCATTGCCATTTTTGCGCAGCGGTGCTGGTGAGTGCTTGTCGGTGCACATTGCTGTTGTTGGGTGGCCGTTGTGTGTGGTCACTAGTCGAATGAAGATGATGAACAATGAATCAAGTTCATCGTTCATCATCTGGTTGCCACATCGCCGTGGGCGATGTGGCACCTGATACTTGTGTCAGCGGTGAAGTGGTAGGACGGAAACTCACCAAATGCACCGTTTGGACAAACGACAACATTTGTTGTCATCTCATTGCCACCTTCCATTGAATGAGCCGGCGCCTGTGAGTTGGTGGTTGGCGCCATTCATTTTGGGAGGTGGCAGCCGTTATTGGTGGCATGGCATCATTGTTGTGGTCTTCGTGGTCATCGTTGTTCTAGCCCATGGTGGGTGCTCATGAACGGAGTCAGCAGTGAGGACGATGGACCATGGTTGGTGGTGGAAAAGGAAGAACATTGTGTTTGTTTGTTAACAGGTGTGCAACAAACAAACAATGAATGCCAAACAATGTATTTACCAAACAACCGGATTCCGTTCCATTGCATTCCGTTCCTGTGAATTCTGCAGAACATTCCAGTCTCAATTCCAGAACGCCCAAATTCCACCAGAATGATATGACACTGGAATGCAAAAAATAGCAGGCCATCCTGCCAAATTTCATTCCACTGGATTCCGCTGGAATGACCGGATTCTGCTGGAATGACCGGATTCCTGCAGGAATTAGGGGGGCACTGATAAGACCTCTTTCCATTGAGAAAAATGCAAAAAAACAATTTACCTCATATCTCCACAATGGAAACACTTTAGAACATAATTCCAACTGATTCTGAAAGCTACAGTGCAGGGCTACAAATTTCGTTTTTTGACCATCTTAGGAAATTGGTCATGTGACCACCCTCCCAACAACCCATTACATGAACCCTGTCATGTATCATCATTCTTATCTTGGCTTCTCCACTTTTTGGTCAACGGTGCAATAATATTTTCTTTTTGGATATATACAGTGGACCCTGAAAGCAGTACCTGACATCCTATACACCATTTCTATGGTTTTTCTCTTTTTGTTTTGATTTTGTAACTATTTTTAGTACAATGAAATATCTATTGAAAGCACCAGGTATCCATATGAAAAGTGCAATGAAATATCCTGGAGGTAAGAATGAAATATCTACTGAAAGTGCCAGGTATTTTTATGAAAAGTGCAATGAAATATACTGGGGCTAAGAATGAAATATCTATTGAAAGCGCCAGGCATTTATATGAAATATCCAGAGACAATGAATGAAATATTACAGAAAATCACAACACAACATTAATGAGATAACCTAGACCATCTAATGAAAAATTGCAATGAAATACACAGGGAACTTAATGAATGAATACTTCAGACAAAAGAATGAGTCATCTCATTAAACCTCTAAGCATTATACACATCGCCTTCCAGGCATATGTCTGGTTTTTATCATAAAAGTGGTAGCAACTAGTGGTGAGAACAGCATCAGGGTCTCAAAATATGGCACCTCAATCAAACCATCACCAGCTTTGTTTTCACCTCTTGGTTTGGCCGTTTGAATTCCACTTGTCATTTTTACTAATCCTTGCTCCCAGAAATCTTCTACTCAAAGGTAGTGATCTGTTTCAGATGGTTATAAGAGCTGACAAAAGCACAGGTGAAACACAGGACTGATGAGCCAGTTGAAGAGTAACAATGCCAGTCACCAACAACAAAGTACTTTGTTCATTTCCATCACTAACTGTGTTTTTACAGTCACTTGAACATTGCACATTACACAGTAAGTTATTGCTCATTCCCCCAATACATTATTTTCTGACCCATTGGAGATCCTGGCATGATAATTTTATGGGTTTGAATGGCATGCTCTAGTAAGACACTCTTTTGATCGATTTTGTCTCTTCTGATAAAGCAGCAAAGATATCTTGTTCAGCGTGTCTTGCATTCAGTGAATTTTCTGGCCTCTCAGTATTTATTGCACCCATCTGTTACCTATAACACCATGGAAGCTGCACTATTGTAAGTTGCCTTTTCTGGCCTTCATCTTATTTTCTGAATTATATTATATGCAGTGGTTCCCTCAGAATGGTTTCGACGAAACTTTTCTGGTGAGCAACACCTTGTTATTTTTCGTCTTTTTTTTTGACTTTGTTGTAAAAGTTTGAAGTGTTTTTTTCTACTTTGATTCCGCTCGATATGCAGGTACTGGATTTCTGTCTGGATCAATGTGATTCAGTTGCCCTGTCCACCTTCAATTTGCTCTGGTTAGATTTCAGTTAGATTAGGTTAGATTAATACATGGATTTCTTTAAGTAGCTCTAGGTATGGCTCGGTTTTAAATCTAGCCAGACTCATAAAAGTCTCTATCTTTGAGCCAAAACTAAACAATTAGATTTGGCTTGACCTGGTTCGACCCCCTTAGCCCTCATTTTCACTGGGGTTGAACATTGAACATCAATCAACAATGTCACATGCATTGGAGTTTGAATGAACTTGGGAAGAATCAAGTTCCTGTGCTATTTTATGCACAACTTGCCAAAGCCAATGCTAAATTTTCCTCCCTCCCGATCATTCACCCCACCTCACTGGCCCCAAAGCGCCTCACATGGGTTCTGGACATGTTTGACTTGTGGTCAACCTCAGCTGCTTTGCACAATGCACTGGAGACCAAAGAGGCACTGAGCTTTGAGGGTGAGATGGGGTTGTATAGGATTTAAAGTTGGAAGACCCAGGCGCTGAAGCATATGGAGTCTGGTGTCAAGGGTGCTCTGGCAATAGAATGCTGGACCTATACCTGGTTGGTTAGTCCAGCTGAAGGCCCAAAAAAAAAAAATGGAGGTCTTGACAACTCAAGCCCAGGATCACTGTAGAGCCTCATATTGACTTGTCTTAAGTGTAATTATGATATGTACTACCATATAGCTGCTATATGACACACGCTGAGGACTCAGGAGTCAAATACACTTTGGAAGTAATCACATACTCTTGGAGCACCCTATGAATTGGCACAATTTGATCATGCACCTTCCACAAAACTTTTTGCCACAAAAATTGTATATGACCTCCTGGCTCTAATCCAATTCAATTATCCCTTTTCCCATCAAGGAAATATGAGAATCCTGTTGTTACTGTTCATGAGTGGGGAATGAAGCCAAGGATGACATAATATTACCATATTTGGATGTGTGCCTGATTACATAGTTAGTTAGTCTACCCAAAGTTGAGGGGAAAAAAAATCGACCCTAGGTCTTTTTTTTCAATCCTGAAACCCCCTTGTCTGGTGTGGTTGTAAGTACTTGTGCTGGGGTTTTGTTGTTCAAGTCAGTTTCTGGTGCAGTACAAGTACAGACAGGGAAATCCAACACAACTGTCAGATGTGTCAGACCAACCAAACCATCCACACGGAAAGTATTTTCCTGTGGATGGTTTGAACAGTTTCAGTAGAGGTATTTACTATGTACAGTAGGATTTACTACCTATCATAGCCTACAAAGGTTTGCATGTACCTATATGAACCTATAGGACCAACAGAGACTACATAAACATGACCAAATTACAGCAAAAAAACATTTTCCTGATGTGTGCCTGATTATGTAGGTAGGTAGGTCAAGCACACAGGGCTTTACAAAAAAATTCGACCCCAGCTACTCTTTTTTAATTCTTGAACCCCCTTGGATTCTATGTACTTCCCCGGAACTCTGCACTGAACATTTGATCTTTATTGAACTCTCAATTTTACGAAAAAGCGGAGTGTGCCGAATACTGTACCATTTCGATTGATTCGTCCTAGGGTGTGACCTGTGAAAAGATGGACAACATCCAATGTTGGTGTGACCTGGGACAAGGTCCAAAATTCGGCCAGCCATGGGACACTGAAGGGGAAGCGAGTAAAGTATGGAGCAGCAATGTTTGAGAAACAAATTTAGTAGTTAAAAAGGAGATGCTGAGCAGTCAGATGATGACAACGTTACAATCCAGGGTGTAGGTGGGGATGTGGAAGATGAGACTTGAAGGGTTGTGGGAAACACCGAAAAACAGCCAACCGACTATACAACTCAAGGGGTGTGCATCGGCAATTGCTGGCATATGGGGTAGGGAGGGAGGGGTAGGCAAGGGCTTATCCAAATTACAAATTTCTGTCAAATATTTCACCATATATAACCTCTGGAAGATAACTGTCCATTGTACATCCCCTAAGTTGATTTCTCTAGTTTCTAGGGCTATGTGAGCCCAAATTCACATTCTGTCTGCATTTGGCAGATTTGATGCCAGGGACTGAGGTCAGCCCAGTTCAACAATTGACTGTTCAATATGCACACTGTTGCTCCAACCACCATAACCACTTATCTTTGCCCTCCTTCTTTTTCTCAATGCCTCTTTCACTCTAGCATTTTAAGTTGAATGTCCTGCTATATGTCAGGGCAGCTACTTAAATGGTTATCATGCCATGCCTCAGTGTGGTCACACATTGTGAGTTCCAAAACATTTACTTCTGTTCCTCATGTCTCAGAATTTGCAAAAATTCTAACCCTCCATAGCCACAACATTCTCTATCTGCTATGACAAAAGGGAAGAAGGCCCCAAAGGTATGTTGTACCAAATAAAACAACCTTGTGTCGCAGGATTTTTTTTTGCATACCCCTTGATACAACTCCAAGGATTTCTGGCGATACAATGAATCGGATTCAGATTGAGACGGCAGCAGCCCGTTAAAGAAGTAGGTTAATATACAGACCCGTAAATATTTCTAAAAAAGCCTTTTTTGACCGCTCTTTGGATTCACCAAAAGTCTTCGGTCAGGGGGCTTGTGACGCGGGACAGGTGACCGAATTCGTCCAAGACCACAGGCCCTGTGACGCGTGACGGACGAATCAATCGAAATGGTACAGTACCACCATCCAGCCTGCGATAACGCTTTTTTTCTTTCTTTCTGCTTTGTTATCTGTACTCCGAGTCCCCCACCCACTTGATCTAATCACCACGATCCATTAGCCTAAGAAGAAGATGAAACCGATCCTGAAACTCTCCACACTCCCAAGTGGCAAGTTCCGATTCCGCGAGTGATAATACTCAATCTCAGGCCAGTGGTACGTCCTCTCTGTTGACCAAGTTGAGTTTATATATGTATCGTTCAGGTTCTGGTCCGAGTTCATCCAAAGCGCCCCCTCAGGCTGCGGCCCCCGTTCAAAGCTCCAAGTCATCGACAGCCCCAAACGTATCCACATCGTCCCAAAAACACCAGGCCCCACCAAGGCGGAAACAACGAGAATCTGCTCTCTCCAGCTCTCGACATGGCAGTCCCTCATGGGGCGGAGGATCTGGAAGTTGGAGGTAGCTAAATATGCGCCAGGGCTGAAAATACGCGCCCGAGTTGAAAGTAGGTATAGTAACGACGGCTTGGTTTTTAGGGGCAGCTCACGAGCAGCGCATTTCCGGGGGACTATAGAGGGTGCATACCAGCCGTCATTGGGATCGTAGGGTGTGGAGCGAGGCCAAAGATAACTCCTCGTTTCTGGTTGCCTCGTCGCCTTCTGCTGGCAGTCGGTGTAAAATGGAAGTTCGAATTAACCTCGGTCAAGTTGCTGGACTTCCACCTGGTAATTGGCTTCCTCCAACTTCAACTGTACTTATTACTATGCGCTGCACGAAGGATCATCGATCACGCCGGACTCAGCCTCGAGCTCTGTCTCGCTGATCTCGTTTGGCCTCACCATTCTGCCAACCCCATCAATGATCAACGCCATTACTTTTTCTATCTCAACTCCTCCTCAATTTCATTTCCCCGCTGCGCGCTGAACGTTTCGTCTCGATCTTAAGCTCGGTTTGGGGCGTCATGACCTTCCACTCTTAAGACTTTGAGTTGGTCCGTCGTACTCTCCCACGCCGAGAGGAGAGCCGAGGCATCTACATCTGCGAGGTCGACAGTTTCATTGATTCAAGATCGGGGAGTGGTAGAAGATGCATCATGCGGAGTTGACAGTGGCTGTTCAAGGGAAAGGGCGCTCAGTCCCTGCAAGCAATAAAGCATTCTATTCTGACCACTTACCATGAATCCAGCTGTGGTCGTAGATGAAGATGTAAGATTGCTGATAGCATGGATCAGAATCCGCGCTGGGAGCGACGGCATTGAGTGTTATCTGATGTTGGGCTGCGGAGAGGGCCAAAAGTAGATATATAAGTGCGAACCTCCGGAAGCGTGGTGCGACTCAAGTTCCTGATTCTCATACTGTCAGATTGTGTGTAACATGACGTCACCGGAACACGAAATGTGACCTCGGCAAGTTGCGAATCATACTGCGTGTCAATTTAGTTTTGGGCGTCAACTTTCAAGCATTGCTCCTTTGCTTCGCCCCTCATCAGCTATCAGCTACGCTTTCATCATGAGCGGAACAAGTGTTTTCCAGGGCGCTCGAAACGTTGTTCTAACTGGTAGCAAGATCAACGCCGCTGATACTGTACGTGAACCTTCGACCTGTATCGCAACCTAATCGATGAAAATTGTATATAGATCAATTACTACACCAGCAACAGGACCATATCTGATGCGGCGACTCCCATTAAGCCAAACTCCAGTGTTCGATTCACAGGCCGGACTGACATTCTTGCCCAACTGAAGGAACATTTCAAAGCCAAAAGCAATGACAAAGTGCATAGTCGCAAGTACTTTTTGTTGTATGGCATGGGGGGTGTTGGGAAGACTCAGATTTGTTTGAAGTTTGTTGAGGAGATGTCTGACCAGTGAGCATCTTGCCATTGGTACCAGTTGCCAAAACTAAATTGCCCTCAGCTTTGCCCATGTTTTCTGGATTGATGCATCTTCTACTAGCACCATTGAACAGGGATTGGAGGGTATCTGCAACCTTCTTGAAGCTCAGGTATATGTCCAAGATGGTTCACCCTTATCAGCTCTCCAGTGGATTGGATCTCTGGGAGATAAATATGCTATGGTTTTTGATAATGCTGATTCTCTGACACCAGAGGAACTTGAGAAGTATCTTCCATCTGGGTCAGGAGGAAGCATTCTGATAACTAGCCGCAACTCACCTATGCAACACTTGACTCTACATCAGAATTCTTTCGAGGTGAAAGAGATGGAGGACAATGATGCTGTCTCTCTACTTTTGAAGGCTAGCTGCTTGGATGGGTCTCAGCCAGATATTCAAGCAGAGGCATGTAAGATTGTGAAAGAGCTCTATTACCTTCCTCTGGCTATTGATCAGGCTGGTGCCTTCATTGCTTCTGGTACTATCAACATTGAAGACTTTCTTGAAAAGTATAGCCAATACCGAGAGATCTTGTTGTCCCATCCAGAATTCAAAGGTGCATCCTCATATAACAGAACTGTCTATGGAACTTGGGAACTATCATATAAGGAAATTCAGCAGAAGGCTAAAAGTAGTGACCCTCAGAAGAGCCAGGCAGCTAATAGTGCAATGCTCCTTCTGGCATTATTTGCTTTTTTGCACTTTGATGGTATTACAGAGGATATCTTTTCTTATGCTGCTTCTCACAAATGTGAAGAAGGTGGAGCTTTACCTCTTGCCAGTTCCTTTCTAGATTATACACTGCTTCAACTTGATGAGACAGGAAAATGGGAGGATTTCACTTTCAAAGAGGGGATACGGGAATTACTTTCCTTCAGCTTTATTAAGCTGGGTTCATCTAAGGGTGTTTATGCTATCCATCCACTCATTAATGCCTGGGGAAGGGATAGAATGACTTTGGAAGACAAGCAAAAATACTGTCTGATGGCATATGCTATGTTATCTTGTTCTCTGAAGCAGGACTTAAAAAATCTGCCAAAAAAGTTCAAAAGAATTCTGGTCACACATGTAAGAGCCAATATGCAACATGGTGCAGTAGCAAGGAAAGAAATGATTGACAATTACTTTGATGATGCTTATGAAAAGTTTGGTAAATTATTAAGAGAGCAAGGGCATGCATGTGAGGCTGAAAACCTACAAGTCTGTGTTGTTGATGTGAGAAAAAGACTTCTTGGAAATGATCATCTGGATACAATTTCAGCCATGGCAGACCTTGCACAGACATACCAGACACTGGAAAAATATGCAGATGCAGAAAAGTTATACCTTTATATTGTGGATACAAGAAAAAAACTTCTGGGAGAAGAGCATCCTGGCACAATTTCAACCATTGCAAATCTTGCAACAATATACTATCAACTAAAAAAATATGCAGATGCAGAAAAGCTGGACATTTATGTTATGAATGCAAGAAAAAGACTTCTTGGTGAACATCACCTTGACACAATTTTAGCCATGGAAAATCTTGCACAGGCATATTATCAACTAAAAAAATATGCAGGTGCAGAAAAGCTACGAATCCATGTTGTGGAGACAAGAAAAAGACTTCTTGGGGAAGATCATCCTGACACAATTTCAGCCATGGACAATCTTGTAACAATATACCATCAACTGGAAAAATATACAGATGCAGAAGAGTTATACATCTATATTGTGGATGCAAGAAAAAGACTTCTTGGAGAAGGTCATCCTAATACAATTTCAGCCATGGACAATCTTGCAAGAACATACTATCAACTAGGAAAATATGCAGATGCAGGGAAGTTATGCATCTGTGTTGTAGATGCAAGAAAAGGACTTCTTGGAGAAGATCATTCTGATACAATTTTAGCCATGGACAATCTTGCAAGAACATACTATCAACTAGGAAAATATGCAGATGCAGGCAAATTATGCATCTGTGTTGTAGATGCAAGAAAAAGACTTCTTGGAGAAGATCATCCTGACACAATTTCAGCCATGGACAATCTTGCACAGGCATACTATCAACTAAAAAAATATGCAGAGGCAGAAAAGTTATACATCTATGTTCTGGATATAAGAAAAAGACTTCTTGGGGAAGATCATCCTGACACAATTTCAGCCATGGACAATCTTGCACAGGCATACTATCAACTAAAAAAATATGCAGATGCAGAAAAGTTATACATCTATGTTGTGGATACAAGAAAAAGACTTCTTGGAGGGAGGCATCCTGATACAATTGTAGCCATGGGAAATCTTGCAACAATATACCATCGACTGGAAAAATATGCAGATGCAGAAAAGCTATACATCTATGTTGTGGACACAATAAAAAGACTTCTCGGAGAAGAGCATTCTGATACAATTTTAGCCATGGAAAATCTTGCAACAACATACTGTCAACTACAAAAATATGTGGATGCAAAAAGGTTATACATCTGTGTTGTAGATGCAAGAAAAAGACTTCTTGGAGAAGAGCATCCTGATACAATTTCAGCCATGGAAAAACTTGCAAGAACATACCATCAATTTGGAAAATATGCAGATGCAGAAAAGTTATACATTTGTGTTGTGGATGCGAGAACAAGACTCCTTGGAGAAGATCATCCTGAGACAATTTCAGCCATGGCAGAGCTTGCACAAACATACCAGACACTGGCAAAATATGCAAATGCAGAAAAGCTACAAATTCGCAATGTGAATGCAAGAAAAAGACTTCTTGGAGAAGATCATTCTGACACAATTTCAGCCAGGGAAAATCTTGCAACAATATACAATCAACTAAAAAAATATGCAGATGCAGAAAAGCTACAAATCCATGTTGTGGATGCAAGAAAAAGACTCCTAGGGGAAGATCATCCTGATACAATTTCAGCCATGGGAAACCTTGCACAGGCATACTATCAAGTAAAAAAATATCCAGATGCAGAAAAGTTATACACCTATGTTGTGGATGCAAGAACAAGTCTTCTTGGAGAAGAACATCCTGACACAATTTTAGTCATGAACAATCTGGCAAGAACATACTGTCAACTACGAAAATATGCAGATGCAAAAAAGTTATACCTTTGTGTTGTATATGCAAGAAAAAGGCTCCTTGGAGAAGAGGATCCTGGCACAATTTCAGCCATGGAAAATCTGGAATGGGTAGATAAGAAACTGGGAAGACATGCAGATGCAAGAACAAGGCTTCTTGGAGAACATCATCCCAAGACAATGAGTAATTCTTCAGTGGAACATAGGAGACCAAGGAAAAAATCTGCAGATGCAGAGGATGCACAAGATAATACTTCTAATGGAGGAGATAGAATTTTTGCAGAAGAACACCAAAGCTCAACCAACCCTGAAAGTCAACGAAAGAAAAAAGGTAGTTAGTTACCCACTGCTCTACAGACCATTTATTAAGGGTACTCACATTTTATATCATCAGTTCACTGGTTTTCCAAGATTGCAAAGGAATGTAAATCACAGATTACAAAGCTTAAGAGAAAGGTACCAACATCTAGAACTTCCCATTTGAACATAGCTCACAGTAACACAGTTCACATAACATTGCCTTGCATCCATCCGGCTTGGTTGTTAGTCAATCAATCCAAACAAGTTGTATGTTACACAAGTTACTCCAGATGTACCAAATTGTTAGTATTCTTTGTCCTTCTGTGAATATTGTATGAGTCAACTACATATCTGAAGAGTATGTAGGTTTGTAAAACTACATTTGGGAGCTTTGTTACTCGAAAAGAAAACTAAAGAAAACATACCTAATAGTTCCCCTCAACAGCTTTCTCGCCAAAGGGAACAATACGTCCGTCCTCACGACACGCGCGATCGCCCTGGCACCATAGATCTCTGAATACCCATGCTGCACGAGCCAGTCCTTGCTCGCACCGTCCACGTCGAGTGAGATCCTCCGATGCTTCAACCGGTGCGCAACGCCGTCGAGACGGAGGGAGACAACGGCCAGAATGGATTCACGGGAAAGTTTGTTGAAGACGAGGGTGGTGTCGAGGCGGTTGAGCAGCTCTGGAGGGAAGTATTCTTGTGTTCGCTCCATTACTTCGTTCCTTGCTTCAGAAGTGATGATACTCGCATGCAGACGCGTGCGCCAGAAGGTCGCTGCCTGGTAAGCGATTCATTAGTGTCAACGAATGCTGTCGACGAATGCATGTGATAGCTTACCAAGGTTACTTGTTAAACATATAATCGTATTCTATAACCAAACCCTCTGATAAGCAGATGGAAACGAATCGACGCATCTCACCTTGAAATCGACCTTGAGCCCTTGACTATCAATAATAACACCCTCATCGAGGATTTGCGGGAGGATCATGCAAACATCCTACGCAACCCATCATTCCTTTATTCACTAGACACAAAAGCGAGCACGACTCACCCTATGTGCCTTGTCCAATTGGTCAAGCAGAATGAAAGCTACGACATGTTGCTTGGTTCACGATGGTACACCACGGGAGACAACGTGCAATAGGGTCTCCGCCAAACGACTTCCATGAGTTGGCCTGCCACACATCACCAACTCAAAACTCCATTCCTCCAGAAAGAAATAGGATCGGCACTCACCGCCTTCCTCGAATCCAACATATCCAGGTGCAGCACCAATCAACCGCGAGATGGTGTGTCAGTCATGATACTAACCACTACCAACCAGCCAATCAGTGACACCATACTGACAACAAAAGCGCGAAGTACCACCTCGGACCTATTGATCGTAACCAACCCCCTTTGCTCGTCATTGAACAAGAACGCCGCAAGAGCTTTGCAAAGCTCTGTCTACATCAGCATCGTGCAAGTTGAAGGAGACGAAAAGGGAGACGACAGACCTTACCTACACCTGTCGGACCCAAAAACGAGAACGACGCCACGGGTCGATTGGGTGCTTGCAGTCATGCACGGGAGATCCGCACGGCGTCGCTTATTGCTGACACCATATCGTCTTGCCCCACGACTCTTGCCGCCAGAGACTCTTCCATCTACACCAAATCCAGCGTTAACCCCCGATCAATAAAAGGAAAAACAACGCATATGAACCAACTTATCCCTCTCCCCCTTCAGCAAATTCTGCAATCATGAGGCATCGCCAACGGCGACTCCTCGCCTGGTCCCCCTCCGCGGGAAGCTGGCGTTGCAGCTCTGGAATGGTAAAGAGCCGCAGGCGCGAGGCGAGCTCAAATTGGCCCTGTCATTCTGCTACGTCCAATTGGTGCTTGGCTTCTTGTAGTCTACACTTGATGTCTTTGATCTTGTCCAGCCGAGCTCTTTCTACACAGAACCCGAGTCAGTCTCGCGAATTCGTTCTGATCTCGGTTCTACTCACCAGTCTGGCAGACCTCAGTCAAAGCTGCAGCATCTTCCCTCTTGTCCTTCAGTTCCCGCTCGACGTTGTTCCTCCGCTTCACGCTGAAGGTGTCACTTTCGTTCTTCAAGCTGTCCAGTTCGTCATTATCCACCGCTCTAGGGACTCCACTCTCCTGCGCGAAACGGAGGGCCGAGGCAGCTTCGTCCACCAAATCAATGGCTTTGTCAAGTAGGAACCAGTCGGAGATATAGCGTGCAGAGTCGACTGCGGCTGTTCACAGTTGACGTGATGTGTCCAAAATGTTGAGTCGGAGTGCAGTTCCAGGAGGAGCAGGGTTGTTTTCGGAAAACAGAGTTGAGTTCCACACGACAGGTTTGAGTTCCAAAGGGATGGGTTCCAAAGTGTTGTGTTCAAGTGCGATGACATCCCGGGAAAGCAGGGACGTGTTCAACGGTAAGCAATAGAAAGTTCAAAAGCGAGCAACAGCAAGTTCAACCGTAAGCAACAACTTAAGCCAGAGAACCAAGGTACTAACCAGTAACCACAGCCCCATCTGCAATCTCCACCCCATGATGTACCTCACGCGCCTTCAAAGCTCTCAGAGTCGAGATAGTTCATGGGTTCGTCAATAGTGACGGGCTAGAACCGGCGTTCGAGTGCGGCGTTCTTTGGATATCGTTTTGCGGTATTCCTCGGCTACAAGGGGAGAGTGTTAGGTGTGAGATTTAAAAGGGGGAAGGAGGAAGGCTAGGAAGGAAGCGCAAAAGAGAGATGTAATGCGCCAGAAAGTGAACCGGACTGATTGACGTCGACAAGGACACCAATAGACGTGGTTGCAACGAAAAGAAAATGTGACTTACGTGTAGTAGCCCCAACCAACTGCAACCCTCTACCCAACGCCGGCTCGATCATCTGTCCTGCCTCGATGCTTCTTTCCGATTTTCCGAGGTTCAAAAGGGTGTCTAAGTGTGTATATGTGGAGTCAGACTAATTCGGTCATAATGATTGAGCGAAGGACACTCACCAACTTCGTCGATGACTTGTCGGCCCTATGAAATGAGTGAGGACTTGGCAAGAAAGACGAGTCGGAGTGGTCGTCCTCGATGTCCCTCAGAAGAGCCTTGAACTTTTCCTCAAACTGCCCTCGGATCCCTGAGGTTGCCATGATGGCGGACAGATCTATCGACAGGACACATCTATTGTGGAGGGACTTAATCAGCCGTTTCTTAGAAAATGCCGAGTAAGAAAGGACTAGACGAGACGCACCTCTGGAACTTCCTTCGCCACGATACGACTTGCGAGACCTTCGAGGATGGCTGCCCTTCCGACTCCTGGGGGGCCGATTAGCTATCACGAAAGAAATTGTGAGATGGCGAAGTATTGCCCAATCGACGGACTTACCATAAGGTTCCACTTCGTCCTCCTAGAAGAGACAACGTTAGCTCATAAACTTGAGCTACAGGAGGGGCTACCAACTCTATATTGTCTTTCGAATCTTTATGGATGTCCTGCGCTGTTCGTCACTTTGACGTTCTCCTACCTGTGGTCTTTCTTCCTCGGCTGTCCGAAGACGTGGCTACACGACTATCAGCATGTTATCTCATATCTTTAATCAAAGCGACCCACAGGTACTTGGAGGCTCTAACGAAACGAGACATGTTACGAACAAGAGCTCTGAATTTGGTGCATATGAAAGGAAGGGCATCCGATATTATAGACTTGTTTGCCAAATAGGTCACATGACAGAATCATACCCGAATCTTCGTGAGACATACCACCACTTGACCACCACAACGATAATGAAGAGACGGCTGCGGCGCAAGGTGGAAGCCGATGGGCCTCTCGGACAAAATTCTTCTGCATACGCCACCATCACCGATCTGCCGGACGAACTTGTCGAGAA
>Ga0307507_10007666_pt1 | contig 15470 bp, 13 predicted proteins | sample 7_EM_MG_FD_207223 | JGI IMG/M metagenome (GOLD analysis project Ga0307507, IMG submission 207223) | Populus trichocarpa ectomycorrhiza microbial communities from riparian zone in the Pacific Northwest, United States - 7_EM | ecosystem: Host-associated > Plants > Roots > Unclassified | place... | reverse complement strand
GTTTGGATGGTTTTGGTTTTTCTCACTTGTCTGTATGCATTGGGCTTTCATTTTCTTATATTGGTTGTTCTCTTAATGTATCTGTTTGGCTTTGAAAAATTGGTGACCACAAAATGAACCCCCTCTCTTACTAATTCCCTAAAGCTCAAATTACACTCCCTACAACTCTCCGATCCCCCTCTTCCCCTCAAACAGTAATTACTAGTATAAGCTTCCAATCCACCCTGCCATAATATAACTAAATACAGTATACATACTTCACGTATTATCACTCGGAATTAACCTCCACCACCACCCCTAGCCCCGATCTTCTGAAAGGCTCAATCCTTCTGAATGCGTGGCTCTCCATTCTTGTGAGCCCGTCCAGGGTCTCAGTTCACTAATACTTACGAAAGAAAAAAAGAAAAAGAAAACTCGGTTTTAGAGGCGGTAACATACCAGTCAGTGTGTTGAAAGACATCTACATTTACTCTGTAAGTGATGTCTAGGAGATGGGGGACTCGTGTATTTGAGAGGCATGCTTATCTCTCCTAGAAAGGCAAGTAAGTTAATCCTACTGTCTGCGCTGGTATGATATTTTGTCCCCCGTTTACTCCCATTTGGAGCATTTACCGTGCCAACAGTATGGGAGACTCTTGGCGATCACAAGTTGCTAAGGGAAATATATGCGATGGGTTAGCACACTGCTCTACTTTTCGGTGTAGTGGATGGTTGAGAGTAATCGGGGTAGGTGTCGGAAGGGGTATGTTGGAAGTCTTTGATGCTGCTCGGCATGCTCAGCCTAGCGTAGGCACGTATGGCTTTATCGTTCTAACAAAGGCTTCAGATATGCGCTTGCGATCGATGGAGCTCCGGATTGAATCCGACTCTAAAAGAGTCCGATACAGGGAAGAGTCAAATGCGTGGAGGCTAAGGAAAGCTGTGATATTTAAGATGTTTGTCTTTCCTTTGCTAGCATGGGGGTTTGCGGAAGGGAAAGGGGGACATGCGTGGAATAGAAAAGATGCGTGTCGCGATCGTGGGAAGGATGGGAGGACGACTTGTGATTTATACTCCTGTCTTTACCGTTAGTTGGTTTAGTTAGTTGAGCGTTATCTGAGTCATGATCGTAAGAGTGAGCAGTCGAATGAGAAAAAGAAGTTCCCCACTCCTAAGTTGTGCATTGGTGATTGAACTCACCAGTGTTGCTTTATCTTGGCGTTTTATCTCATAGCCGCAGTTTCGCCGTTTCGTTTCGTTATTTCCTTGTCGTCCTGGTCACCTTATTCGCTGTCCCTCATCGCTGTGTACTCGGGTATGTAGGTATGGACTACGGTGTGGGCAAATATAATGGTTTGGCTTTCTCTGGAATGTTCACAGTAGTTTCTTCATATTGGAGTTTGAGTGGAATAGAAATGGAATAGGGGACGGTGATATGTATTATTTCTAGAAGCGATTAGGGATTGAATGAGGTTGGGAAGGTTTTTTTGTGTAACAAGCTGAAGGTATGCACACGCCATCCCTGCGTGACACTTTCTCTTTCCACAATAGGGATTTTGTCTACCGGTATCCCAAGACTTCCCTGATTCTCTGGTGGGATACCGTATCATGTTTCGCAAGTACAGTACCGTATCTAAGATCCCTCCAAATCCTCCAGCTCTTTCCCGAAACAAAGCCTTCCCGCCTCGCTTATCTCCTTCCTTCCCCGGATAAAGCACGCAATCTCAAATTCACACCATCCACTCCACCCGAGTCTTCGCAGCCCTGCGCCAACTCCCAGGGTAAAAAAATCCGGGAAACAAAACTCGCATCAATCTAAGAAAAAAGATCCCGCTCACAAATGCATCAACTCCACTATTAATCACCTACAAAATAAAGCACCCCTGTAGTTACAAGTATCAACGGGTGTCAAAATTACGAGACCGTAAGCACGGCAGGCAGCGGTGCAGCGGATGTACTCGAGTACAAGTACCCCAACCCAAGACAGTATATGAAATGAAAACAATGATATTGATAAAAAAAATAAAAATGAAATCCAGAGAAGTTGATGCCTGTATTTTAGAACAAGAGCTTTCTAATATTTGGGCACGTTGGATAGAACTTTCAAACCAGTGCAGCTTCAAGCTGGGTGGCGCTTTAGTCCTGTGGCTTTTCACTAGCTCAGAATAGGTTATTACGGCAGCCTAGGCGACCTAGGGTCCGGAAACATTGTCTTGGAGCCTAACCGATCCCGGGAGACCTGAAAGAAGAATCGGTGTGAGATATGGTACGTGCCCCGGGATGCGGTATCGGGTGGGAATTATTGGGGGTCCTTTGTAAAGACCATCGCCGTTTCATACCGTAGCTAACCAAATCGCCGCTCGGGTCCTGTAAGGCGCCCGTGATTTTCATCGGGAACCGGGGTTTTGGTGAGAGAAACGGTGACTTTTATTCGCAACTGTAGTGACTATGTATTGTGAGAGAGCGTCTGTCAATAGAGTGAGAAAGCCTTGTATATCTCAAGTTGAAGTTCTCGACATCACCGCTTGCGATGCTTTTTGTGGCTTCCACCAAAGATTGTTCTAGCAGTGTCGGCCACCTGGGCTGGCATAGTCTACGGAGGTACAGTACCTCCGTACATAGGGACCTGGTTGGGCTTCTTCTACCGCCGGCACCTGGTGGTTGTTGTAGGCGGCCGTTTGTATGGTACGACACTTTCAGTATCCTATGAGGTGGTATCTGCAACGCAGCTTTAGCGCAAGAGGACCCCCGCTTTCCTTACCAAGACCCACTTTCCCCCAGCTCCCAAGAATACCACCAACCGACCATACTCTTTTTTTTTTTTCTTTCAATTGTTTAAGGGTACAATCCAACCGACCATACTCAATAACTCCTCGTCTATAACAGAGCAAGTGACAAAGAGCGGAAGAATGTCTCAATATACCGATAACAGCACAAACCTCTCTAATAATACGAACTCTTTTAACGTACAAAACGTACAGAATAACTATGTTGTTGCCGACGATCGGTCTCCACTCCTGACTTGGCTATCGCCACTAGAGCCCAAGCTACGCCATCGGGACGTCCAAGAGCGCCGCGTCGACAATGTGGGGGAATGGCTTTTTCAAACTGAAGAATTCAGAAGTTGGCATGCCGGGAGCGGGGAAGGTGAAGGTGATAAGGCAGTCTTGTTTTGCTACGGAGGCCCGGGAGTCGGCAAAACATTTATCAGGTAACGAGAATTATTCTCGGAGGAGAGAAAAAGGAGAGTCAATGCTAATAGGCCACGATGTCAGTTCGCTGGTGGTGGATAGGTTGTGCGATCAGGCTAGAGGACAAAACACCGCTGTGACATGTTTTTACTTTGACTTTGCGGCCCGAAAGGAGCACTCTGTGGTGAATATGTTGGGCTCTTTGCTGAAACAGGTCGTCGGCGGAATGGAAAGGATTCCGGAGGAAGTATCGGGGGCCTTTCAGGATCAGAAAAAGGTTATTGGTGGGCGGAGGCCGCGACTCCCGGATGTCGTGAAGATGCTACAGACAATCACGTCCTCGCAACGCACATTTGTTTGCATAGACGCTCTGGACGAATGTGCGGCGGTGCATAGAGTTAAGCTCCTTAATTCGCTAAAACAAATCCTCGAAAAGTCACCACTCACGCGAATATTGATCATTGGGAGGCCTTACATTCGGGCCGAGATCGAAAAGCGTCTAGCTGGACGAGTGATAAGTGTATCGGTAAGCCCCAGCAGAAATGACATCATCGAATACCTTCGTGCTAGACTAGACGAGGACGAAACCCCAGATGCGATGGACGAGAGCCTAGAAGCAGACATTCTGGAGAGGATTCCCCAAAATATGTCGGAAATGTACGTGGGAGCAATGTTACCAGGAGCCCCGCGACACACAATCCGCTAATAGATGTGCATCTAGGTTTCTACTAGTTTCCTTAAACACCGATGCAATTTTACACGAACCGACAATCTCCCGAAGGCGGGAAAAGCTAAGCAAAATGACAGATGGATTGGAGTTGGGAGATGTTTACGGTGCGACGATTGAGCGGATAAAGGCGCAAGATGGGGGAAAATCGAGACTAGGGATGGCAGCGTTGATGTGGATCAGCCATGCGGAACGGCCACTGCAAGCGGATGAGCTCTGCCATGCCCTATCAGTCCAGATAGGCACCACGGATTTCGACGTTGGCAACATCCCTTCGATGTTGACATTGGTGAGCTGCTGTCAAGGACTTATCATAGTGGATAAGGAGGCATCAACTGTGCGATTGATCCACTTTACTCTGCAGGAGTACCTTTCCGCTCGTCCCGATATATTCAGCGGCCCTCACTCAGCGATGGCAGAAATTTGTTTGACCTATCTAAATTCCCAACAGGTCAAAACCCTCTTGACTGCTCCTTCTCTTGATACTCAGAGCGCACCCTTTCTGGAATATTGTTCAGTATACTGGGGAGTGCATGCGAAAAGGGAGCTCTCGGACTGCGCGAGATCACTTGCGCTGGAGTTGCTAAAGGGGCATTGTGGTCCGATATCGACCAAATTACTTTTAGCGCAAGTCAAGCATTTCTACCCCTGGCATTATGGTACCCTCTCTCCGTTCAGTGGACTACACTGCGCATCATTCTTCGGAATTGCTGAGGTTGTAGTTGGTTTGATAAAGATGGAATGTTATGATATCAACGAAGAAGATTTTTTGGGTGGTGGACCGCTTGCATGGGCTACTCGTAATGGGCATGAGAAAGTGGTGAAAATTCTACTCGGGCGGGAAGAGATCAGCCCAGACAAGCCAGGTAGCGACGGTCGAACACCGCTCTCGTTTGCCGCTGAGAATGGACATGAGAAAGTGGTGAAAATTCTACTCGGGCGGGAAGAGATCAACCCAGACAAGCCAGGTAGCGACGGTCGAACACCGCTCTCGTTTGCCGCTGAGAATGGACATGAGGGAGTTGTGAAAATACTACTCGGGCGGGAAGAGGTCAACCCGGACAAACCAGATGATGGCGGCCGAACACCGCTCTCGTATGCCACTCAGTATGGACATGAGAGTGTAGTGAAAATACTGCTTGGACAGGAAGAGGTCAACCCCGACAAGCCAAGTAATAGGCGCCGAACACCGCTCTCGTATACCGCTGAGCATGGACATGAGAGTGTGGCGAAAATACTACTCGGGCGGGAAGAGGTCAACCCGGACAAGCCAAATTATGGCGGCAGAGCACCGCTCTCGTATGCCGCTTGGCATGGGCATGAGAGTGTGGTGAAAATACTACTCGGGCGGGAAGAGGTCAACCCGGACAAGCCAAGTAAATGGGGCGAAACACCGCTCTCGGATGCCGCTCAGAATGGGCATGAAGGAGTGGTGAAGATACTACTCGGGCGGGAAGAGGTCAACCCTGACAAGCCAGATACTGACGGCAGAACACCGCTCTCGCTTGCCGCTAAGTATGGACATGAGGGAGTGGTGAAAATACTACTCGAGCGGGAAGAGGTCAACCCTGACAAGCCAGATGATGACGGCCGAACCCCGCTCTCGTTTGCCGCTGAGTATCAACGTGAAGGAGTGGTGAAAATTCTACTCAGGCGGAAAGAAGTCAACCCTGACAAGCCAGATCATAGTGGCCGAACACCGCTCCGGTATGCCAATCAGTACGGGGACAAAAGTGTCGTAGCGCTACTAGAGTCTCACAAAGCGGTAACCCCCAGTACGACTTAAGGCCTAGGAGACGCCGCCGAGTGGAAATAGCCGCTGCCCCTTCCTTTCAGAGCATGTTACTCATAGCGATGCACTTGGACATCACTCTGTTTCGATTAGGGAAATCCCTTGAGTCGGAATGCAGATATATGTCATAAAATTACCCTCCTGTACCTTTTGACGATAGCTTCGTAGTTGGGTGAGGGTTTATGAGCTTGTGTTTACAAAGCTCAGTATAATTGGGTTCATGGGGGGTTTCTCTCGTTGTGGGAAGATCGAGTTGGTAGCTTATAGGTTTCACCTTATCATATTTAATTATCTTCTATCTCTAAATTCTTAACTGTATGTCCTCTTCTTCTTTTCATGTACAGTTTTTCTTCTGTCTCTTCCCTTCCTCCCCTCCCCCCCAATACCATAGATAAATTACATATAGTGTTTTCAGATAGCAAAACGTGGTGTAAGATAGTGCCAAGATTCTTGAGGCGATTGCCAACTATAGATAGACTGTACCTACGATAGAAGATTGGTTACTATAAATGATATGGCTTAATTAATGTACGGTAACACAATTAACCGATACATGCTGGCCACCCCTGCTGCGGACATTAGCTTGGAGGGTATGGGAAGCTTAGCACGCAGACTTCTCCTGTCACGCATTAGTCTCACTCGTCTCACGATCAATTTGATAGCCTGAAGGATACTAATCGAGAAACTGCCAAGAAAATACACTTAACCAGGCATTCAGAGACTACAAGACTCCCGGGAGGAAGTTGTGTTAGCGCTCCCGAATAGCCACTACCCAGCAGCGCACCCCCCGAGATCAGTGGCAAGAATCTCAGGGAGTTGTGACAAAAGTCTACACGGCGATAACAGAGCTCCTTCCTAACCGCTATGAGAACGTATCAAGGAAAAGCCGAAGGTAGTCTTTCAACTCCCACACTCGGGATGTCCTGATATAGGTTGAGGGAAGAGAGGTCAAGGAGCCCACTGCGCCTTACAGTTCTATCTAAAGTTACCGGTGAATTAGAGGGGGAATGTGTGATGGATGGTTCCTTTCTTCTTTCCCTTAATTCCAAACCCAATCCATCTGATATCATGCTAACAAGAAAGGGAGTAGTGTCATTTTATGGTATGATAGACTGCAGTGTGAATTAAGTTACGGACCTAGCTAGCGCACGAGTGGTTAAAGTGCTGTTGCCTGTCGGGGCTGGGCTGGATTCCCGGCTTAAAGTTGTGTTCTTATGCTTGTTCCAACCGAGTGATATTTTATGAACGCATCTGCATATGGCATGCTCAAGCGGATTAAGGCTGGGCTCTAGCAATCCAAGGTGAAAGTATTCAAGAAATGGTTCAAACTTCCGCGGCTTGTTATTGGCAAATACTGTTTGCGATAGGGTTTTTTGTTTGGACGGATCCAGCCTCCCTTGGGATGGATGGAGATAGGGTGAATGCTTGCCAATGCGGTGATTTATAATACCGGGGTGCTATGCTATTGTGCTGTACTGTGTTGCGCCGTGTCGATAATAATCGGAAAACAGGATCCGGGAGGTACGGTAACAGAACATTCCGTCGTTGCGAGCAAGAGTTTTCCAATACTTGGACACGTCAGAGAGGCCTTTGGCGCGTAGCTACAAGTTGGCTGGCGATTCAGTCCTGGGTGGCTTTCACGAGCTCAGAATGGGTCATTATGGCAGTCTAGGTGGCCGAGGATCCGGAAACATCGTTTTGGAATCTAACCGATCCCGGGAGACTTGAAAGAAGTATCAGTGTGAAATACTTATCCTAGGGTGCGATATCGGATGGGTATCATTGGGGGTCCTATGCGAAGACTATCGTAGTTATCATATATAACTACACAAATCATCACGGTTCGCGCTACGTAGGCGCCCATGATTTTCCCCGGGACACTGGACTATTGATCAGAGAACGGGTGACTTGTGTTTGTAATTATAGTGGTCATGGATAGTAGGAGAGCTCCTGTCGATAGAGTTGGGAAGCCTTGTATATCTAAAGCTAAAGCCCACGAAATTACCACTTGAAATAATTTTTGTGGCTTCCACCAAAGATTGTTCTTGCAGTGTGCTGTGTCGGCCGCCTAGGCTGTCATAGCCTATATAGGCCTAGTTGGGTTTATTCTACCGCCGGCACTTGGAGGTTTTTGTAGATGGCGGTATTTATGGTATTATATAATACAACACTTTTGTTCAGTATTCCATGTGGTATCCGCAACGCTACTTTAACGCCAGAGGACCCCCTCTTTTCCATACCAAAACCCCGCTTTTCCCCATCTCCCAAGAACACCTCCAACCGACCAGATTCAATAACTCCTCGTCTATAACAGTGCAAGAATCAAAGAGCAGAAGATGTCTCAATATACTATCGATAATAGCACCATACTCTCCAATAATGCGAACTCTTTTAACGTACAGAACGTACAGAATAACTATGTTGTTGCCGACGATCGGTCTCTACTCCTGGCTTGGTTATCACTCCTAGAGCCCAAGCTACGCCATCGGGACATCCAAGAGCGCCGCGTCGACAATGTGGGGGAATGGCTTTTTGAAACTGAGGAATTCAGAAGCTGGCATGCCGGGAGCGGGGAAGGTGAAGGTGATAAGGCAGTCTTGTTTTGCTACGGAGGCCCGGGTGTCGGCAAGACATTTATCAGGTAACGGGAATTATTCTCGGGAGAGAGAAGAAAGAGAGTCACTGCTAACAGGCCATGATGTCAGTTCGCTGGTAGTGGACAGGTTGTGCGATCAGTCCAGGGGGCAAAACACAGCCGTTACATGTTTCTACTTAGACTTCGCAGCGCGGAAAGAACAGTCCGTGGCCAGTATTCTGGGTTCCTTGTTGAGACAGGTCGTTGGCGGAATGGAAAAGGTTCCAGAGGAAATATCACGGGCCTTTGAGGACCAGAAAAAGGCCATTGGTGGACGGGGACCACGACTACCGGATATCGTGAAGATGTTACAGACCATCACGTCCTCACTGCGCACAATTGTATGTATTGACGCTTGGGACGAATGCGTAGCAGCGCATCGAGTTAAGCTCCTTAATTCACTAAAAAAAATCCTCGAAACGTCCCCGAGCACACGAATATTCATCATTGGAAGGCCCCATGTTCAGGCTGAGATCGAAAAGCGTCTCGCTGGACGAGTGATAAGTGTGTTGGTTGGCCCCAGCAAAGACGATATCAGCGAATACCTCCGTCTTAGACTAGACGAGGACGAAACCCCAGACGCCATGGATGAGAGTCTAGAGGCAGATATTCTGGAGAAGATTCCTCAAAATATGTCGGAAATGTACGTAGGAGCAATATTGCTAATTTTCTAGGAACCCCGCCACACACATGATCGGCTAATAGATATGCACTAGGTTTCTACTAGTTTCCTTAAATATCGATGCAATCTTACACGAACCGACAATCTCCCGAAGACGAGAAAAACTGAGCAAAATGACAGATGGATTGGAGTTGGAAGATGTTTACGGTGCGACGATCCAGCGGATAAAAGCGCAAGATGGGGGAAAATCGAAACTTGGGATGGCAGCATTGATGTGGATCAGCCATGCGGAACGGCCGCCGCAAGCAGATGAGCTCTGCCACGCCCTAGCAGTCCAGCTAGGCTCCACGGATTTCGATATTGGCAACATCCCTTCGATGTCGACATTAGTGAGCTGCTGTCAAGGGCTCATTACTGTGGATAAGGAGGCATCAACTGTGCGATTGATCCACTTTACTCTCCAGGAGTACTTTTCCGCTCATCCAGATATATTCACTAGACCTCACTCGGCAATGGCGGAAATCTGCTTAACCTATCTGAATTCCCGACAGGCCAAAGCCTTTTCGACCGCTCCTTCTACTCATACCCAGAACACACACTTTCTAGAATATTGTTCTATATACTGGGGGGTCCATGCGAAAAGGGAGCTCTCGGACTCCGCGAGATCACTTGCGCTCGAGCTGTTAAAGGGAGATTATGGCCAGATACCAACTAAATTACTCCTAGCGCAGGTAAAACATTTGTATCTTGGCTACCGTGTAACTTGTCATCCGTTCAGTGGACTACACTGCGCATCATTCTTCGGAATTGCCGAGGTTGTAGTTGGTTTAATAAAGATGGAATGGTATGATATCAACGAAGATTTTTTGGGTTGTGGACCGCTTGCACGGGCTGCCCGTAATGGACATGAGGAGGTGGTGAAAATCCTACTCGGGCGGGAAGAGGTCAACCCAGACAAGCCAGATAATGGCGGCCGAACACCGCTCTCGTTTGCCGCCTCGAGTGGACATGAGGAAGTAGTGAAAATACTACTCGGACTGCAAGAGGTCAATCCCGACAGGCCAGATAATAGCGACCGAACACCGCTCTCGTTTGCCGCTAAGTATGGATATGAGGGAGTGGTTAAAATACTGCTCGGGCGGGAAGAGGTCAACCCTGACAAGCCAGATAATCACGGCCAGACACCCCTCTCGTATGCCGCTGAGGAAGGATATGAAGGAGTGGTGAAAATACTACTCTGGCGGGAAGAGGTCAACCCAGACAAGCCAGATAATCAAGGCCGAACACCGCTCTCGCATGCCGCTGGGAGAGGACATGAGGGAGTGGTGAAAATACTACTCGGACGGCAAGAAGTCAACCCGGACAAGCCAGATAATCATGGCCAAGCACCGCTCTTGTTTGCCGCTGAGTATGGACATGAGGGGGTGGTGAAAATACTACTCGGGCGGGAAGAGGTTAACCCTGACAAGCCAGATAATGACGACCAAACACCGCTCTCGGATGCCGCTCGGAGAGGACATGAGGGAGTAGTGAAAATACTACTCGGGCGGGAAGAGGTCAGCCCTGACAAGCCAGATAATAATGGTAGAACACCGCTCTCGTTTGCCGCTATAGAAGGACACGAAGGAGTGGTGAAAGTACTACTCGGGCGGGAAGAGGTCAACCCGGACAAGCCAGATAATAACGGTAGAACACCTCTCTCGTTTGCCGCCCAATGGGGACATGAGGGAGCGGTGAAAATACTACTCGGGCGGGAAGAGATCAACCCTGACAAGCCAGATAACGACGGCCAAACACCGCTCTGGCATGCCAATCAGTACTCGCATCAGCGTGTCGTAGCGCTGCTAGAATCTCATAAAGCGGTAACTCTGAGTACGACTTAAGGCCCAGGAGACACTGCCTCGTGGAAACAACCGCTGCCCCTTCCTTTCGCAGCATGTCACTCATGGCGATGCACTTGGACACCACCCTGTGTCGATTGGGGAAATCCCCTGAGTCGGAATGTAGATATGTTTCATACCCTCCTGTACCTCTTGGTAATTCAGTTTCGTGGTTGTATGAGGATTTACGAGTTTGTGTTTACAAAGTTCCGTAGAGTTGGGTTCGTGGGGAGGTTTCCCTTATTGTGAGAAGATCGAGTTTGTAGCTTATAGATTTCACCCTGTCATATTTAATTATCTTCTATCTAAATTCTTAACTGTATGTCCTCTTCTTTTTTCCATGTACGGTTTTTCTTCTGTCTCTTCCTTTTCTCCCCTTCCCCCGAACGATGGATAAACTGCATAGTGTTTTCAGATAGAGAAATGTGGTACAATAGTGCAAGGATTCTTGAGGTAATTACCAACAACCTTATATTAACCACACCCGTGAGAGAAACCCGGTTACTGTAAAGTATATAGCTTGATGAATAGCACCATATTATCCCCAGCTGAGGCCCACCACTGGTAGCCACCCCAGTCAGAGGTAAACAACGAGCCCGGAGGGGGCATCCAGACCTTCTTTTCACACCTCACCCCGTCTCATTCGTCTTGCGATCAATTTGATAGCATAGAACATACTACCAGACAATCCGGAAGGGGGATATACCATAGCCGATACCCGCCAACTATGAGCCTCCCCGGCAGAAACTCCGCTAAAGCTGCCAAATGACCAACACCCCAACCGTACATCTCTGATCATCAAGAGTAAATAACATCCCCGGACGGCTTGCCGAAAAGCTACTCAACTAATGAAACAAAATAAAGAGCCAAAGAGCATACCAATGGGAGTGAGACCACTCGGCCCACTGGCCGGGAAAGAAAAGTAAGGAATTGAACGACCGATATACCCGCTAGATATATGTCTCCAAACAGCCGACACATCGGGAAATACAATGACCCCCAAGGACACATCGTGATCCCCCATAATCTCCAACAATCTAAAACCATCGCGATTCTCAAAACCCTGTACTCAATGCCCCATACCAACTATGTAAAGAGCAAACTATCCAAGCCGATATGATAACCCATGCAAAGTGGAATAAGGTGGAAAGAAAGCCACAAGCCAAATACCCATATCCTACGCCCACCAGCATAGGATGTCACAACAATGTGCCTAATCACTATCCGCCTCATATGCATATGCCCTATCGACAATCCAACAGCAATCACAGAGCTCTTCCCTAATCACGACAAGCAAGTATCAAGGGAAAGCAAGAGCGAGCCCTCCAACTCCTATACTAGAGATATCCTCGCCGAGGTTGAAAAATAGGGGTTAAAGAGCCCAACACGCCATGTGGTACCATCTACTTGCAGATCGGAGGGCGAAAGAGGGGTAATTCCATGACTTCCTATCCTCGGTCATAGCCTCTATATTGCGCACTACCATAGTAGCAGGTCCAAGGGTATAATGCCCAAAGGCTCTGCCTAAACCACCTTAAGCGATAAAAATGGTTTCTATCCTAGCCTATTACATACGACAACCTTGTAATTTTATGCTTCCTTGCTTTCTCCCCCCCTGGATGCCAAGTACATTCTTAAGTATCTTTTTATATAGTGGATGTAATACCGGTAGACTAAAACCATAGCAGATGATGGCATCAAATTTCCCTACATTAGATATGCGTACCTTGTAAGAGCAGCAGGAATCAAATTCTAGTAGACATACCGGTAGCACCTGGCGAGCTGGCTAGCCACTACCACCCGATGACCCCATAGATGTCCAGAATACCAAGAGTGCGCATTTTAAAGTCGCAGTTATTAACTCTAGATTCCCTAGCAAATGAACCAAGTTATCACATATCTTTGCCTCCCCCACCATAAAAATAATAAAAAAACTCTATTCCAACCAGAAACTCGCTATCAACATAACGACCACGAGCCCTCCCGCTTCGCAGACCCCCAAAGCTCATACCACACACCTTACAGCCCTCCAATTCCAGTCTTCCCCTCAAATAGTAATTATTCATATGAACTTTCAATCCACCCGGCCATCAGATAACTGAATACATATATTCCCTTCATGTCTTATCACTCGGAAATAACCACTACCACCACAACACCCTTCCTCCAATCCTCCCTAAGGCTTAATCCCTCTGAATGCGCGGCCTCCCATTCTTGCGAGCCCAGCCTAGATGAAATAAATAAAAAGAAAGCTAGCCTCAGTTTTATAGGAACTTGAAGTAACATAATACTTAGTGTTATTGGACATCTTCGCTTACCCTAGTGCAAGTGATATCCCGGAGACTGGGGGACCTGATGTACTCGTCCCAGGCAAGAAGTATTCGAAAACAGGGATTAAAAAAATATATGGTAAAACCCCTGCGATTGTCTGAGCGCACATACAAACCCAAAACACGTATTTTCGAATACTTCTTGCCTGGGACGAGTATTTGAGGAGCACATTTATTCCTCCTAGAGTGCCAAGAAAGCCATTCCTGCTGTTTGTGTTTGTGCGGCTTTTTGTCCCCCGTTTACCCCCCATTGGTAGTATGTGCTGCATTGACAGTATTGAAGACTCTGGGCAATCACAAGTTGCTAGGAGAGATATGTGTGCGTGGGGTTACCATACTGCCCTGTTTTTTCAGTATAATGGATGGTAAAGAGTAATTTGGAGAGCAAAATATTACCGTTTGAACTGTTCGGAGTTCTTTGTTCATATTACAGTTTGAGTGGAATGGAAGGAGGTAGAAATATTTATTGTCTCTAGAAGCGATAATCTCAGGTATTGAACGAGGTGAGGAAGGTTTATCATTTAGTAGGTTGAACGTATACACATGTCATAGCTGCATGACAGTTTCTCTTTCCTCAATAAGAGTTTGTCTACCCCGGGGCTTCCAGGAAAACAGTTCCTTCTACAGCAATTCTCTTATAGATGGCCTAACCTACTAGAGTTCTGAAAGTGGACTTTTTTTCCCCAAATTCCCCGGTGGGATATGATGTTTTGCAGACATACTTACCATCCAAGTATCTACCTACAGTCCTTCCCTCAAACAAAGCCTTTACCCCTCTCCCGGTTAATACCTTCTTCCCTCCATTCCCAGATAAAGTATATACACAATCTCAAATTCACACTCAACTTACCGGGATTAGCTCGTCACGATAGAGGGTTGAGCGGGCCGCACCCCCCCAACTGTTCTCCGACCGCTCATTTCTTCGGAGTACTGTGCCAGCTCCCTGTATAAAAATTTAAGAAACAAAAAACTGGCATAAATCTAAGAAAAAAAGATCCTGTCCATATCTCAGGTGCTGCTGTGCTCGTGACAGCCAGCCCAGGTTAGGCTTACCTTTCCAGAAAAAGCCAAGCCAACATACCAACGGATAGCGGTTAAAAATAAAATAAAAGTCAGCCACTATGGAAACATTACCTAACTATAAATATTATAACTAGCCACAATGAGCTATCTCGCTAACGCAAAAAAGGAAAAAAATCGAAAGCACTCCCTGGCGCAGAACATTCGAATCCTAGTGCCACAGCGCTAGAAGCAAACCCGGGTGGTCTAGAATCCCATTTGCTTTTACTGTACACCCAGAATATTTTTTTCGCAAGCCCTTCAATATGTGTTATATCTCCGTCTCCGACAAACCACCAAGTACGAGTACCGGTACTATTATAACTTGTGTCTATGTGCCGTGCCAGTGCAGTACTAAATGCGCTTGTCCGGTAAGGCATGACAGAGCCAACGCAAGGAAGATGGCAGTTCGGTTTCCCCCTAGCCTAAAACCAACCAACCTAACCGCCCCTACAAGTACCTCCCCTATGGATAAATGGATGGATAAATGAGTGTCCTGTGGTATGATATGAACCGATTGTGGTATGCCGGTAGTCCCTCTGCAGTGTGTGCTGCTGTGCGCGAGGTAGTGTGTCGTACTCTGTTTACTGGCAAGGCAGGTAGGTACTCGAGTACGGTATTCTGGCAGGGAACTGTACCAGGATCTTACGGTATGATACGGCAGTCAGGGTGTGGCTAGGTAGGCAAGCAGGCACAATACAGTGCCATAATCTTATGCGCTCTGCTAGGATCGTGCTCGTGGGATTACGACTCTGAAAAAATGGTGGTTATACTAGAGTATTTATTAGATAACGTTTGCCTAGGTGCCGCGCCGCACTTATTTACTGAGGGGGGAAGGAGGGAAAGATGAAGCTACCTGAATCCAGCTCCGCTTGCAACAGTAACAAAACACTTCCAACCGCAGTAACAGTGAGAAAAAAAAAGAAAAAAACAAGACCCACATGAAGAAAAGTCTGAACTCCTTCCCCGGAAGTTGGTGAAGATGCTACAGACAACACGCGGCCACATCGCTACGAGATATCTTTTCCGATCGATTTCGTAGAAATGGACCCGAGGGCGCAACACCACCAGCGTTTAAGAAACCTTCGGAGTCCGGTAGGGGGGTTGATGTTAACGCTACTTGTGCTAGCTCTGCACTATCCCTTGGGCGGTCTAAGACAGTAAAATTCGCAGCCAGGCACACTCAAAATTATGATTCGTTGCAAATTAATGGTTGCTTTGACGCCGAGCCACTTGGACGTTCAAATCGGTCAAG
>Ga0307507_10007665_pt1 | contig 15478 bp, 8 predicted proteins | sample 7_EM_MG_FD_207223 | JGI IMG/M metagenome (GOLD analysis project Ga0307507, IMG submission 207223) | Populus trichocarpa ectomycorrhiza microbial communities from riparian zone in the Pacific Northwest, United States - 7_EM | ecosystem: Host-associated > Plants > Roots > Unclassified | place... | reverse complement strand
CACCAGGCCATTAGAGCTAGCAGGAAGAAGGAAGCATGTCAAAGCCCATAAACAGAAAGCCTTGAGAAGAATTTTATTCCCCATACGTGGATGCAATATGCCTGCGAGAAAGAACGAAAAAAAAAAAACAGAGTCAGTTGGACAGCTCAACTGTGTTCCTGAGCTGAACCAAGAAAATTGAAGAGACTGTGTACTGTTGAGCCTGAAGAGAGTGTAGAAATCAAGTGCAGACATAGGAGAGAAAAGATACTCCTAGTATCCTCTTAAAGGCTCTTCTGGGAGGAGACACACATTATTAGAAAGAAGAAACACCCTTTAATGCAGGAGAGGTACTTGCTCAACACATGGTTGTGTCTGGATTCATTTTGATTGACAACAACCCTTAACTCTTTCTGGTTGCTGCTTCATTCAAATTAGCTTCTCCGTGAATGGTCAGGTCCATCTACAATCCACAAGAAAAATGTTTCATAGTCTTTGTTTGTCTTGACTAGGGAAATTGCCTGGAAGTTCCACAAATTTCCAAACCAAACCTCTCGTGTCTTGCCCAATCAAGCTGAACATCATATGTATACTTGCTTGATCTTTTATGAACTGTGCTCTTTCCTAGCTAAAGTACTAGACTGGCAGTATACTAAGCCGAAAAATGTAGTAGCAGAGCATTCATCCATCAAAACGGTGAAGTCTACTCTTAAGAGTACTGACTCAAATGCTAATGAATATCTTATTTTAATGTTTTAAAAATATTTTAAAAAAAATTAAAATTTTATTTTTTTTATTTTTTTATTTTTTTTAATGTTATTAAATTATTTTGATGTGTTACTATCAAAAATAATTTAAAAAATAAAAAAAATTATTTTAATATATTTTTAAGCAAAAAATACTTTAAAAAGTAATTGCTACCACACCTCCAAATACTCATTCTTCCTTTCTCATTGACATTTTTTTTTTAAAATCTTTTTTTCTAATTGCTTACATAAAAGGATAAAAAAAAAAATATTAATGAAACTCTAAAATGATATTTTTCTTTGATCTTTTTTTTTTCTCAATTCAGCTTCTTCATTTTTTTTATTTTCCTTATTTTTAATTTTTTTTTTTCATTTTCATCTCATGATCTCTCAAGATACCTTTAAACCAATCAAGTCAACTAAATAATATTGAGATAACTTTCACATAATTTACTTTTAAATTCAGCTAAGTAAAGAGTTAAGTTAAGAGGTTTTTTTTGGTTAATTTATCCTTTTGTTCTCAATTTTGTCTTTAGATTTTTTTATCGGTCAACTAGGTTATCTTTGAACAGGTCAAGTTGATAAAGTCGGGCTGGAGTCACTCCTACACGATTTAATTTTAAACCAAGACAAGGCAAGAAGTTAAGTACAAGGTTTTTTATATCAATTTCATTATTTTTTTATAAATTCCATCCTTTCTTTTTTTAATAATCGATCTAGATGCCTTTGGATTGGCCAAACCTACTGATCATGTTGAAAAAACTTTCATATAGTTTAATTTTAAACATAAACTAGATAAAAAATTAGATTAAGATGTTTTAAAATTAACTCTCGTTAAGCTAGATTTAAAAAAAAATATCAAGTAGTTATTTATAAATGGTATGTTTTTTTTTCATATTCAAAAATGTTAGATTAAGATGTTTTAAAATTAACTCTCGTTAAGCTAGATTTAAAAAAAATATCAAGTAGTTATTTATAAATGGTATGTTTTTTTTTCATATTCAAAAATGTTTTGATCTAGCCTTTAAACTAGTTTTTATCCAAAAGAAAAACACATGCGAATGTGATGTCACGATATTTAGGAGATGCTTGAGAGTGAGTTTTAACTTTTTTTATTAAAATTTGATTTTTTTTTTCTTCAAATTAATTTTATTTAGTATTTTTTTAATAGTTTTTATGTGTTGATACCAAAAATAAATTTTAAAAAACAAAAAAAAATTATTTTAATGTTTTTTCAAGCAAAAAATACTTTTAAAAACAACTGTTACCACACTATCAAACACATTTAAAAAGCCTTTTTGGTATTTACAATAACAATTATTTTTTAAAATATTTTTTATTTAAAAATATATTAAAACTATATATTTTTTTAATTTTTAAAATTTATTTTTGATATTAATATATTTCATCTCAAAATATAAAAAAATAAATTTTAAAAAATAAATTTCACATCTTTATCATACTTCAATCATTATGTAATGTGTTTGGTTGGTTTTAGAGTATCTATTCGCCCGCCCGCCATCTGTTCTGCAAAATGACACAGAGAGAAACTCATTCATCTTCTTCTTCTTCTTCTTCTTCTTTTTTTAATTTTATTAGTGCTTTAAGCTGCTTGCTTTAACTTTCAAGTCAGATAAATGTAGTAGAACAAGGTATATAGCTCCAACATGTACTCTTTTCTTTTTCCTGCTAGGAGTAGTTGATTTCAATCAAAAAAGTTCTTTTTCATGAAAAAAAGATATATTGTTATGGCACCAAATAACTTCCAAGTAATGTTTTTTATTATTATTATTATTATTAAGGAACATAAAGGAATAAGCGTTCTTGTATCTGGGCTTTTCTTGATTTTGTTTTTTGATGGGCTAGACTCTAGAGAGTTGATATGTTTGAAGCATGATAAAAAGCCTGTACCTTCTATTATATTTCAGGTATTAAGGACATTGAATTGAATCGGCAGTGTGTGATAGATGGCATTAAGGCGCTTATTTGGGTTCTCAGAAGGGGAGTTGATGCGGTCAGTTTGTAAGCCTTGCTCTAGATTAATGAGGCAAACAGCTGGAATTTTTAGTGTTGTAGGAGCTTTTGGTTTCTAGATTCTCTGTAGGTTGCATTATGGTATGTTCTACTGTCCCTATTACGTTGTTCGTTGGCATTTGCTCTGTTTCAGTATAATGCTTTTGATGTTGTTAAATGACTGAAATGCGTGTATGCATCATCATCTTGCTTTTGGTGATATTTGTCATGTTACTGATTGTAAAGGTCATATACGATCAAGTCTTGAAAATGAGGTTGCATAAAGCTCGTGCCTTGTATTGTTGGAGGAGGTTTTGAACTTAGTGATCTTCCAGACAAAGTTGAGCACTTCGTTTCCAAAATAAGCATACGAATTGACATCCTAACATGAAAGATTGGCCATAATTTGCCATCAAACCGAATATCACAACATACAATTGTGATCATGATGATAGTCTTTATTGGTTGTATCTTGGTCTTGGAGGAGAGTCGTTGAAGATACTAAACTAGTATTTAAAGATGGGCAGTCATGAAAAACTCGGGGAAGACTTGTAAATGGAAGGGTTTAATCTAATTGGTGTTCCTTCTTAAAGAAACTACTGGGATCATTTGAGGGGATCTCATGCGTGTGTTGGGGTTGAATCAAATGGTATTCTCATTTTATTGACGCAATCTTGTTTTACTAACTTAATCTATTAAGTGTGTAATCTTACGAACATTATCCAGTAAAGCATCCTGGAATTTCAGATGATATGCCTGATATGACTAAGGTCATATAGATGACTGTCTCTGTTGCAATGGAGATATAAAAACCTATTAAAATGCGAAAAGATCAAAGAAAGGTGTTAAAAGTTTGTCAAACCATGGCAATATCCTGGAGATCAAGCGTGTTGATCTTTGAAGAAATCTTGAGTTGATTGTAAGTTGAAATATTTAAAGATTGAGTTGTGGTAAAATCTTGAGTTAGTTTCATGGTGTGCTGTTGAAACAGCTTTGATACCCAAGTCATAGGTACAACATACTGTAGATACGGAAAAACAAGTAAAAAACTAGAACATTAAAAGTAGCATCACGTATATCAAAGCATTGGAAACTGCATGATGCGAGGAATTGCAGCTACAATGCGTCTTTCTGAAGCAGTTTGGATTTGGTGCTTCTGAATTAATTTTTTTCAGCTTTTCGTTGATCATAAGACAGGCTAAATGATATTTTGATATGTGCATTTGGAAGGATTTCTAGTCCATTGTTGTTTTCCAGTTGTGTAGCCTGTTTTTCAATTTTGGTACACATTTAGCTATGGTTTTATCATTTCATATTCTGTATTCAACTAAACATTCAATGTTCACCTATCATTGTTCATGCAGGTCCTAGAATTACAAATCCTAGGAGTCTTCTCGGTGGGCTGCTTGTGGAGCTGTATGTTGGAGTTCAACTTCTGCTCTGCTGGTCCGCCTTTTCAGCCCAGAATGTGAACCCCAGAATATAGCTGCTTTATGACAAAGTAAAATGGCAATAGGTTACCCATGAGGGTTGAATTATGCTGTGGTAAATGAGCAATTTGAGACAATACATTTTCTCGGTTGACCACCAGGACCGAATTCATGCAGTGCCTGATTGTCCAATAGTTTGATTTTTTTATCAAATGACTGATTGAGTCTTGAATCAGCCCCCTCTGAGAGGCTGGAGTCAGAAGAGAACATACTTTTAGAATAGGGATTCGAGACAGAGCAGAGCCGTAGCTCTTATCAATGTTTGGAAAGGTAAAATAGCTATTGATGGGAGGCCTATTCTCAATTTTTTATGTTGTTTAATATTCTTGTGATTATTCGATCTGGGAAAGGTTCTTTAACACTCCTCTCACTTGCAGCACATATTTTAGGGCACATCGAGTGATGATACTACATGATATTTCCCAGGCCGTTGACCCTCCTTAAGGCTTCACTACCGTATTGAATAAGATAGTTGAGTCTGGGTTCATCCAAAAAATTCAAGTCTTGTGATGAGTGATCTATTATATTGTTTTAATTGTTGGACGTGGGATAGGTGCTTTAAAAAGTGCAACCACACCTGAGAGATAGCAGGAAGTTTCAGCAAGTTTTGTTCCGGGAGCTTCAAGGCGACGTATTAGCCTGATTATTAATTTCTTGTATATATGGAATTCCATTACACTTTCTGTAAACAATTTGGCATCAAGCTGGATCACAAGCTTGGAAACACATGTAGATGATTTAGATTCTAACTAGCTAGGATAAATATTGTAGCCTTTTTCCAAGAGATCAAGTGACTTGTAATTTGACTCTATGCAAAATTATAGCTAGCCTAGACTTCTTAGAGGCAAACCAGAACCCAACAAGAGTACACATAATCTTATAGCTAGCTTAACATGAAACAAGTCAGTAGAGGGTAGAAATGTGACAAAGCGTTTTGAATGATTTTGCTTCACACAAACACGCATCTATATATGTATGTATCTGAAGTAAATTAAAGTTAAAAATCTCAACTTTTTGTTATTGGTTTTGACTTGAGATTTATTTGATCATCATCAACAAAACAAAACGAGTGAGTGAGTGATTTGAAACATTTCATTTGATGTTGATACTAAACTTATCGTTCAACTTTGCTTTCCGTGGAAATGGAGGACTACTTCCCTTGCATCCCAAATTGTCCATGAAAACCACCATGCCTGCTGCTTCTGCTAGCTCATCCTCTTTTGTTGAGGACTTGTGAGTTTAACCCATTCAACTAAAGGCAGATGATCAATTACGCGTACATATAGGAGGGTGTCTGTCTAGTGATCATGCACAGCTCCAAATTTCTTTTGACATGACGCGCTCCTTTTTCTTGCACCATCTTCTATCAAGCCCCGCTTTAATTCCCTTGAAACAGTCCAAAATTGGTTGTCGTGCCGGATTGGTAAGAACGCAGCACTGAATTAAGAATACATTACAATAATGGTTTCTCGGCTTCACTCTCAGAGGTTTTTTAACACAAAGCTTGGCCTTTTAGTATCAGCAAAGGTCGAATGGAGGACAGAACAGAAGCTTTTAAAATTGTTAGTTGCAGAGCACAAGTGGGCATAAACAAATCACAAAAGATCAACGTATTTACAGGTCTAATCACTCTTAATAATAATTCATTGCCATCACCTCCAGGCATATATATATATGCCTGGAGGTGATGGCAAATATTTTAAAATTTACGACAGAACACGTAAAAAAAAATACAGAGCCTAGAGTTAAAACCATTCAACAGAGTAGATGCTTGCTTCCTTTGACGAGATTGAAATTACACTTTGGTATGTACGAGGGAGGAACGAAAACAGCTTGAAATGACAAGCAAGAAATCATTAGAATCGGCTTTTGTTAGGGGAATAATGACTCCTCCTCCTCCTCCTCTAACTAGTAACACTGATACAAAAAGAAAAGGACGTTTTTCTTGATTGAAAATGTCCGCCAGCTAATCTTTGATATAAATTAATAAATTATAAGTAACCTCGACTAGTCCCTAATGTTTGATATTATTATCAATTGAATTTTAAATCCCATGATTTTATCAATTATGTCCCGAAATTAGACAATATCACCCTCTCTGTTCATCCACTATTAGCGACTGTTTAAAATCCACCATAGATATACTTTCAACATTAAATCATGATAAACTCCTCGCTACTTCATTATTTTATATAAGAGGAAAGTGGAGAGAAAAATTTTCTATAACTGTCGACTAAAACTATGGTTTGTTTTCATGCCTTGAATGAAAGCATAAACAAAGATTTAAAAAAAAAAAAACAGTTATTAACAGAAAATTGATGGAGCGTCAGCATTGTTTAATATTAGATTATGTTTAGAATAAAATAAAGATTTTTGTAGCTAAATTAATAATCAAATAATACATTTAATAAAATTTTAAAATGCGTGATGAATTCACAATAGTAATAGATAAAGTTTATTATTGATTGTTACAATAAATTTACCTTTGTATCTCTTCGTAGAAAAATTAAAAAGTTAAAATATGAAGGTATTTTAGTTTTTTGTGCTGATTCATTAGTTGTTAAAAAATTAAACATGAATATTATTATTATTATTTTAGATTATTTTATACAATAAAAATACTTTTCTATCTCTACTGTCGATTATCGTACTGTCAATAAAAATACTTCTCTTTTGGACTTTGCACAAACTCTACTTCTTTGCCTCTTTGACAACGCGGCTTCGTTTCACCTGTACTATGAACATCAAAGATAATGTTTTTATTGCGATGCAATCTGCGGTGCACAAACGGTTTCTTAACTCCTTGTTATCGAGCAATATAATATAAGTAGAAGAACATTTCAAATATTCCATGACATTGGAGTTTCTTACAATGCTCGTGTGAGTAACACTCGAACATTTTATTTTTTTTCTTCTTTGTTATCCATTGAAGACACACTCATTTGAGTAAAGATTCAACAAGATCGTCCCCGTTGTTTCTTACAGAGATACCATTTTCTTTTTTCTTGAAATGGACCCGGTCATGGTGAACATTGAACAAAGTCGAAGCATTTTGTGAGTGAAAATCTGACACAAAGTTACCAAGACAAGAACAAAGGTATCTAGTTCCATTGGCCACTAGGGTTGGGATGTGGTGTCACGTAATTATCGAACTAGTTTAAGTTTAGTGAAGTTTGTGTTTTCCAGATGTCACCGAAACATTATTTTTCTCCTTTCGTCTCTTCCTTGCCTTCATCATTGCCATCATCTTACCTCTCCCTCTCCTTCTCTCCATTTTTCCTCCTCCATGCCATGGCTTCCTCCTCCTTAAAACACCATAAAAGCCACTCCCTCAACGGCTTCACCACCCCCGCCAAGAGAACAAAACTTTCTTTCATTTCTGACTCTGAAATCCAATCAGAATTCTCCCACCATGACCAAACCATCGCTCGGATCAACAACGGCAGCTTTGGGAGCTGCCCTCAATCTGTCATCTCAGCCCAACAAAACCTCCAGCTCCAGTTCCTCCGCCAGCCAGATAACTTCTACTTCAACACCCTCAAACCTTCTATACTTCATTCACGCTCCTTAATCAAATCTTTGGTAAACGCTCATTCTGTTGATGAAATCTCCCTTGTAGACAACGCCACCACCGCTGCTGCTATTGTGTTACAAAACTGTGCATGGGGTTTCAACGAAGGAAGGTTTAGCAAGGGAGATGTTGCTGTCATGTTGCATTATGCTTATGGTGCTGTCAAGAAGTCTGTTCAGGCTTATGTCACGCGCGCTGGAGGGGAAGTTATTGAGGTACACTTGCCCTTCCCTGTTGCATCAAAGGAGGAGATTGTGAGTGAATTTAGAAAGGCCTTAGCGAGAGGGAAAGAAAATGGGAAGAAGAAAGTCAGGTTGGCTGTGATTGATCATGTTACTTCGATGCCTAGTGTTGTTATTCCTGTTAAAGAATTAGTTAAAATTTGTAGAGAGGAAGGTGTTGACCAGGTTTTTGTTGATGCTGCTCATGGAATTGGGTGTGTTGATGTTGATGTGAGAGATATTGGGGCTGATTTTTATACTAGTAATTTGCATAAGTGGTTTTTTTGCCCTCCTTCTGTTGCCTTTTTGTATTGCAGGAAGAGAGGAGAGGATGGTAAAGGGGGTGATCTGCATCACCCTGTTGTGTCTCATGAGTATGGTAATGGATTGGCTGTAGAGAGTGCTTGGATTGGGACTAGGGATTATAGTGCTCAGTTGGTGGTTCCGGCGGTTTTGGAGTTTTTTAATAGGTTTGAAGGTGGGATTGAGGGAATTAAGAAGAGGAATCATGAGAAAGTTGTGGAGATGGGGGAGATGCTGGTGAAAGCTTGGGGGACTAATCTTGGGTCTCCACCGGAGATGTGTGGGAGTATGATTATGGTTGGATTGCCTGCTTGTTTAGGGATTTCGAATGATCTGGATACTTTGAAGTTAAGGTCACACTTGAGAGAGCATTTCCAGGTTGAAGTTCCTATTTATTTTAGGGCTCCAGTTGATGGAGAAGTTGATTCAATTACTGGCTATGCTCGCATTTCTCATCAAGTTTACAACAAGGCTGAGGATTATTACAGGTTTAGGGATGCAGTTAACCAATTGGTCAGTGATGGCTTCACTTGTGCATCTCTCTCTAATTGAAGAGGTATGCCCTGTCCCGAATTGTATGCAGGGTTTGTAAAAGCTATCTTGATGATCATGACGAGGGTTTTCTGTGCCTGTTTACTCACATTGTCAATCTATGTGCACTTTTCGTTTGCTAATCCATTGATAGATAATCCATCAGTTTCTTTTATAAAAAAACTCCACTTTTAAATCCGTGATAGCTAGGTGATTAGCCTAAGTTTTGGAACTGATTCCAATACGTTACGCTGTTGTGATTCAGAATATGCACATCTAAATTTGAGCGTAATCGTGAAATTTCCCATAAATCAATCAGATTGCAGAATGTTTTTATGGAGCGAATCTTTTGTTGCTTGCCAACTCAGAAAGTTCAATGAACTCTGCTGGTTCTGTTATTGTCCATCATGATAATGCAGAGAAGTAATGCCTTTTTCAGATTTTCTGGGGATGAAATCAGTTGTGAAACTTTAGGTTGTTTCCTTACATTTAAACCATGGAAACTGGCAACTGGCCTTTCAAGAAATTTTCATGAGTAGAATTATGAAGAATAAGAATACAGAAACACAACTTGCTTTAACCAATATCGAGCTCGTGTTGAATCAATTAGTAAAGATCTGTGAAAATGAATGTGATCTTGTTAAAGATAGAATCTGCAATAAAATAAACATCTATTCCAATGATTTTTGTCTTGTTTTCCTACTTATTAGTCAAAGACTGTCTATCAATCTATCACAATGATATAACAGGTTTACTTTCCTAGAGCAGTGATACCTTTCCAGTTTGGGACAGCCCTCCCCCAGGTCCATGTCAAATTCCCTAGCTTTTGTCTTGATTTCCTAGTACTCTACTGGAAAGGGTATCTTGGCTGTGATTCAGGGTATTTATTAGGGGTCTGGTTTGGGATTACCAGCAAAACAGTATCTATTCAAGGACCATCCTTGGAATGTCTTGTCAACATGTTAGTCTTTGGATAGATGATTTCCCTGCCATTCCTTCTCCTGTTATTGAATCAACAGCGGAATTTTGCGCAGGGGATTGATGTGTGGAAGTTGTGCTTTTTTTTACTGAATACATAGACACAAATATTTAAATCGATCGAATGAAATTATAGAGCATGATTTTAAGATAGTAGTTGCTGATCCTCCACAAGTTTCATGCTGCTAAATTTCTTTGCTTCTATGAATATCTCAATCTTGCTGTCCCCTTGTGATTGTTTGGTGCTTCTTTTGTTTATCCTTAATGACCTTCATGTTACTATACTTGCAGCACCTTGGCCTCTGAATTGAAAAAAAAATGGAAAAGAGTTGCTCATATGCAAATTAGGGCTCCCTTCTAGTTTGTTTTGTAAACAACATGATAATTGGATAAGGTAACTATCTGATTAATTGTGGCTCATTGAGATCCTCATCGCACAGGAAGATCCACGCATTGGTCTCCTTCATCAGACTTGACCATTAATGGGGAAAAAAAAATGATATGTCTGTTTTTGTGGGAACAAAGTCTATGTTTTTTATGGATATAATTTTAATGATGTAGTAGGATTCAGTCTTTAGAGTTGTTAATGGTTGGTGCATGTGGAATTATAAATTTCTCTGTGCTCTTGCAGTTGGACGCTGCGAGGAACAAATCATTTCTCTTCCTGCATTTTTCATTAACCAAAACTATAAACCATGTTTGCATTTCAATCTGCAGTTTTTCAGTTCTTACTGTGCTGATGAAATCTGTGGAATAACGTATTATTTTGATTTTGCTTCTTTTAAGCTGCCTTGACCTGGAATTTTCTGTTAGTTTGCAGTTCAATCTTCAATGAGGCACAGTAGAAACGTTTCCAATGACCATCAGCCAGTGATCATGGTTTCGGTACCACACTCAAAAGTTGACAAACAAACTTGAGATTGATGATGAGTATCAGAGTTCCAAGTTTGTTTCTTTACCCCTTTTTTTTTTTTTTCCTAATCATTTGAAGTTGTAGAGGAGATGAACTTGTCTGTTGTTCTCCCAGGATATTCATGTAAATATTATCCAAATAATTAATATAAACTATTTTCAGCATGCTTTTAACCCAATATGCTGTGGAGATTGTAGAGTAACTAATATATTATATCATCGGTTATTTTTTTAGCATCATAAAATTGCTCGTTTATATCAATTATTGACAACTTATTTGGCTACCTCAAATCCTGTTTTGTTCCCTCTACACCTACAAACTAATTGAATAAGTGTTTTAACTTAACAAAGGATGGTGATGGTGTTGGTGTTCATACAAGGATTGCATTGACATTATCACTCTCCTCCCTCTGCATCTACTGTCTTCTTCTCTTTTTTTATATTTTTTTATGTTTTTGTAAATGTTAGGGACCAGGTTTGATATTGTTCTCTTCAAATATACTTCAATCCGGCTTGAAAGGTGTATTTAGGTCTCCTTTGTGTTTGTTTTTATTCGGCTTGAAAGGTGTAGATATTTTTTTAAAATTGTTTTTTTGTTTGGAAATAATTTTAAATAATATCTTTTAAAAAAAATTAATTTTTTATATAAGCACATTATACTAAAAAAATAATTTGAAACAAAAAAAATCAAATTTTTTCAAAAGAAAGGTTGGATAACAAAAACAAACATTGCTTTAATAGTACGATGGAATTGTGTTTTACCTCTATTATAATTTTAAAAATATTTGATTAATTAACCCATATTACACATATTTTAACTAAAAACTCTTTTTAAAATAAAAAAAAAAAAAAAACTTAATTTCATATTCTTTTTAAACATATTTTTTGAAACCGAGTAATTTGCTAAACGATAGCGTAAAGTAAAGTTGGGAGCTGGAGTCGGTAGCATTCATGGTAGGTGAACTCTGTGTAGTGTTATGAGTTATGACAGTCGGCCAGCCTCCATCATTTTGTTGCTGCAGGCAAAGGATAAACCAAGAAAGGCACATCCAGAGAGGAAAGTGGGCCAGAAAGGCAGCATTGGCTAGCTTACAAGATTTTGCACGTCATGCATTCATACTATTTGTTGGAGGAGGCGAAAGTGATGAGTCCACCGAAATAGATAAAAAAAGAGATGATGTTTTTGCCTCTGCTCTTCACTGCTTATCCTTTCCCAAAAGTAAGAAGTACCAAAAAGAAAGAAAAAAAAACAGGAACTACTGCTGAAGAATGATGACTCAATCAACACTTAAATTGGTTATTAAAAAAAAGTTAATTAATTGTTTTTAGTTGCATGAACAATACGGATAATTGATACCGACAAGGATAAGGGAAATATAGACATCGCTAATCACTATTACTAACCAACACTGTTATAAGCTACAAGTGAACTTTAAACCAGGTTATAAGCTAAACCGAGATCATCTCGGGTTTTATTAGTACGCAAACAAATAAAAGAAACTGACTTTGCACGAGATTGGGAAGGGGGAGCTCGGCTCGCCATAAAAAGGATCAGATCAGCAACCAAAACGGGTCCCAAATCGGCTCTGAATTCCATTTTTTTAGCCGTAACCCATGAAAAGCTAAGACATGAAAGGTGAGAAAGGGTTAAGATCAATCATGGTCCCTTTTCTTTACACATATACTCAAATCAACTGCTATATTCTCCATGAAAGGCAATTTCAGACCCTTCACCCAATTAAATCACAACATAGAATTCTCATTCCCGTTTAATTAATGCAAGAATAGCATTGGTAGGCTCAAATAACATTCTATTTAAAGTAAAAGGATTGGTTTTTAACTTAGCCGTAACAAATTTCATTGGCTGACAGCATCTAACTCTTGGGAGATTCCCTACACTTGGTACCTCTCTTTTTTTTTTATTGTATCAGAACACAAAAACCCACCACACACAAACACATTCTCTCTCTCTGGTTTTGTTCTGATTGAGGGGCCAATTTGAATCCAAGTCCTGCTTGTACAAATTAGGGTGGGAAATTGAGCCAATTTCAGCAACTTTCTCTTCCTTTTTTTTTCTGTAATAAAGGTACCAACTTTCTTTCGTTTTCTCTTTATTTTATTGTTCATGTTATTATTTCAATTCATTAGGGTTCTTTTATTCTCTCTTTTTTGCTAATTCTGATTGTTTTTAGATTATTTGTTAGTTGTTCGAGGATAAAGTTTCGAACTTTATTGTTTATTTTGGGTTCTTAGTGAAATTGCTTTGTAATTTCTTTTCTGGGTTTCCACCGGAATGTTGTGAAATTAGCTGATTTTTATTAATTTTTTAGGAATTGGGTCCTTTTATTTTGTTGAGGCTGACCAAAAAGATTAATTTTTTTGCCCTTTATCGTTTTGGGATTTTGAAATTCCGAAAACCTGATATTAAATACCTGATTGTTTTCATTGCACCAATGTTCTTTAGTTTAATATTTTGCTGATAGTGACATGGAAGTTATCTTCTTTTAAATCTTTCTGCCTGCTGCAGCTTATTGAATAGTTCCATCAGGTACAATTGAGTGAAATTTTATTGGTTTCCTGTTTACTTGATGAGGTTGCAAGCCTAAACATGAAATCTTTAATTTATTTTGTCTACATTGTTTTAGTAACTGAACACGGAGTTTTCGTCCATTTGGTTGATCGCAATAATTGAAAGATGGGTGTTTATGACTGAATTTTTTAGAATCAACTCTGTCCATTCTTTACATACTCACAGGTATTGAAGAATTGCCAAGCTTACTGAGCTACTTGTGCTCTGTTAGTTATCTGTAAATGTTATGGTTTCTCATAGCGGATTACATTTTGGGTTCCAATTTTTTACTTTTTTTGTTTTTTTTTTGTTTTAGGCAGGTAATGGTGGAGATAAAAATGATAGCTATTTGTCAGTTGGGTGGTGAATTTGTGACGGATAAGGATGGTACTTTGTCGTATAGAGGTGGTGATGCTCATGCTATAGACATTGATGACCAAATTAAGTTCAATGACTTCAAGTTGGAGGTGGCTGAGATGTTTAATTGCAGTGTCAATACCATGTCTCTCAAATACTTTCTTCCAGGCAATAAGAAGACTCTTATTACCATCTCTAATGACAAGGACTTGAAGCGGATGATAAAATTTCACGGGGATTCTGTCACTGCAGATGTTTATGTGATTTTGGAAGATAATTTTCTGCCTGGTGTCTCAAATTTGCCTGCCAGTAGGTAGTCTTCTTGATGCTAAGCTATAACTGTGGTCAATTTATTGATCTGTTGGAGTCACTTTATCAATTCTTGATTTTGTAGATCAAGCAGAACAACTCTGTCTGAAGCAGTGCCTCCTATTGATGCTCCTCTTGCCATTTTGGAGGATATCACTCAGCCTGATAACTCGCTTGTGGCACCTCTTGATCTTGATGTTGTAGATGATACCAATAATGTTGATATTCATATTGAAGATCAGCAGATTGATCCACTTGAAATTTCACCCATTCTTCCTCTTCTTGCTTCCAATGATGAGAAACATGCTAAAGGTGCACAGCAATGGCAGAATACTATTACTGGAGTAGGTCAAAGATTCAGCAGTGTTCATGAATTTCGCGAATCATTGCGTAAATATGCCATTGCACACCAGTTTGCATTTAGATATAAGAAGAACGATAGCCATCGTGTAACAGTTAAATGCAAAGCCGAAGGTTGTCCCTGGAGAATTCATGCGTCAAGGTTGTCGACCACTCAACTAATTTGCATTAAGAAGATGAATCCAACTCATACATGTGAAGGGTCGGTGGTGACAACAGGACATCAGGCAACTCGGAGCTGGGTAGCTAGTATTATTAAGGAAAAGTTGAAAGTTTTCCCAAATTACAAGCCCAAGGATATTGTCAATGACATCAAACATGAATATGGAATCCAACTAAACTACTTCCAGGCATGGCGTGGGAAAGAAATTGCAAAGGAGCAGCTTCAGGGTTCATACAAAGAGGCATATAATCAGTTACCATTTTTCTGTGACAAGATAATGGAGACAAATCCTGGTAGCCTGGCAACATTCACCACAAAGGATGACTCAAGTTTTGAGCGCCTATTTGTCTCATTCCATGCCTCATTGTATGGTTTTGTTCAAGGTTGCAGACCTCTTCTTTTCCTTGATAGCTTACCTTTAAATTCAAAATATCAAGGTACATTATTAGCTGCAACAGCTGCAGATGGGAATGATAGCGTGTTTCCTGTTGCTTTTGCATTAGTAGATGCAGAAACTAATGATAATTGGCATTGGTTCTTACTTCAAATGAAAACTGCACTGTCAACTTCTTGTCCAATAACATTTGTGGCAGACAAACTAAAGGGCTTAAAGGAATCAATTGCCGAGATATTCAAGGGCTCATTCCATGGCTATTGCCTACGGTATTTGTCTGAGCAACTTATTCAGGACTTGAAGGGGCAGTTTTCTCATGAGGTTAAGCGACTAATGATTGAAGACTTAAATGCTGCTGCCTATGCATGTAGGCCTGAAATCTTCCAGAGGTGCATGGAGAGCATCAAAAGTATTTCACTGGAAGCTTACAATTGGATCCTCCAAAGTGAACCGCAAAATTGGGCGAATTCATTTTTTCAGGGTGCAAGATACAATTACATGACATCTAACTTTGGAGAGATGTTCTACAGCTGGGTATCAGATGCACATGAGTTACCAATAACACAGATGGTTGATGTGATA
>Ga0307507_10007664_pt1 | contig 15480 bp, 6 predicted proteins | sample 7_EM_MG_FD_207223 | JGI IMG/M metagenome (GOLD analysis project Ga0307507, IMG submission 207223) | Populus trichocarpa ectomycorrhiza microbial communities from riparian zone in the Pacific Northwest, United States - 7_EM | ecosystem: Host-associated > Plants > Roots > Unclassified | place... | reverse complement strand
GACATCTACGGTTAGTTTGAGACCACGTATAAGTGGTGTCGTTGTAGATGATGGATGGGCAATCAGCGTATGCAATAGCTGCTCTTTCCAAGAAAGCTATTGGTGTGAGGGGAGTCGAGTTCACCGGACTTGGCTTTAGTTCGTCCATTTTTGCTGCTCTTTTGAGTTCGTGTTTTGCACTTGATGGCCTTTTTTTATTTTCTTTGCTCTGACGTTAATAATGTTCTTTTTAGGAGTATGGGTATAAATACAAGTGCTCCATTGATGAAACATAAGACGGTGGATGGAGTTTTGCTAAAAAATAGGAAACGTAAGACATGAGTGGATGGAGTTTTGCTAAAAAATAGGAAACATGATTTCCAGTTTGAGGAACGATCTTTTGTGTGTGTTTTTCCCCTGTGGCCTTATCTATATGGTAATAAAAATTAATTTTCATAAGAGAAACAATAATTTAAACCCTGTAGTTTAGTGTAATTTTTTTTTTTGTTAATAATATATTTTTTAACAATATATATATATTTTTAGCATAAAAATGAAACCAATTAAAATAAATGTTCAAAAAATCATGAAACAAATTAAAATAAATGTCCAAAAAAATCTAAATGATTTGAGAAAAGGATGAAAAGGCGTTCTTTTTAATGCCCCATTATCTTATTAATGAGTTCTCTTTTTTTTGACAATTTATTTTTGTAAACAGCATAGTTTTCATAAATTACTTATTGTAGTTTTAGAAGCAAGTTTTAATTAAAAAAAACATAATGAATTGATATTTTTATGTAAATATATTTAAAAATATATGAAAAATAAACTTGAGAAAAAAATATTTTTTAACTATGTTATTTATTGTATAAAAACTCAAAGTAATTTAAATAAATATAAGAACATAAAAATATAAAATAAGGATAAAAAAGATATATTTTCCCTTATTAATGCATTACTTTTTCTTAATAATGTTTTTATCAAAAGTATTGTTTTATAAATAAAGAAATTATCATAATTCTAAACGAAGGTTTTAATAAGAAAAAAAATAAGAAATTGGTAATTTTGAAGATGATATATAAAAAATATAAGAGTAATAAACTTGAAAAAATTTATATAAACAATTCATAATAAAAAAATTAAATAAACACATATTTCTTCTGCATTGAAAATTTAAGGTTCATATTTAATTATTTGAAAAATAATTTTATTATAAAAGATGCTAATATTTTTTTTTCAAAAATAATGATTTAATTGGATAATTATTTAAACATATTTTTCATAAATCTATTTAAAAAAGAATATAATTATAGAATGTAAAGGAAAAAAATAAAAATAAAAATAAATTAAAGTTCTAGATCGTTGGTCCGTGTTACAATGCGGGTTAGATCAAATTTCTTTCTGAACATAAAAAAATATTCATACGTTGCTAAGTTTTTTCTAACATTTTTTTTAAAAATCGTGTGGGGTTAACTTGATATAAATCGGTCGACTTGACGGGTTCAAAGACAACTAAATAGCTAATATAAATGTAGTTTGACTATAAAAAAAATAAATCAAAATGATTTTTTTAATATTAAAATGAAAACATATTGGATTGACTCAGATATAACCTGTCAAATCTGCAACCATGGTTATAAGACCATGACAACCCATAAAAAATAAATCAAAATAAATTATGAAGTCTAGTTTCCAAATATCAATTTAATTTTGAAGGATGAGATAAAAAAATTCAATTAAAAAAGATCTAAAACATCATCCAAGTTAACCAAGGTTAACTTGTCAAACCCATGATTTAAGTCATGAGACTAAATAATCTTATAGAAATAGAATCAAAATAAATTATGAAACTCAATTTCTAATCAATTCAATGTTGAAGAATGAAATTGAAAAAAGAATCCAATTAGAAAAAAGAAAAAAATAACTCGAGTCAACAAGGGTTAACCTGCTAAACTCATGACATGGATCATGAGACCGAGATAACCTTATAGAAGAAAAACAAAAAAATAACTCAAGTCAACCTGAGTTAACTCGTAAAATCCGTGTAAATAGTCATGAAATTAGGATAACCTCATTAAAAGTAAACCAAAACAAATAAGAAAGTCTAATTCTCAATCAATAAAATGTTAAGAGATGAAATTTAAAAATAAAGCAAATAAAAATAAAACTTGAGTAGGTCATGTTAACTTATTAAACCTGTGACTTGGGTTATGAGATTAAATAACTTTATAGAAAGTAAATCGAAAAAGATTTTGAAGTTCAATTTTTAAAAATCAAATGTTAAATGATAAAATTAAAATTGAGAGAAAAATATATTAACAAATAAACACTATTAAAATGAGTAATACTTTGTAAGGTGATGCACAAAAAAAAGCACCACATTTTTTTTTTGTTTTTTTAAAAGTTTTTTCCTTTTTGATTTTACATAAAAAAAAAATTAGAAGTGTACAATGTTAATAAAAATAAATGATTGTATTCCATTGCCATGTAGATATTTGCTACTAACATCTTAGTGATTCTTAGTAATTCATTGATTTATTAATTTTTAATGACTTCAAATTGAGAAGTATAATAATATATCTTGTTATAAAAACATGAAAAGATCTCAATTAAATAAATTTATTTACACCTAAAAGTTTTGTCCTATATATGTGGTCCACTTAGGTTTTTATTTTATATATAAAAAAAAACAATTTTATAGTGGAATTTCTCTTCCTAATAAATGAAATACAAATTCACGCGGCTTCGTTATAATATATTTATTTTTTGAAAAGCATTTTGTTACATAAGATTATATATAATGAACATTTTTCTTTTATTTGAGGAACATGTTCCATAGAAAGGATTATAATTCAGTTTATTAAAAATATCCCATTTGAAGGCTGAATTACAATTGAGCTCTCTATTTGTACTAAAGCTTTGCTTGGTAACATGATCACATCTTGATTAATAAAATTTTGATATTATGTTAAAAAATTATTTTATTTAAAAATTTAAATGCTTAAATAAAATCTTAAAATATAATTTATATAATTTTCCAAAATCAATATTTTATAAATAGTTATTATTTGGATTGGGTTTCCAAATAAATCCTAGGGTTTTGAGCATGTATATTATCCCCGAAAGAACATTTCACCCAAAATTTCTTTGTATATTATATAAATTGATACTTATAAAATTGATTAAAAACTACATTTTTAGTATTAATTGTTAATGTGCAAGAGCAAAAATAACAATTATGAATTCAAAATCTAACACTTATTGGACAACATTGTTTATGAAAGTATTGAGACAAAAACATATTATATCGATCCGGGTAAATCTGAGTTAATCGGCTAAATTTATGACCTGAGTTATGAGACTGTGATAACCCTATAAAAACTAAATCGAAACAAATCATGATGGACAGTTCTCAACTAACTTCGTATTGAAGGATAAAATTGAAAATAAAAATATTCAATTAAAAAAAAACAAAAATTCTAGTTAACTCGGGTTAACCTGCTAAACTCACAATTCAGGTAATGCACGCTATTGGATTTCACTAATTTTTATTCCAAAATTGTTTTTCATTTAATTATAAGCTAAACAGGTGCATGAGATTTTTTTTTATCTCGAACAACAAATTTTATTTTTTTCTAAAAAATAAAAAATAAGGGTGGTGTTTGGGACTAAAATAAAAATATAGTGCTAATTTTTTAAAAGTTTGATAAAAAATTTTATGTCCCAGAAAAAATCTTTAAAACACAAACAAACAATGAAATGGTGTATTTGTTTTTATACGTTTAAGAGGTTGAAAGTACATTAAAAAAAAAAAAGGCCAGACACAAGGTTTTAGTGGCATCCATGTTTGGATGACCGAGATTAAATGTGTAGACCATTCAATCTTGACTGGGGCTAGTAGCATCCATGTTTGGATGATCGAGATTAAATGTTTAGACTAGTCAACTATGTTATTTGAATCACTTCTTGAAAGATGTAGGTAACTATGACTTGTATGATTATTTAGTAAGTTTAGCATCGTGAGTAAAATATAGACCTAAAATGGTGTGTATGAATTGGAATATGGAAATGAACTATAATTTTTTAAAAGAATAAATTCATAGATAAATTAGATATGTATGGGATTAATTATTAAATCCTTATAATGTATTCTAACACATTGTATAAATTGTAACATGTTGACATGTACCTCTAATCCTAGAGCATATCATTAGATCTCAGTTGATTATCTTTCTTTTGTATTAGGTTTAATTATGTAATTCGTAGGTAAAACTTAAATATATATTTAAATATTGTTTAACTTTCTTTTGAGTTATATAACCAAGTATAATATAGATGTTTATGAAACTAATGACATGTAATGCATTAAATTATCTTAGTGAACCAAATATAAATGTATTTAATGAAGGAGGGGTGTGTGTGTGTAATACGGTTAATTCTTATGAAAAGTATTCTATGTAGAATTATTGTTTTTAAATGATATGGTTGTGAATGAGTTTGAGGAAAGGTTCAAGATGATTGGACTATAATTATGACATTGTTTTAGGATGTATAGAAGTGTATCGATAACTTGAGATAGTCTTAATATAATGAAATCTCTATTGAAATTCTGGTAGAAATTTGGATAGAACATATGTAGCTAATGCTATAAATTTTTTTTCCATGGTTTTGGTTAACCTATGGGATAGACATAGGGTTTTTCATGCTAAAATTTAGGGATGTTACATATTAATACTATAGATAGAATCTTAGAGTAAATACTAAAGGAGAGGACAAATAAAGAAAAAACAAAATGTTTCCCACAGAAAAAAAGACCAAAAATCCCTTTACAAAAATCACTCCCATAACTCGAGTTGACTTGGGTTATTTTTTTTGATTTCTTCTATAAAGTTATTTCGGTCTCATGACCCATGTCATGAGTTTAACAGGTTAACCCCTCTTGACTTGAGTTATTGTTTTTAATTTTTTTTTAATTTCATCCTTCAACATTAGTTTGATTAGAAATTGGGTTTCATAATTTATTTTGATTTTATTTCTATGAGGTTATCTCAGTCTTATGACTCAGGTCGTGGGTTTGACAAGTTAACCTAAGTTAACTTAAATGGTTTTTAGATTTTTTTTAATTGAATTTTTTTAATTTCATCTTTGAACATTAATTTGATTGAGAATTAGACTTCATAATTTATTTTGATTTATTTTTTTGTTAGTTGTCATGTCTTATGACCATAGTTGCAAATTTGACAGGTTAAATCCGAGTCAATCTAATATGAATCCATTTTAGTATTAAAAAAATATCATCTTGAATTTTATTTTCAGTCAAACTACATTTATAGTGGTTGTTTGGTTGTCTTTGAATTCGCTAAGTTAACCGGGTTTCATCAAGTCAACCCTACACAGTTTAAATTTTTTTTCTGTTAGAAAAACCTTAGCAACATATGAATATTTTTTTATGTTCAGAAAGAAATTTGATCCAATTCGCATTGTAGCACGAACCAATAATCTAGGTCTTTTATTTATTTTAATTTTAATTTTTTTCTTTTTTCTTTTATAATTATATATGCTTTTTTTAAATAGATTTATGAAAATATATTTAAATAATTATCCAATTAAATCATTATTTTTGAAAACAATATTAGCATCTTTTATAATTAAATTATTTTTGAAATAATTAAATATGAACCTTAAATTTTCAATGGAGAAGAAATATATGTTTATTTAATTTTTTATTGTGATTTTGTTTTTTATATAATTGTTTTCAAGTTTATTACTCTTATATTTTTTATATATCATCTTCAAAATTACCAAAAAAAAAAATTTCTTATTAAAACCCTCGTTTAGAATTATGATATTTTATTTATTTATAAAACAATACTTTTGATAAAACAATTTATTAAGAAAAAGGAATGCATTAATAAGGGAAAGGGGCTTTGGTTAATGAGATATCTTTTTTATCCTTGTTTTATTTTGTTATTTTTTTTATATTTATTTAAATGAATTTGAGTTTTTATGCAATAAACAACATAGTTAAAAGAATATATATTTTTAATTTTTCTCAATTTTATTATTCTTATATTTTTTAATATATTTACATAAAAAATATCAATTCATTATGTTGTTTTTTATTTATTAAAACTTGCTTTTAAAACTACAATATGTTAGTTAAGAAAACTATGCTTTTTATAAAAATATATTATCAAAAAAAGAAAAGAAAAGAACGCATTAATAAGATAACGGGGGTGTTGATTAAAGAGGTGCCTTTTATCCTTATCTCAAATCATTAGGATCTTTTTTGGATATTTGTTTCAAATGCTTTTATTTTTTATGAAATAAACAACATAACTAAAAAAAAGATATATATGCTTTGTTAAAAAATATATTATTAACAGAAAAAAAGAAAATTTTCACTAAACTACAAAGTTTAAATTATTTTTTCTCTTATGAAATTTAATTTTTATTACCATATAATTAAATAATTTATTTTTTAAAAACCATCCTGTTACAAGATATTATATATCTTTGAGCTTCTTGAAGTTGTTTAATCATGTTAATAACTTTTTATTTATTAATTAATTTATATAATTTTTAATTTATTTTATTAAATTTTCACCTCAATTTCTAATTCTCAATTAAAATGTTTGATGTTGTTCACAATACGTCTTCATTTTTCTTTTATCTAAAAACCAACTCTATAGAAGCTGTACCGGTTTTACCTGCAGGAACCCTAGTATATATGTCTGATGTGTATTTATTTATCACATGAATTTTTTTAGGTTAGGTACTTCGTTGAAAAAATGGGATTATATGAAAAATATGATCCAGTCACAACATATATGAATGCGTTTGGGAACGCGATGCAAACCACGTTTTCAAAAAATTTATTTTTTTTTTAAAATTTAATATGATTTGTATTTTTTGGATCGTTTTGATGTGCTGATGTCAAAAATAATTTTTAAAAAATAAAAAAATATTATTGGCATGCATTTCGGTACAAAAAATTATTTGAAAAACAACTACTACTACACTGTTAAATACTTTTATAGTATAGGGAGTACTATTTGAGGAACATGTTCTATAGAAAGGATTATAATTCAATTTATTAAAAATGTTCAATTTGAAGGCTGAATTACAATCGAGCTCCTATTCGTACTAAATTTAACAATTCATATTTTTAATTTTTTTTGAATTTTTTAAATTTTATATTATTTTCTTTAGTATTTTAAGATTATTTTAATGTTAATGTGATGATGTTAAAAAAAATTAAAAAATAAAGAATATTATTTTAATATATTTTTAAATAAAAAACATTTTAAAAAATAATTTTTAAAGCATTTATAAAATCTTAAAACAAATCCATGGCAAGGCAATATTAGAAATTGGGCCCTCCAAATTTTTGTGTTGATAACGTTGCTGGGAGAAAGAGAATAAATGCCACATTGTGACAAAATAAGGATTTGGTGGAAAGACAGTTGGAAATTAACATCCTTGCTTAACTATGTGAATTGGGGCCGGCAATTAAAGATTTCTGTCGCGAATAGGAATGACAATTTATGATGTAAATAACTATTTTAATTATTTAAAATTATTAGATAAAAATTTAAGATATAATTTATATAATTATTTAATATATATTTTTGAACTTAAAATTTATATATACTCATATTATTTTGTATTTAATTTGTATTAAAAAAAATAAAAATAATGATATTTAAACTTATGACCACTTGATCAACAAGATTTTAATATCATATTAAAGAAATATCTCATCTAAAAATTTAAATAATTAAATACAATTATATAATAAATCTTAAAGAAGAAAGTAGGGTTTTGAGCACGAATTGAATATTACTCTACCTAACCGACTCTATCTAACCAAAACCTGACTCACATTTAACCCAAAATTTCTTTGTATATTATATAAATTAATACTTATAAAATTGATAAAAACTACATTTTTAGTGTTAACTATATTAGATGTGTGTTCGGCAGTGGATATATCAAATTAATACTCAAAACCTGATCTGATAAAGTTCTTGTATCCAAAGCTCACAGCCATTGAGTAACGAGTCCGATAAAATTTCTTTGTAGATTATGTTATCATGCTTTCAACTCATATAAAATAAAAAATAATGAAGGCCACAAGAATCAATTTCCGTTTTGTTTTGATAGATCAATAATAATAAAAAGGTCACTTAAACATCATGTAGTTACCATTGAGCTATGCGGTCTGCGTAAAAAAAGCTTTACAACGCAAAAAAATGAATATGCAAGTATTTACAACTTGTTTTTTTTTATATCAAGAAAAAATTATAATCACAATAAATTAAAAATCATCTATAATAATAAATATCAAAAAATCGTTGAAAATAACTAAGTTGATAAAAATAAAAACATAATCCTAATTTTTAAAAGTTTCATAAAAAACAAATTTATGTCCCAAAAAAAACCCTTGAAAAAAATCAACAAACAATGAAATGATGTATTTTTTTTTATAAGTTTAAGGGGTTGAAAGTACAATAAAAAATCTCATGAATTAATTGTTAAAAGATAAGAAATTCTGTATTTTATGTTTTGGATCTAGCTTCTTGTGACATGTTTTTTGTCAAGTTAGAGTTTCAAAATGAGAATGTGAGTTTAATGTAACTTGAAATACACATGTCAAGCTTTCCATGAAGGTATTATGGGCAAAACTCCGATCTCATTTGGACCTCGAATCAGACCTGCAAACTCGAGCCAAAATCCTTCTTGTAGCAGGATTCTATGCTTTCACACTAGATATTCAAATGAGAATATCTTGAGCTTCTGATATCAAAATCAGGCGATTTTAAAACCCAAATTTATCTACACATATAGGACTACAACTTTCATGAAGGACTCAAAGTTAGATAAAATCATTTTGAAGAACAGAATCCAAACGCAATTTGGTTGGTCGAAATGGATCTCCAGATCTGATTTGGAAACTGACAATGCCGAGCATCCCAATACGACTGAGAGTCTGGCATAAGAACATGAGAATGTGGGCTTAATCTAAGTTGAAATAGACATGTCAAGCTTTCCAGGAAGGTATTATGGGCAAAACTCTGATCTTATTTGGACCTCAAATCAGACCTGCAAACTCGGGCCAAAATCCTTCTCGCAGCAGGATTCTATGATTTCACACTAGATATTCAAATGAGAATATCTTGAGCTTTTGATATCGAAATTAGGCGATTCAAAAACCTAAATTTATCTAGACATATAGGACTACAACTTTCATACAGGACTCAAAGTTAGATAAAATTGTTTTGAAGAACAAAATCCAAACGCAATTTGGTTGGTCGAAATGGATTTCCTGATTTGATTCGGAAATTGACAATGCCGAGCATCCCAATACGAGTGAGAGTCTGACATAAGAACAGTGGGTCTTAAGACCCAATAAAGGTTCAAATCAATCCTTTAACATGTCATGAATGAAAGAATATAGTTGGAATGGTCAGATATTGCAAGAAACCAAGTCAGAATCAAAGTCTAAATTGCAATAGAGTTGGTATGACAACAGAATTGTGATAGCAGCAGAATCAGTTTTCAACACAAATTCTGAGAGATTTATCCAACCTTAAAGAGCAAATAAAGAAGGAACGAATTTAGCATAATGAAAACTCCTAATTAGTCTAAGAATCCTGAAGATTTCAGCAGTAAAAGGGGAGGATAAAGAGACCAGAACACAGCTGAAACATGGTTTCGAAAAACATTCCTTCCTTCTCTGCTTTTGTCAATTTTCCTGCAACAATGAACTAAACTACTGAATTCGATTCAAGAGGGATACACACCATCTCTATTAGCATGTTGTGAGAAGTAACATATCATTGTAATTCATTCAGATTCAAGTATTTATTTTTTCTTGTTCAGAATTATGCTATTGATTGTTATTCAAGCTTATTGAATTATTTTGAGATGGCATGTATGCTTTCTAGTTTGTTTCAATCCATAATTGTAATTAGGGACTAGAGTAAGAGGCAAAAGAATTAATTTGATTGCTACAACTCTCATCTTGATTTATTAGGGGAGAATAAACCAAGTTAAATTGTCAAGCTTTTGAACATTTGCTTATAATAAATACATAGATTTTATTCCTAGACTACTGCTGAGTGAATGAAAATTGCTCTCAATATTACATTCTCTTGATGATAAGAAATTGATTAAAGAGCTTTTTCTAATTAATATACTCATAATTTCATTGATTTTCCTTAGCTTTAAGGGATATCAAATTTATTTGCTTGACGTGAAAGAATATTTATTTTACTTCGATGATCAACAGATTTATAGGAATAGATGTGTGGACCTTTGAACTGATTTAACGACATATCAATGTATTACTTTTAGAATTATTATTTCTTGAATTTCTCATTCAAATCCCCCATTCTTTCTCATTTCAGTATATTGTAGGAAGATTAAACGAAATTTCCCTTGGGTTCGACCTGGTTTTCACGATCATACTATACATTTATTTTGTTTATGATAGTTAAGTCAGAATTATATTTTGGTGGTTTCAATGACCGACCATCACCACATAATGGAACTTATTTTGCAGCGAGCGTAAGATCTTCTCTACTACACGTGTCTCTTTTATCTCCCCATATCTCTTTATTTGATTGTATATGGCTATTACTCTTGACTATTTTGAAATATTCTTTGATTCAAGCATATGTAACTTTTCAAAGTCACCACGTAGTTTTTGTAGATGTACCTCTCTCACATTGTTAGCTTCTTGGTTAGATTCTTGCAAAACTTTTCATGTTTGCTTGGCAGTAATTGCATTGGCCACTATCTTAAAAGTGGCGTCATCCAGACATTGGTGGATGATTGTTAGTACTAGTTGATCCTTCTTTCATGTCTTTTGCATGGCATCTCTCTGGGCTGAAGTCAACGTTCCTCCATCCATAAGCTCCTCAAAGCCTTTTTCAACTGTCTCCCATATATCTTGGGAACCTAGCCAAGCTTTTACTTGAATACATCAAGTTTGATAGTTGTCCTTTCAATCTAGAACATTGAAGTGGAAAATTTGAATTGACCATGTTAAATAATCAAATCTAAGCTCTGATACCACTTGTTGGTAAAGAAGGATAGGGTGTGGTAGCTAATTTATAAGAACAAAGTTAAAGAACAAGAAGAAAAATGAGAGAAATGATATTTTATTAAGAGTTTTCTTAAAAGATACATATTTATAGCTCTTCTCTATATCTTTCTATACTTGTGTATTATGTTTAAGACTACAAGCCTATTTATAGGGCTCAAGTCCTAAATAATCATGGGATTAAATTACTTAAAGAAAATTCTAATCTTATAAAGAATATTTTAATAAACTATTTTATTACAAATTCTTTTTCATTAAGAATTCTTATATTAACCAGGATTCTTCTTTTAGCTAATATTAAAATTTTTACAAACTCTAAATTTTATTAGACTAAATCCTAGTTGATATTAAACTTCAACAGTTTACGAGGCCAATTCTTCATCAAGATATGAGATGTTTTCGACAAGAAAGATTCTTCGCTTATCACTTTCATGAATACAAGAACTCGTGCGCACGAGGACAACACTATTGAAAGCATTCCGAAGGACACAAATCCTTGTGGAAAGCATATACTATTATTCTGACAGGAAGAAAATACATAGATCACTACATCGTACTATTAGAAACCTAGTTAAACCCACCAACATAACAATTAAACTCAGCTCATCCACCACTACTGAAGGCAATAAGGATTAGGCTAAGACTAACTCAAGTGTATCTCAACCTCCCTAGTTTATCTCTTGCTCTTGTGTATCCAGTTATCTCATACTACAAATACAAGACCTTAACCTGTGTCATAGTTAAGCAGCCAACATATTATATTCTATTATATGGTATCAGAGCACACCTGTCTTACATCAAATTCTTTCTTCCTCCCTCACCATGTCTACTGTAACAACCCCCTTCTCCATTCAAACATCACCTTTGATTACCTTCACCAACTTCAATCCTGTTAAACTCACTCGGGACAACTATCCTCCATGGGTCCCTCAAATTGTTCCTCATCTTAGAGGCGAAAACCTCTTCGGGTATGTCAATGACACTACTCCCCCCCACCGTCTACTGTCCTTTTCACCATTGATGGTGTTACCAACACTTCTCCAAATCCTGCCTTCTTACATTGGACTATGCAAGATCAAATCATTCTTGGTGCAATCAATTCAACTCTCACCGAGAAGATGCTTACCCATGTTACACGGTGCACAACCTCCAGATCTCCCTGGACAACATTGGAGACATTGTTCATGTCCCAGTCCCGGGCACGCACCATACAAGTTCACTATCAATTGGCTACCCTAAAAAAAGAAAGCTCCTCTGTCGCTGACTACTTTCAGCAGTTCCAATCTCTCACTGACTCCCTGGCTACTGTGGGTCAGCCCCTCAATGATTTTGAAATAGTGGCTTTCTTACTTGCTGGACTAGGCCCAGACTATGATCCTTTTGTGACGTCGGTTACAACTCGAGTTGAACCCCTTTCCGTGGAAGAGATCTACGACCATCTCCTCTCCCATGAACTCAGACTTAAGCACCATCAGTCTGCCATTGACCTCTCTGTTACTGGGGCTCATTATGCTGCCTATGGAGGCAATTCTTTTTGCCACTCTCGTAGCGGCCACAATTCTATCCTTGGTGCCCCACCTTCTGGACGGGGGCTTTCCCGTGGAAATTCCAACCGACAGTTACGTGGAAGGGGGCGTAACACTCACTCCTTTCCTGGTCGTGGCTCCTCATCTTGCCCTGTTTGCCAAGTTTGCAACCGTGTGGGTCATATCACCTTTGATTGCTACAACCGCTACAATGAGTCCTCTAGAGACTCCCTTTAGCTCCCGCAGGCCTATCTCTCGGCTCCTTCCCATGTTCCTGACCCCAATTGGTATCCAGACTCTGGTGCGACTCATCATGTCACATCTGACGTGATAAATCTCAACCTTAAAGCTGAGGAATTCCATGGCTCCAATCAAATACGAATCGACAACAGTAAAGGGCTGTCTATTCATCATATTGGACACACCCGTCTCTTTTCTCCGACTCTTTAATTTGATCTTCTTAATGTTCTCCATGTTCCTAAAATTTCCAAAAATTTATTTTATGTTCACAAATTCACGATTGATACTAACACTTTCTTTGAATTTCACCCGGATTATTTTCTTTTAAAGGATCAACGTTTGAAGAAGTTGCTACTCCATGGCCCAAATAGTTATGGTCTCTATCAATTTCCATTATGCAATAATAAACCATCCCCTTCTGCTTTAATTGGTGAACGCGTCTCTCTTCCTCAATGGCACTCACGGCTTGGCCATCCTTCCTTCAAGCTAGTCAGACAAATCCTTTCCTCCTTCAAACTTCCAATATCCACTTCTAAAGTCTCTAATCCATGCTCTGCGTGCCTCAGTTCCAAATCCAAACAATTACCATTCTCCAAGTCTTTCTCCCGCTCCACTTGTCCTTTAAAGCTCATTTATATGGATATGTGGGGTCCTACCCCCATTTGCTCTACATCTGGTTTTAAATATTATGTTTCCCTTTTAGATGATTTTAGTCGATACACTTGGTTGTATCCCATTTCTTGTAAGGGTGATGTCACTAGCATTTTTCATAAATTTAAAATTTATGTTGAATGCTTCTTCAAGGAAAAAATATGTGCTGTCCAATCTGATTGGGGTGGTGAATACCGCCCTTTTCACAAACTCCTTCAATCTTTCAGCATCTCCCATCGTGTCTCTTGCCCACACACACATCAACAAAACGACAAAATTGAGCGCAAACATTGACACATTATCGAAAATGGCCTAGCCTTACTTTCTCACGCAAAAGTCCCTCTCCAATTTTAGGATGATACATTCTCTATGACATGCTACCTTATTAATCGCATGCCTACCCCTGTGCTCCAAAACAATTCACCCTTTCACACTCTTTTTCGTCGTGAACCTGATTATTGTTTTTTACGCACTTTTGGATGTGCATGTTGGCCAAATTTACGTCCATATAATAAAAATAAACTCCAACCACGGTCTCTATCGTGTCTCTTTTTAGGTTATAGTCCTTTTCACAAAGGGTACAAATGTCTTTATTTACCATCTAATAGAGTTTATATTTCACGGGACGTGGTTTTTAATGAAAATTCCTTTCCATGCACGTCTGCTTCTCCTCCATCCTCTTTGCCCCCCAACATGTCTATGTAGGTGTTCAACAATCCAAGTCCACTACTCATTTCGCATGACTATAGGCCCACGACAACATCTTCTTTAGACACTCCATCATCAACAGAAAACATCATCCAACATACTCTTGGCACAACACCATCCCACAGTCCATCATTATCTACTTTAGATCCCTTATCTTCCCTTCCCTTACCTGCTCCTTCCAATCTTACTCTCCCTGTCACCAACATACGAACACCTCAACCCTCATCTTATGACTATATGGTTTTAGATGGTTCTTTGACATAGTATCAGAGTCTTGATGACTAAGCGGTCACGAGTTCAAATCTCACCATCTCTATTTATTTGATAAAAATTAAATACAAAGTAATGTGAGCTTGTGTAAGTTTCAAGCCCAAAAGGCTTTCACTTGAGGGGGTGTATTAAAGAATAATATAAATCATATCTCGGGACCTGACCTAAAAGTTTAACCTATTGGATTGAGACGGTTCTTTGACATGTCAAAGAACCGTCTTAAGACAGACTTGATTGTTTTCCATCGACAGGTTGGTCACGGTTTGCTATCCAAAATGTAGTGCAGTTTTAGTTTTCGTAACAGGAAGGTCTACCAAACCATATTGCAAAGCAACGTGCATTATCTCCTACTGGAAACACTAGCAGAAAATCGGAGAACACCAACAGAATTACCGACGTAATATTTTTGTCAGAAATTTTTACCGACGGATATAATTCCGTCTCAAAATCTGTCGATATTTACCGACCGATATAGTCCGTCGGTGACATCGTCGGTATATACCGACAGAATACGTTTGTCGGTATATACCGACCATATCGCCGACGGCCGAGACACTTTTTTTTGAAAGTTGCAACGGGGTGATGACATGGATTTTTTCAAATGATTTTACCGATGAAATTACCGAGGGATTCAAACCGGGATAGCCGTACATCGACGTGGCACTTCCACTAACAGAATCACCGACGGGTATACTGACGGAATGTGTTCGTTGGTGATTCCATCGGTAAAAGCCAGTATATACCCACTATGCCGACACTCTCTTCCTCTGTTTCTCCTTCTTCTTCCCCTTCTTCTTTCCCATCCCACCTCTCCCCTCCCAAACTGCAGCCAGCCACCCATCCCAACTCTCCCCTCTTCTCAACACAAGCACTCAAGTTTCTTATACTTTTGTACGTGGTCACAACATCCGTTCTTGTGGATTTTATCATTTTTTGTAAGTAAATCTATCCTTTTTAGTTTTAACATTTAAATGTGAATTTTATTGTTTTTTTAGT
>Ga0307507_10007663_pt1 | contig 15481 bp, 4 predicted proteins | sample 7_EM_MG_FD_207223 | JGI IMG/M metagenome (GOLD analysis project Ga0307507, IMG submission 207223) | Populus trichocarpa ectomycorrhiza microbial communities from riparian zone in the Pacific Northwest, United States - 7_EM | ecosystem: Host-associated > Plants > Roots > Unclassified | place... | reverse complement strand
GGCGTAGTCAACGCGTTTTGGACGTTGACTTAGGACCCTAGGTTCAGTAACACTTCTAACCTAAAGTACTCGACCAAATCTTCGTAAACGCGATTGTTCTGCGTAATAGATGTAACTTGGTATCTCCTAGTACTTAGTAACACTTCTATTACTAGTTTTCCGCAAGCCTAAGGTAGCATAGTATCGCCGGGAACCCCTATACAAGACTATCTCTTCTGTTAATAACCTAGCTGCTCTATAGTTGACTATGTGTTTAACCACTAATTAGTGTTGGTCACATAGGGTAACTCACCAATAACGACTACTTGAGTAGGTTACAGTAATGTTGGTTAAAAGCTTATTGATTCTTGTGATGAGGAAGGGCGAGGAGCTTAAGGCTCCTCGCCACGCTAGTGCTGTGGCGACACGTGATATATTCCCGACAGATATAGAGCTACAGCGCCTATATTATTAATTTGGACACCCCTTAGTTGAGAAATTGCAAAAGCTACTCTATTATACTGGCTATAAAACTAACAGAATGGCCATTAAGCAACTAACCAAGTTCTGCTACTATTATTAGAAGTTTAGTAAATCACTAGGCAGATTCCGCTTCACCCTATAAAATAATATTAATTTTAACTATAATATCATTGTTGATATTATATACATTAGCGGATTACCCCTCCTATATATTATTAATAAAGGAACGCGATTCTAAGCTAGTAGATAGCTATAAGATATCAGCACTAAATATATATAGGACGTTCTATAGATGTGCTAGATTAATACCTACCTAGGGCCACTAGACCTAATTACCTATAACGCTAAAAAGAACTTTATTAGTAAAGAATTTAAGCAATACGCCACCATTATAGGAATTAGTATAAAGGGAGTACTGGTTAAAGTATATAACTCTATTAGAATGGTAGAGCGCTACTATAGTCTATTATAGCGAGCCTATTAGATTATTATAACTGAAATCCCTAAGATTAATAAGGAGATGGGACTCTAAATGGCGTTTAAAGCAATTAACGATTTAGCTAGCCCTAAAGGACTAGTTCCTATACTTCTAGTCTTTAAAGCCTACCCCTAAATGGTTAAATCCGATGTACTATCCCCTATGGTTATACAACGCGCTGCCGCAATTAAAAAGGCTATAGTAGAGATATAGAAGCTATAAGCTAAACGATAGATTGCTAATACACTAAATATATAAAACGGACCTAATGCTAATGCGATTTATGATCTCCTACTAAATTCATCCGTTTTGGTTTAGAGAGAAGGAAACACTAGCCAAAGCGGCTATTAGGACGGGCTATTTACCTTACTTACCATTAAGGGTGAAATATATACTGTTAAGCTGTCTAGCGGACCTATAGCCTTTTAATCTACGGTTGTAAAACCCTACCTTTAAGTAACTAAATTATAGGAGTAAATTATTGGACTAAAATTACCACCTAAACCTCTATTTAAGTTAGTCCTTTTTAAGACTGTCTTAGAGAGACCTACTAAAGCTTAGCAATAACCCCTAAAATAAGGCAGAGGACACCCTTACAAATACCCTCTACTTACAGCCATAACTGACACCACCATCTACCTATAAGATAACAGTTAATTTAGTATTTAATTCAGCGCCTCCTAATAGAAGAAGCTTACTAGTCTACTTAAGAAGGGAGTTTTTAAGATTATAAGACTTATGGATATACCATAAGGCGTACAACTCTTTAATTCACGATTTATTAATAAGATTAAGAATAAAGGAACTAATAAAGCCTTTAAGAAATCCCAACTAGTTATATAAGCTTATAATAACTTAGAAAAGGAACTGGTTCTTACCTAATTATTAACTATTTAATAAGTTAGCTAATAACTAATTCTCTATATCGCCGCTATAAAGCTTCTATAGGTATAACTTTACCTCTAAGATATTTTATAGGCCTACATACAATTAACCACTACACTAAATTAAGAGTTCTATGTACGACCTCTATACGAGCTAATTAAGCAACTTGGGATTAATAAGGCCTTGGTTTTAAAGGTTATAAAACCACTCTATAGAGTACCGGAAGCCGGTAACCACTAGTTTAAGATATATTACTTACATTACATCCAATAGTTGTATATGGACTAGTCTATATATAACCCCTATCTCCTATAGAGCAACGAGCCCTTTAGTATTATAGGCCTATAAACTAATAATACTCTATTCCTAGTAGATAAGACCTTTATAAACGCAGAGTAAAATAAGCTGTATAAGGCTAAGTTTATAGCTAAAAAACGGGAATAGCTTACCGTTAATACGCCCATTAAGTTTAATAGTGGAGTTATTCAGCTACTAACTAATAGGAGCATTACGCTTACTTAAAAACAACAATATATAAACCTTAGTATAATTAGCACTAAACTTGCCATAAGTACGGGATTAAGAGGAGCTATAAGAACCCTAACCCTAAAGAACTAGTATATCGCCCAATGTGCTAGAGGTATATATATTGCTTTAGTTTACTAACTAGAAGCCTTATTTAATTTATCCTTTACTGCCCAAGTAATTAACCCCAATAAGGAAGACGCAAAATAGTTAAATAAGTATCTAAACTAGCAAATTAAGAACGCTAATAGAGGCCTTAAGTTTATTAAGTTAGATATTAAAACCCTATAGCTACTAGTATTTATGGACGCGTTATTTACTAATAACAAGGACCTCTCTTTGCAGATTGGCTACGTTATTATACTAACTAATACTATAAAGAAGGCCAATATCGTCTATTGGAGCTTAGTTAAGTGTAAAAGAGTTACTTAGAGCGTACTAGCTTCTAAACTCTACGGTACAGCCCATGGCTTTAATATTGGCGTTGCGATTAAGTCTATAGTAGACAAGATCCTACAAATTAACCTCCTACTTATGCTTTATACTAACTTTAAGTCCTTATATAACTGTCTAGTACAACTCGGAACCACCTAAGAAAAACGCCTAATAATTAACGTAATGTGCCTCCGGCAAGCCTATAAACGGAGACAGATTACGGAGGTAAAATAGATTAACGGAGAGGCCAACCCTACTAATACTATAACAAAGGGAAAACCCTATATAGCTCTTTAATAGCTTATTAATATAAACCAAATTAACCTATAAGTTATAGAATGGGTTAAATAAACGAACTTAGATTTAGCTTAGCGTTATATAACTAATTATAACGGAGCGGACCCTAAATTTAACTAGCTAATTAGGATTTTCCATACCCGGCATAGAAAATTGCCATTAGCTCGCTTATTACTAGCGCCTTGGCGGCCCTCGCAATATATTAACCTACTACCCCTAACAATTCTTCTTCTTCTCCTTAGCTTAGCGTTTTTGTAATATAGCATTCTATCTATCGTAGTCACGTAAGGGGATAATTAATTTTTACTATATGATTGGGAGGCGCAGGGCTATAAGGTCACTCTAGGGCTAGTTCTTAGCGGTTTTGCTAGTACCTAGCACTTAAATCTGCTAAGGATTTGCCCTAAAGCAACCAGATATCCCTAACCGCAAGCCTATGGCTGCAAAACTATCTAACTGTGGTAGTCACACTAAGGCGGGTTTTTAGCGGTTTTGCTAGTTCCTAGCACCTGCTAAAGAATTGCCTTAAAGCGCTATTTACATGTGATGCATACTAAGTGCAAGGGATGGTAGGTGGGAAAAGCGAATTAGCCACGTAGTAACTGCGTTTAATATTCGCGAATATTGCAGGAGGTCTTAGCATTGTGCGTTACTGAGATAGACACTGCCAAGCAATATATAGACGCTAGTATCTATCTATCGCAGTCACGTAAGGGGATAATTGATTTTTACTATATAATTAGGAGGCGCAGGGCTATAAGGTCACTCTAGAGCTAGTTCTTAGTGGTTTTGCTAGTACCTAGTACTTAAATCTGCTAAGGATTTGCCCTAAAGCGACCAGATATCCCTAAGCGAAGCTCCTACGCCCAATAAGACATTGCCGTGTTCTGCTATATTTTGCTATATTGCCGCATTCTGCCATATTCTGCCACATTGTTATATTCTGCCATATTCTGCTATATTCTGCAGACCCTAACTTATAAGCTAACCAATCAGGATTTTCTATGCCCGGTATAGAAAATTGCTATTAGCTCGCTTACCACTAGCGCCTTAGCGGCACTCTTAATATCTTAACCTGCTACCTAGTAATCCTTACGCTAAGAGCGGTACACCACGCTAGAAGTAAGAGTTAAGGCAACGGAGGTTAGTGGTCTTAGTCCTAATATATAGGTGAAAGGCTTCTAATAACCACTGACCTAGTTGCTAAATTTGTTAATATAAACACCCTAAATCTTTAGCGAACTGGGCAGCGCCCTAGCGGAAGAAGTGGTTTAAGTAGCTACTTAGGTTAATCCCAGCGGCTACTAGATGGGAGGAAAGGATCTTACGAACCCCTAAAGAGGCAAAGGGTTTACTATTAAGACTAAATAAGGGGGAGTTAAGGGGTTAAGGGTCCCTATTAAACAGCTTTATTATAGCAGCAACTGGGCATAATGGGCCGCCTACCGCCGTGATAGCAACATTAACGCCCTAGTATTGCTTATTGGCTTTACTCTATTTAAGGCGGAATATCATCCCACTAGGTGTAAAGGTAATATCGTATCAGGTGGCCTTTTTTGCTAGGAAGGTCGTTCGGTTCTTAAGCTCCGCTATAATGTACATAATCTCGCCCATCCGTAGAAATCTAGCAAATGCGAGGGTGAATACGGCATCCGTGTTAATATCCAGTAGTAATAGGCCGTGTGTCACTACCTAGGCTAGAATGTCCCTAGTAATAGGTTACTTGTCCTTTTTTACTAAGGGAGAGATAGTGGCTGCTCCGGCGAGTAATTAGTATACTATAGGATCTTTAAATACTGTAATTAAGATGCTATAATCCACGTAACACAAGCGAATTGCGGAGACGTAGGCTTATAAGGTTTTAGCCTTAAGCCTACCTATCTATAGCTAGGAGGTACTGAACACGCGGCGGGCAATCCATTTGCCTAGTTCACGCGGCTTAGCTAGGTAGGGGGAGACCCCTTTAAGTACGCAGTATAACTCCCAGCTATTAACTACTGAGAAATAGTTCCTATAGGTTGCTGGCGTAAGGCCGTGCCAAAGAAGGAGCGCGTAGAGGTTGGATAGCGCGTTAACATTATCCTTAAAGTTTATAGGCGGTTGTAAGTAGTCCGTTAGGTTTACAGCACCTATTAAAAACTTGTTAGCTTTGGTAGTAATAAATTAAAGGCCCAGTGTGGGCAGAACTAATGGATAGCCATGGCCTAGAATTAAGATAGTGTATTAGCTAAGCCATTTGAATCACCTAGGATCTACTTCACAGATATTGTGATATCGTGAGCTATAGCAGCCAGCATAATCTTGCGGAGTGATTTGTTTGCTATGCTATGGACAACGGTCTTCTTAATACCGTGGTAAACCACCATGCTATTAGTGTGAATGGATAGCGCGCTATACTGCCAGTTAGTAGACCATAGATTAAATGTGTAAGCAATAGCATGCATCTCCTTCAGATTAATATGGTCTACTTATTAACTAGGCTTAGGTAATATGCTAAACGCCTAAGATTAAGGGAGGTTGGTAGTATATTACTGCCAGTTATCCTCGTGTTTAAGTTCCTTAAAGAAGTAAAAGCCGCCAAACCCAAACTAGGTAGAGGTGTTAGTAAAGAGATAAATGCGGGCACGCTTAACGTTATTAAAAAACAATACCCCATTACTTATAGTAAGTAGGTCAAGCCAGATATAAGTTACTTCGCAACTCAGTACTAAATCGCCTAGGTTTATACTTGTTTGCTAGAGTCTTTAGCTAAGTGGTAATAAAGATCCAGAGGGATCTAGAGTAAGATTAACCAAGCCTAATTACATAGGCACACCATATAAGGTAGCCCGCAAGCTGCTAGGCTTAAAGGAACGATAATAAGCCGTATTAGAGTGCGGTAGTGACCTTCTTAATAGCGCGTAATTGTTTCAGTAGTGACAATTAAGTTTGCATTTATATGGTGTTAATAGTATATCCTAGAACCTTAATAACAGTTCCTGCTATATCCTTAGAGCCGTTTTAAGGGATACCTAGGGAGTTAGTAACAGAGATATAAGTCTAGGTAATAGCCGCTAAGTTATTTAGGTTAGTAAGGATAAAGATAAAATTATCTAGGTAGTATTCTACCTCGTAAGGTAGTTGTGAATAGAGTATCCAGTATAGGCCTTCTGCGAAGAAATTAAATATAAGCGGCGCAGTTTAAAGACTAAAGGATAGGCAGCATTTCTAGTAGGTAATACCTTCCTAGGGGAAGCCCATTAATGTTCTTGCCCTATAAGATAGGGGGACTATACGGAACGCGTCTTTAATATCTCTCTTAAGCAGCAGATATCCACAACCTGCCAAAATAACGTGGGCCTGAATAGCGGTAACTATAGTGTATACCAGTGCTCCATATTCTTCCAGGATTGCGTCATTAACTGAAGATACTAGTGGGAAGGAGAGATTATAAATTTAGCAGTATCCTCTATCTAATTTTGGCACTAGGCTAAGAGGTAAGACTATAATAGGCCCTATTGCAATTCTAATACGTCCTTTTGCGAGGTCTAATATTATGTTCTTAAAGATAAGGTCGGTGTTATCCTAAGAGGAGTTGTGGTTCCCATAAGATCTTAAGGTAGAGATAGATTTGGTTCCTATCTCACAGCTATAGGTTAGGATGTCTACTAAAATGGCTAGTAGATTGCCCAGGTAGTTAAATAAAAGGGAGTGCCACGCTAAGATCCTTAGGGGCAATAGAGAGTGGTAGAGAGCCTTCGCCTTTATAAAGGTAGGGAATAATAGTAACGTATTAGGCCTAGGTCCTAGGCGTGTAATAAAAGTTAGTGTTGTAATTAGGCTAGACCCTACTTTATAAAGTTCGCCTTACTATTCCTAGGCGCAAGCTTTAGATAATGCGGCGTGATCTTTACCATACTTTAAGCACTTATGCGGGTATTTGCAAGCTGTATCATCGCAGCCTCTGCTGTTAAACTTACGGCAGGTATTAGAGGTATAGGAGGTGTCTAACCTAGGTCTCTTTAAGGCGGTAAAGCCGATAGTACTAGACATTGTAAGGTATAGTACTGTATACTAGGCTAGCATTTGCCAATTAGCGGGCTCTAGTTAGCCATTAGTTATTACAAAGGTGTAGTAGTTAAGTGCTAGGTTAAGTATATAACCTACCTAGACATACTAGGTTAATAAAATGCGAATTATGTTCATCCAGAGAAGTATGCTAGCAATAAGGTCCGGCAGGCATATGCAGAGGGCGCCAGTAATAACCACGTAATTAGTGAAATCTTTAAACTAGACACCTTTATCTACAAATAGCTTCCTGTCTGCCTTTACCTTCCTTATAATTAGAGTACCGTTCTTAATCTATATCTTATTAGCGATCTTAACCCAAGCGGTATAGACTTAGAGGCGGGCGAGGTTTACTAGATTAAAGGTGCCCTTAAAAATATCCAGGTAATCCCTTTTTATAACGCTAGGAAGGCGGAGTTTGAGCGACTTTACGCCAGGAGGGAGAGTCTCACTAAGGGCATTAGCTGTAGCAGCTGTTGCGGTGGCTTATAAGGCTAAAGCGGCCACGCCTAACTGTAATTAAGCCATTTGAGCCTGGTGGTATTTATACTAGCGAGCCTCCTCCGCTAGGTGGGCTTTACGCTCTTCCTTATACTTCTAAATCTCCCTTTTATCTTAGGCTTGTTCCCTTTGCTCTCTAGCAATTTCACGCTCTTCTATAGCAGCGGCGCGTATATCAGCTTTAGACGGCATTATAGGACTAATAAAGGAGGGTATAGCGGTTATAGACAATAGTATAGTTAAGGTAAGTCGTCCGGATAGGTTTGCTCGTTGGGATTGTGCACGCGTACGGATATCCCAGTTAGTCATAAGCGGTAATAGTATTATAAAATGATTCTTGAACGAAATAAATAATAAATAAATAATGAATATTAATAAGTTTAATAGTATTGAAAGCGAATTAGCCACGTAGTAACTGCGTTCGATATTCGCGAATATTGCAGGAGGTCTCAGCATTGTGCGTTGCTGAGATAGACACTGCCAAGCAATATATAGACGCTAGTATCTATAAGCTTTGGTTTAGAGGCATTTGTATAAGCCGTAATACGGGTTATATAATTATGGACCTATAAAAGGAGCGTGGAAGCTATTGCGTATTAATTAGATCTCTAGTTATTGCGTATATGCTACGAATAGTCTAGAAGTAGGCTTGGCTTTAGAGTGTAGATTAGCCTTCTTTTTAGAGTTGCTCCAGTGTCGGAATGTTAGTTATGTAACGTGGTTACAAGACCATAAAGCGAGACTAGCTAATCTAACCTTGAAGCAACCCCTTACTTTAAGACAACAATTAACTACCAACTTCAACACCGCATACGTACCACTATAAGTGATATTCGTGCACGTTGATAAAGCGAGTATACCGACACTTATCTAGTATTTTATTAATCCATTTCTTTACATAGCTAAGTTTAGTAGGTAAGAGTGGTCTATTTTTATAATATAGGGCCTAGTTTCTAGGGATAATCTTAATTTTATAGCCCCATGGTTAGTAAGGGGGTAGCTTGTCTATGTTTTTAGGGAGGAAATGCTTAATATATTTACGGAACTCCTTTAGTAGGCATTATAAAATGTCTTTATAGGTTAGTCCTGGATTGCCTTTTAGGAATTTTTTAATATTAGTATCAACTATCTTCCGGCGTAGAAACTTAGCCTTGGTTTTTAGGTTTATTTTAAGGAATTTATAAAAATAAGGGGGTAGCGATTTACAGGCTTCCTCTATTATATAATTGCCTTCTACTAGTTAGCGGAAAGACTTTTCTAATAGGTTTAGTACTTCTATTAGGCCTATAGGCAGCTCTTTAAGCAGCTATTAGTACTCTTCTTGTTTTTCCATTTCTACCAGCTCCGCTATATAGATCCTTATTGCCTTTACGCCTTTTTATTTATAGAACTAGGTAAAATTAACGGCATAAGTGCATCTAATGTCGTCTAGGTTAGGGCGTGTCTGGTTTTCCGGTGCTATGGCTAGGCTGGCGCGGCTTAGTCGGCCTAGGGGGACGGAAATGAGGCGGCGGCCCTGCACGGTACGCGTGGGAGATGGGTATAAGGTTGGGCGTTATAGGGGGGAGGTCTTAATTGCTCTAGTTTTAGTCTTGGCTATAACGCCTTTGGCTATTATATATGCGGTTATATATGCGTATAGTAATTAACTTAGAGTTAGGTGTCTTATTAGCTGGCCTAGGTTAAGTGGGTATATATAGGGGACTTATAGTTCTAGCGGTGTTTGTTTTCTTAAGGGTAGAGCAGTGGTCCAGTCTTCCAGAATCTCTACTTTGTTTACTGCGTATATTAGCTTACTAGTGTTAGGTACCTCTTCTACTATCAGCTAATGGTATTTAAGTGTTAGCTGTATAATACGTCTATATAGTACTACTTAGTTACAGTTAGGAATGTGCCATGGGAGATAGTTATAGGCACAGTAGTTAGAGTTAAACTTAAGCTCTAGGGCAGGGAAGTCTAGCCTTAGGTTATGCTTTTTAAGCTAGGGCATTCTAAGAATTACTAGTATAGAGGGTAATAACTTTGTAATATAGAAGAGCATAGATTCTGTATAGTGGCTAATTATTATTTTTACTGTAAAGTAGTGGGTGATAAAGCTGGATAGAAGTTTATTAGTAAGGTAGAGTGGTTTTAGGACTAGGAGTCTTTTTATTATAACATTATGCTTTTTTATAAGCAAGTCTTTGTCTATAAACGCTAGTGCTATACTACTGCTGTTAATAAGGCTTACTATTTTAATAAAAACTTATAGGAGTAGGTTGCGTAGTAAGGAGAGGTAGGTCTAAATAAGGATGGCATTTCTATTACTATTTGCTATTTTAAGGTTAAGTGGCAGCTGGCTTAGAATAAGATCTAACTAATCTAGTAGTATAGATCTAATCCTTTTATTCTCCTCCCTATATAGTTCTAACCCTTAGAGGCGACTTAGTCTAAAGGTTAGTCTTTTAATAACTAAATTATAGGGCTTAGCTGGTAACTGTAGTCTTGGCTAGTATGTCCTAACGTATTAGTTTCTAAGGGGGTATATATACTAGGGGGTACTTTACTAAGGACATAGCTGGTCTTATAGTTAATAGCGGCACAGAGCACTTATCTATAGTTTATATACAGGACTATTAGCTAAGGCTATATTGGGGAAGGGAATTATAGGGGCGGGTTTCTGTATCCAAACCTACGTCCCTGTCCATAGTTACCGTTTTAATTTCCATCCCCTCTACTAAAGAATCTGCTATAGCTTGGAGGGGGTTAGTACAGTGGCATTAAAAGGGGATTTGGGTTCCTCTTAGGGTTATAAGTATTTTTCTAGTAGCTAGGTTAACCACACGCTATACAGAGTCTATTATTTATGCGGTGTCTTCAGACGTTATTAGGGAGGCCACCACTACTACTGCCAAATTTAACGGTGTTAAGGTCCATTAGGTTATTCTGCGGTGCCGGTGCTAAGGTATTATTATTAGGTGGTATAGGTTAATAGCCGCTAGCAGTACTTAGCTTAGCGGTATTAAGCTTAGTATAGTGGGCGTAGTTTTATAGGTTATAAGTAAACACATCTATCTACTTACTCTAGCCTTTATAGTTAGCATCGCCGATCTTACGGCTAAGGGTAAAAGCTAAGTCCTTTATTTTAGAGGAAATATTCTTCTTAAGTAGATCCACTTTTTATTCCTTAGTCTTATTTACTTTAATTATTAACTTATTAAGCTCTGCTTTCCAGGACTAGTAGTTACACTCACCTTAGATTAAGGTATTTAACTTATTTTTTGCTGCTTAGGTTATATTAATGGTCTTATAGTGCTTCCTTATATATATAAGCATAGACTCTTAGTTAGAGAAGGTCCATTTACTTAAGTTGTTTAGGTATATGCATAGTATATTAAGGCCGTGTTTAACATAGTTATAGGCCTTATCTATTAGCGTGTCTAATATATAGAGGACTTCGTCCATTAGGGTCTTAAAGTACTTTGCATCCCTCTAGAAAACGCCTTAAATCTTTATTTCCCATATCTTAAATTTTTCTTGTTTTTTAATTGGTGATTCCTTGCCATTAAACAGGGTTGGATCTTTTACTTTACGCTTTTTTCTATAGGGCTTAGTTAGAAGAGGGGAGCTAGTAGCTGTATTCTTATCAGCAATAGTCTGGGTAAGTATAGTAATCTAAGAGCTTAGACTTTATATGGTCTTAGTATATACAAGGGCTTGCTGTTTATATTGTTATACACATAGTTTAAGCGTCTTAAGGGAGTTGATTCAATACTAAGCTTCTTTAAGTTAGGACTTTATAGTTTAGCCTTTATTATAGACGGCTTAGAGGCCATTCTTAACGCTAGTTAAAAAGGTTATACATGTAGAGAGGTGCTGGAAGGTTCCTGCTATATTAAGGTCCTTAGGGTACTCCGGACCACTCCTAATTGCCTAGGCAATATGGGTATAGGAGGTATTAAAGAGGCAGGCAAGCGCTTCGCGTGGGTTCGTCAACGGGGTATTATCCATATTATGGTCGCCCATTTTGAGGGATCTAGGTAAGGTAATTGAAATCTGTAAGGCTTGCTATAATGCTAAGGTTGTCTAGGACTATACTGAGGTTGTCTAGGACTATATTGAGGTTGTCTAGGACTGTAGTATAGTGTTATTGGTCGCGCCGGGTCGCGATTACACTGGGAAAACGGAGATAATGTACTAGGAAGAAAAAGAAAACAGAGGTCGTAACGGGGCGCAATTAGAGATACCACAAACTGTCACAGTGCTGTAATGCAAGTAGGCTAAATAACTACATTGTGGTATGAAGAGGGGAAGGAAGTGAAAGGGGGTATTATATATAAATAGTAGGGGCAGCTGCCAAGGCGCTAGTGGTGGGCCAGCCAACAGTAGGAAATAGTACGAGACAGTACGAGACAGTATGCGTTAAGACAGTGCCGTGACACCGTTTTCTAGGCAATCTGCCAAATTCTGCCAAATTCTGCCAAGTCACTATTGGCTCGCTTACTACTAGCGCCTTAACGACCCCTTTGTATCTTGCCAGTCTCTACCAGTCTTCTTCTTCTCCTTAGCTTAGTATTCTTATATAGTAGCAATCTATAAGCTTCGGTTTAGAAGCATTTATACGAGCCCGTTATAGCCAGTAGGAGGATCTAGTAGAGGGCGATTAAACTACCAGTGTACGTCTATTTTGGTAAGCTGTATTTTTAGTACTAATATAGCGCTTTGGTGTAGCTGCCTATAAAAAGTATGGCAGTATGGAAGGCCGTATACCGCAGTCCATTAGCTGCTATAATTTGGCTGGTAATTAGCTGCCTTTATAAGCTATAGTTGGTCCTTAAGATGATGGAGGCATAGAGGCGTTACTTTTATAAGGATATCTTTAAACTCTAGCTCGCGAACGTTATGCGGTAGGCGGTCTCTCTACCTCGCGATCATTATTATATGGTTGTTTATATCATTCTTAATAAGGTTCTTAGTATTCTAAACTATATTAAATAAGTCGCCACTAGATACTATAAGGAAGCGCTTTAATTTAGAATGCGCGCCCTTAAGTCGCGATAAGATACTAGGTGTTACGGACGCTTTAAGTACTATATTACAACTACTTGGGGAAGAGTCGCAGGAAGCTAGTTAGTTAATACAGGCACGGTCTAGGATAGATCCGGTGGAACTATATGACGAGGAATGGTAACCAAGGTCATATGGTGTTGAACGCGTTAACTGCGTTAAACGAGAGGGACGTTACGTTTAATATAGACAACACGTACCTTACGTATAAGAGAGGATTTCTTAGGAGTATGGTTGTGTATTTAAAGGACCTTAGTCCCTACTATAGATAGTTCTCTCCTTATAGTAAATCTTAGAATATAATTGGAGTTAATCTGTTAGGCAACCACTCCACCAGTTATTATTATATTGTTGTTTTGTTCTTACCTATATACCTAGCCTAATAATAGAACCCACCGTAGTTTCTGCTATAAGGTTCCGTTACACATTTACTACTAAGGTTACGGTATTAAACAAGATCGAATAATATGCCACTAAGAGCAGCACTAGTTACGACGGCGTTGACGGCAGCCACAACCTTAGGGCTAGGTGATACTAGTATAGACGATAGGGATTCTTAAGTAGTTACGCGAGGTTAGTTATAAGAAATGGTTAATTACTTATAAGATAATAGTAGGATACTTAAAGAACGTATTAATGGAATTAGAGTAGTAAAGATTAAGTTACCTTTAATTAAACGGTTTTTAGGAGAGAAGTTAAAGCTTAAGGGATTTCTTACGCAAATGCACTTTAAGGTAGTATAGGAAGGAGCGAAGTTAGCAATATCATTAGATTAAGTAGCCTATACAGGATTGTTCCTAATAGGGAGGGCACTTAAGTGGTTTAAGCCGTATCTTACGGAAATATAGGCTAATAGCATAACAACTACTAACTAGGACGTACGGTATATATTTACTAGTTAGAACGGGTTCGCAAAGTAACTAATATAGATATTTAGAGACCTAGAGGCTATAACTATAGCGGAACAAAAGCTTTAGAACTTAGTATAACGCACTTTAGTAATTGAGTATATAACACAGTTTTAAACACTAGCTATATAGGTTGAGTGGAATAATAAGGCGCTTATGGCACAGTATAAATAGGGACTTAAGGCTAAAGTCTAGGACACAATTATCCTAATAGAAGATGCGGATACTCTAAGAGAGTTAATAGATTAGTTAATAAAAATTAATAATAGAATCTATTAAAGGGAACAAGCTAAGAGAGGGTAAGATAGAGTTCTATAGTTATATAAGGCGCAGAGTATGTAACAATAGATATAGAGTTAAAAACTATAGAATAGCGTAGAGCTAATAGACCTAAGCGGTACTAAAGAAACCTAAAGGTAGGAAAAGAAACCATAGAAACCCAGAGGTTAAGGATTAAGTAATTAAAGGACCTAGGAGTAGAGGCCAAACCAGAAATCTTAGCAGTAGAAGACATTTAGGCGGACTCTATAGCAAGAAAAATAGTTTAAAGATAGAGCTTATATAAATTGTAGAAAATAAGGTTATTTCGCCAGAGACTATAGAGGTGGTTAGAGTAACTATATAGTAAAGGGAACTAGACTAGTAGACGGCACATACGTATAGAGGGACAATGGTGCACTATAAGGAACAAAAGAGTGTTTAATTAACAGTTTTGCGTATTATTATAATAACGTATACTAAATTTATGAGGACGCTAAGTACGGCGCAAGCTATTGGCTATAGGAGCTATTATTACCTAAGTTTAAAGAAACCAACAAACTAGCTTATAGATTGGATATTAAAGACGATAAATTTAACATAGGCAAAGCATTTACTAACAATAAGGTAATAAAGGCAGCTTACTAAAAGTATATAGACCTTAGAGAAGTCAAAACAGAAGCAGAGACTAAGACTATTATAGAATAGGGTTTAGTAACGAATGTTATAACACCATTAGATACGATTTCCATTGCTTTATAAGACGATAGGAGTAACGTTTAGAAGAAACTAAGCAAGTAGATAACTGCTAGTGCTAGCTTATTACTTAATAAAGGTAAAAGGCCATAGGCTTAAGATTCTTAAGAAGAGATAAAAGAAGCTTAAGATTCTTAAGACGAGATAAAATATACCTAAAAACCTATAACAGACAAAAACTAATAGAAAAGGGCAGCAACTTAGTTTAATAATAAATAAATAAGTATAGGACGCAAGTTCAAGAACTACAAGTTTAGAGAATAAATAAGAATGTTAACAATTCTAAGTAAATGTAGTGTTTAGCCTAAAGATCAAACAGTTAATACTAGGATTAAAAAGCAAAATGACTACAAAGATCTAGCTATAAGACGCAGAAAATAAGAAACTATAAATAAGTTTAGAACAAGAATTATTATATAACAAGAGCAGAAGCTAGACAAGAGGTTAGCTATACTAGGTTATATAAGGGATAAAGCACCTATATAAAGAGTTACTAATAGGCCGAGTACAGGGACACCTAGGGTAAAGTGGTTAAATAAACTAAAATAAGAAGAGGATCTAGATATTCCAACTAGGTTTAAAGAAAGACACACTAAAGGATATTATAATATAGTAATAATAAGGTACTTTCTAATAGATAGACCATATACACTAAACTAGCTATATAGAAAGTGGTATAGGTAACGACACAATAATAAATAGGTAGATTTTTATATATAGCTGGATAAAAAAGTTGTCCAAGACTAACCTATTATAGAAAAACATATAAGTCACATTAAAGAAGTATTAATTATAATATTAAGGAACCTAGAAGAGGAATCTAGGGATTAAAGAAGTAAGTAATAAATCTTAATACCTATAGCAGAGATACCAGTGGTCCGGT
>Ga0307507_10007662_pt1 | contig 15483 bp, 10 predicted proteins | sample 7_EM_MG_FD_207223 | JGI IMG/M metagenome (GOLD analysis project Ga0307507, IMG submission 207223) | Populus trichocarpa ectomycorrhiza microbial communities from riparian zone in the Pacific Northwest, United States - 7_EM | ecosystem: Host-associated > Plants > Roots > Unclassified | place... | reverse complement strand
TACATTTGACTACTCAGAATCATTTGTTATCACAAGTCCGACTACATCAGTGACATTAAGAAATAGAGGACAACTATTTTTCAGTATATAAGTTGGAAAAAAATGTATATTTTGATGCATAAAACATATTTAGAAGAAAAAATTTATAAAATTATGATTTTTATATGAAACAATCGACCGATTATTACAACTAGATCTATCCAGCTGACCAGTTGAGTCAGATTGTTGGACTTTCATGTTGTCGCGCTTCAAAAGCGCGGCATTTACTTAATGTCGCTAGTCTGAAGCACAACAATATAGTTGTCGCGCTTAGAAATAACAACATTTAATAAATATAGCACTTTTGAAATGTGATTAGGTGAAAACATGCTATTTTATCAAAAAAAATTTAAACGATATTATTCCACTAATTTTTTATATTAACTATGCTAATTTTTTTTTAAAAAAAAAAACATCAGAGTCGTCCCTCTCCGAAGCAGTTCTCTACTCTGCCCTAAAAACACAAACCAGTCTGATTGAGACTAGTCATCCAGTTCTCCACAATCACAATCACGTCCATAAAAAATTGGGCCACATCGTCACCCGTAACTGTCCCCCTCTGAACTTAGCAGCCAGTCACTTAACTGTAATAAAGACTGCAAGTTCAATTCATTTTACCCCCAATCTTCAAATTTCAAACTCTCTCTGTCTCCCTTCCTTCTCCCCCTCCCCTCTGAATAACAAAATTTCATAAAGTGGGAGCAAAAATAGGAAAAAGAATATTCCCTCCGTCTCATATGGCAGTGAATCACGTGTAAAGTCACTCTCGCACCATGTAATCTCCTCTCACAAGAGGCACGCAAATTCAAAATGGTAGTTGAAACATTAAAATCCATGGGAGCAAAAAACACAAAATTCAAATTTAATTACTCAGATTAGCGGCGTTTTCTTTTACAGATAGATGTTTAAAATTGCTGAAGTATTGTTCTTATACGTCAGAGTCAAGCTGCCTTGAAAAGTGATCGTTAAAACTTTAAACCCGGAATAATGTCTTCGAAAGAAATTAAAGCCAAGATTCAATTACTAACAGGCTGCACCGCTGCACTACTAATCTCCTTTTTTTCAGGGTTTTTTAACAATAAAAAAAGGGAATTTGATAAAATAACCACCAGTTACTATACTACTGACTCCTTAACCGCTTAGATCATTACACGTTAGCAAACTTCATAACCTTGATAACCGTGCTGTTGCTGCTGCCTCAACATCATCTCTTTCTGTCTCCGGAGCTCCAAAACTTTACGGTGCGAGTTCGAATGCTGAGTCAGCACAAAAGTCGGGCTCGCTGCGGGTCGGTATTCGGGTACGAGCCGACCCGACTTGTACCTTACTCCACAAGCATTACATAGCGTTTTCGGCCCCAGCGGACCCGTCCTCCACTGCGGCGTCTTCTCCGACGCGCAGTGAGTGCACCTCCGAGCTCCTCCTTCCGTCTCCGCCGAAGAATGTGGCGCTCCGTTATTTTCCTTCTTCACTCTCGATTCCCCGGTCACCGCAGTCTCGATATCTGCCGAGGAGGATGTCGCGGTGGTGGTGGTTCGTGAACGTTTGCTACAAGATTTGATGCGAGACGACGTGTCGGTTGGAATATTAATGGTGCTCGGAAAGTCAGTGAACGAGTCCTCCATGAATTGCGATAGCCACTCTAGCTCTGCCACGTCATCACTCTGCAAAAAAAGAAGATAAGTATAAAACATTTTAGTGAAGTTATTTTTTTTACATATAATTTAATTAAGAAATGATTCTGAATTAAAAAAGAAAAAAAGAAATAGAGAGCGAGAGATGGAGAGGGAGTGTTGAAGAGTGGCCTACTGGGACTGAGAGATGGTCTGTGAAGTCAGTGGAGAGAGAAGAAGTGTTATTAATATAGGTGGTGGGAGAAGGGAAGAAGTGGTGGTGGTGGTGGATGGAGGAGGTTTCAGGTGGAGGAAGGTGGTGGTGGTCGGTGGAGGAGGTGAGAAGGTCATCATTAGAGAAGTCTAAAAGGTCATCAATGAGAAAATAATCAGGTGCGCTGGTAGAGACTCCTCCATAGACATCCATTTTTTTTTGTGTGTGTTTTTATTATTTGATATGGGCTTTCATTATTTCCCTCTCCAGCTCTTACTCTTGGAGATGAAGGATGCATAGGATAGAGAAACCCAAGAGAGAGCCTAGCTACAGAAAACTAGAGGATTGAGTTGCTCCCCATCTCTCTCTCTCTCTCTCTCTCTCTCTCTCTGAAGGGGGCAAAATGGAGGAGAGAGTAGGAATTTTAAAGGGTCAAGTAAGAGTGGAGGTTTTCATGCACTGATGGACACATGGATACACATGCTTGACTAGTTGTGAAGATATGGGGTTAATGCATTTATGCTGCCCATAGGCAGGCTGTAGTTTAGCTTATCAGCTGGCTTCTTAATTATGGGGTACTGTTGCCAGTTATGGGTGGCATTAGTTTGTGTGATTAGATAGTTTAATTAGTTATTAATTATAAGCACTGAAAACAATGGTCCCTAATTGGTTATGAAGCAGTGTTGCCATTAAGGAAGAGAGGGTTAGGCTCAGCTTTTATATTCAAAGCCATAGTTTTTTTTTATCAAAAAATGGAGGCATGGATATTTTTAATTTCAATGGGGGTCCAGTATTAGAACCCCCCCTCTCCTGAATTAAAAAAAAAATCATGGGAATTTCACATCTTTATATCTGATGTTTAAATCTGTAATGGAAAAAATACTTGTAAACTTGGACGGCAAGTGCCCTCCAGCTGAAAGATATTGACTAATTGAGACAAGGGAATTGGAGATAAATGCCCTCCTCCTTCCTTATTGCTTATACATCTCATCATTGAAGTTGCCTTCTTATTAATCACACATCACCGCTATTCACGTACTTTTCTTTCGTCGGCAATGCTAACTAAAGTTTACTTGAAAGAGTGCTTGTGCAGCAACCACATAATTTGTAGTTTTACTTCATACTTACTATTAATATCAATAATTAATCACGTTTAGAACAATCTTAATAACTCGAACACCCTATGGGTCATGCCTTAAGATTCTACCTCTACGCTCGATCTAGCCACCGATTTCTATTTCTTGATCTTTTAAGTTACCAAATTTCCTACTATGTTTACATGAAATATCTAAAAGTAGATCTTCTATTTGCTTGGTATCTACCCAATCAATGTCGAATATCCTTTGATGTTAAGATCACCTTTTAGAAATAATAATCCCTCTTTTAGAGCAAAATCCAAGTATGTTAAGATTTGAGAAATTGCATTCATATATTCTTCACTGGATTGTGTATATAAACTAGCTTATACACTTATATTGTAGGCTATGTATCTACAAGTGCTACCATTCACATTGAATTTTATTATGAACACTCATTTGCATCATGTTATTGTTCTTTCTTCTTAGGTTCATGGAATAAGTTCCCATTTGGAATTCCTCAACCAGGCCTCCGTTTCTTCGTTCATTGGCGCCTTTGTCCTCTCCGGGTTAGCTAGCACGTCATGCACACTACTAAGAATAAATATAGAGGATAATTCATTAATAGCAAACGCACACGATTCTGACAGACACATATATATTGATGTGATACCTAGTCTTGGTTACGCTCAACAATCAATGTGTCATTACTTGCATATTCTTAGGCTAGTTTCATTGTGGTTTTGGTGAAATATCCAAGTTTGTTACGGGTGCCAATCTGTGTCTCTATAAGTTGAGATCATGAGGGATAATTGGTCTCATCTAATGTTATTCTAATAGGGAAATGAAGCACTGTCCTGTTAAACTTGCCGAGAAATCACCCGAGGTTGTAATCTTGGAACAATGGATTCATTAATATCCCTCATTATATTCCTTAATATAATCATTGCATTATGTTTATTCAGCAAATTAACTTGTTTGAAAACATTAAAACATTCCTCAAATTTACTTTATTTAACATAATGTCAATTCAATTCACTTAAACAAAATTGTAAACAAATTGTGATAATTTATATTAACAAGGATAGATTATGCTGTTTACAATTCTATCCAACTGGGTGGAATTGGAAGGGGAAAAAAAAAAACAAGAATAAGTTAATAAATTCGGGTGTTACAGATAGCTTTCAAACATGACTATTGCACAAAACAGAAGGACTGCTATCCTTACAACTGTAACCAGCTGGCACTGTCTTTTACTAGAATTTGAAGTGTGATGATGTTAAGAGAATCCTATCCTATTTGTAATTAATAATTTGGATGCACGTGTAAAGGTGCATGGGACGGTGAGTCCTGAAGCTGGCTCTCTCTCTCTCTCTCTCTCTCTCTCTCTCTCTCTATATATATATATATATATATATATATATATATATAAAGAAGAGCAGGAAGAAAGATTGCAAAAGTACTGCTGAACGTACGGTGCATGCACTCTGTAAGTACAATTACGATGACCTTTTCTCTTGATTTGATTGATTGATTGTTTGAGAGGTATATGAACGGCCTTTTCTACTTCATCATTTTGCATGATATGGAAGCTGGACCGACCCATGAATGTTGTTTCTTTAAATTTTGTTTGGGCATGGAATTCCAGTCCCCGTTCCATGTATCCCCGCTGTCGATGTTTGGATTAATTAATTTACATAATTCTAGCTTATATTAAAAAAAAAGATTATTTTAATATATATTTTAAAAAAAAACATTTCTGAGAAGTGTGAACAGAATAATATTAAACACACACTCAATTATTAATGTCCCTTCTTTCTCAATCCATTGTTAATATAAATAAAATTAAACTAAAGATATTACATATGTGCAGCACGTCTGTGTGAATCCAGTACTGTTGCCTTGAGCAAGATGTGCTAAACTTGAGATTAATTCTCTTGTCACATTGAGTCGCTGCAGCTTCGGTTTTTATATAAATACGTAGTGCGAGCACATGAAGGCGTGAAAGAGACTTTTTAGATACATTGCATGAGATTAAAACATAACGCATTCTTGCAGAGTTTATTTTTTAAAATGTTTATTTATTTAAAAATATATTATAATAATATTTTTTAAAATTTATTTTAATTCAGCATGTCAAAACAATCCAAAAAATTAAAAAAAATTTAAAGCTAAAAAAAAACTAAAAAGTAAAACAAAACATAGTTAAACCACAATGCCAAATAAAAATAAAATAACTTATATAAACCAGCACTTAATAAATTATATACCCAAAATAGAAAAATGATATAGGCAACGGTTCGGTCTCAATTATTGGTACGTCCATGCCCAACAAATTTGTACAATTTTTTCTTAATACAATTATGCATGTGCTGTAGCTAGCACGTACGTAGTATAGAAAGGTGTTAAAAGGATTGAGACTGAGTAATCAAGATAACTGCTACTAATGCTGGGAACTTTTTTCTTAGTAGCAGTTAAAATGAATGCGAATGCTTTGGTGATGTAGCATAGAATAAATAAGAGATGCTGATTGAAGAAATTAGAACTACTTTTAGCAGCACAATTCGCACACCTATCCTATAAAAATAACGCTTATATGGTCGTTAACTTTAAAATTCATAAAATTAATCGAGATACATGCAAGCTGTCTGAACACCCATATTAATAAATAAAAACACTTAATAATTAACCCCGGTAATGATTTTACTGTGATCGCAGCTAACTTTGAATGTGTTTTCGAGCTCAAACACGGCTCTCTCTGCTTCCCTTCCTACTAGAAGTGATGATACAGCAAAATTCTTGAAGTTCGTTCATGATGGATCGAGAAACAACAGTGACATGCATTATTCTTCCAGATCTAATTTGAAACAAATAATACAACTGTAGTTATAATTCTGCTTTCTGTTTCTCTTTCTCTTTGGCATAAAACCTGGCATTGATATGGATTTGAGCTCTTGCAGGAAATTCTGAATTTCTTATCTCCCTTACACAAACTCCGTTTCTTGACACTGAATTCCTGGCCGCCTCTTCATGGGGCCAGATTTGAGGGCAATGGTAAGTTCTCCGCAAAGTAATTCCTTAAGATCTTGTTCTTGAGGAAAATGCAAGCCTGCCTTAATATAATCAAGGGACAATCTAGCCCAGAATCACAACTCTTCTCGCATAAATTGTCTTCTTGTCAATTAGCACTGCCATACTAGTTGGAGATTCATGTTTATAGTACAGAAAAAGTCAGAATAAGAAATATGGTTTTGGCACTGGTGGGAGATGACCTTGAATCACGTCACATGATAAGGGGTGGTGATCCCACAGCAAAGGCAAATGCACGTGGGTGATCATGTGCCCATGTTTATAGTATAAATTATCATCATTTATACAGTAATCCGTGACTTATCATCTGACAATGTCGAGTGTTATAATTAATCAGGACAACTAAAATGAAAAATCACTTTTTTTCTCCCTTTAATTTAATCTACACGCTATAATTAGATATACAATTTATTTTGATATATGTTTTTACATAAAAAATTTAAATATAAATCATAAAACGTATGCAAGCATCTAATTAAATAATTTGAAAATTATTTCTGTTAATAAATAAAAAAATCATTACCAATAACTAAAACTGAAACTTTTTTTATTTGTGTAAATATATGCCCCTAAACATGCCTTATTTTTTTGTTTTGTTTTTAAGGGCAAAAATACATTTTTACTGTATCCTAAGAAATGAAAAGACAGAAACAATTTTATTTTTTTAACTTAAAGGTAATTAAGTCATTTTATTTTTAAAAAAGATTGGATAAAATGCATATACCTACTTCGTGATCAATGGACATTAAAAAAGATAAAATTACCCCAACACAAAGATAATCATTTTTTCAACTGAAGAGCCAAATGATAACTGTAAGAATTTCGTTTTGTTAATGTGTGTTTTCTTTTTCTTTTTCTTTTTCTTTTTCGTTTTCCTTTTGTCGTATAGATTAGTGATTGGTTGTAGCATACCACCCTTATTGTGTTGTCAGAATACCGTTTGAGCTACAAACCCATTAATGATGTGAGTGTACGATCACTTCATAAACATATCTATTATTAAGTATTGGTGACAATTGTCGCCAAGTTACTTAATATCATGCTCTAACGAATTGTCTGTAATTTTATGATGATGTCTATTATGAGGAATCACTTGAATATTTTTGCAGTGTAAAAACAATGCTACTTAATTTTCACTTCATGATCTGATTGATTTTCCAATGTCGGTCGCAACCATTCCCAAATAAAAAGAAAAGAAACCGAATTGATTACACGTCATCTATAAAATATAGTTACAATAACAAAAGGGAGAAGTTTCAATAAATGCATGGATCACATTGCAATTTATAAGATGCCATCATTTTTTATGCTACAAAATTAGCGGTCACATCCAAGAAGGAAATTGCTGCAAGCTAGTGTGACTCCATATCTAACAATATTTGATTGTGTGTTTAATAATAAGGTTTAAGGTAATAAGAAACGGTCTCAATATAAAGAAATAGTGAACTAACTCACGTGAAACATATTTAATAGGTTTTGTAAATATGGGTTGTGGGGCCAGAATGATTAGGGGAGGAGGGGGATATCTAGAGCACTCATCGTGGAGGAGGGAGACGGGTATCTCATAAGAAACACTCGTGCTTGCCAATGAACTTACATCCCCTTTTTCCGCCAGTTGCGATTGGCTAAAAAGCTCCTTCCTTCTACAAACAGTCAAGTCTCAGGTCATGATCATTTACACGGACGGTAGAGCGTGGGGACTTGTTCAAGAGAAAAGGTATGCTAAACTAGATTTATCAAGGCAGTTCAAAACATTTGACTCAAAAGACTGACGAGAGAAATGAGACTAACCTGTGCTGGAGAAGACGTAATGGCGATTGGTTGCCTTTGAAAAATACGTGCCAGTAGTGGAGAATACAAGGAGGCCCAGAAACGATTTCATAGAAATATAGACTCGTAAGATCCAATTCGAACATTCTAATTGATGTTGTAACACCTGTTCAAGGTCCTTTTTTCCACACAATGAATTACTAGCTAATGAACATCACGATGGTTGGGATTGACAAAGATGAAAGAGCTTTAGCTATCACAAGCCCCGATCATCAGTCAACATCCTTAAAATACTGACTCACTTCCAGCCTTGGCTCTATCTAAAACCTACACTACTACCCTTCAGAGTAAAGACTAAAAACGGCACAATAAAAAGGTACCAAACGCCAACAGACCCCTTTCAATGCCAAGCCAATTATAAACAACAAAAAACTCATCCCCCAATCCCCTTCTCCTCTCCCCATAGACAGAGAAAACTAAAAAAGGAAACCAAGAAAGTTGATACGGGCATTTCCAACTAGACTGACCCTATTGCTCATCATTCTGACTCTCATCTTTGACAAGCTTGATCATTTCATCAATTCGAAGGATAGTTATGGCTGCTTCAGTGGCAAACTAGTATACAAAAGAAATTCATTTGAATTAGAGGCAGCTTAGTGGAGAACTTAACTATCAATTTATGACTGCATTTGCATATTCCACAGCTGTTACCTGAATTATCTTCACTTTGCTCATGGCTGGCTCGATGACTCCAGCTTCTAAGTTGTTGCGTACAGTCCCCTTTGAAAGATCTAGTCCCATACTGCAACAATACCATAAATATTCACCAAGAAAACACAGTAAAACTGATTATTATTAAATTAAAAAAAGGGAAATAAAGGGGGGAAAACAACATTGGCTGCTTATCTATGTTTCTTTTCTCCATTAATGGAAGAGGACATCATATATGCAATTACTTATGCATGCGAATGGAAACCACAGCCCATGATATAGAAAGAATAACGGCAGTAGTGTGATTGGAGATCTTTATTGAAACCCACTACCCTCCCCATCTTTGTATATCAAGAGGAAGAAACAAGTGGACCAAGGATGATAGGAACAAATATGCCTAGTCAATCCACGAATGGTGCTCTCAACATTCTCACACTTAGGAAACCAATATACCTGGAAAACTGCTTCTTATCGGCCTTTGTCTGTGCTGTGTGGTGGTAAGCCCGTAGTTTTGCAACTAACTCGGTGGCGTCCTTGGCAGCATTGACAGCAAGCACCTGTACTACTACAAGTCAGCACTTACACATAAAAAGTTCCACACTGGAGGCATCAGAAAATTAATTTCACATAGTCAATAATCAATAACACACCTTTGGTATAATTAATAAAGATTCAGCAAACTCTGCAATTGCCAACTGTTCCCGTGATCCCAGAGTTGTAGCAAGGCACTCCAAATACACAGATAGTGCAGACTCAACTGCCCCTCCTCCTGCTACTACCTGCAATGGCAATGTCAGGGCATGGCTATCAATTTTCAAGTGCATACTGGGTTTTCGGACTCTAAGCACAATTCAAAGATGTAACTAGAAAGCATCCAAATTTACCATATTAGATTCAAGGGTCCTCTTAACAATAGATAAGGCATCATGCAACGCCCTCTCCATCTCATCAAGCATATAATCATTTGCACCCCGGAGAATCAAGGAGACCTAAGCAAACACAACAAACAAATTAATCAGCAGCTGTCAAGGAGAAAAATGTTTACCATTTGCAGCGCACAACCATTCTATGTTAATAGGAGCTCTAAGGATTTAGCACAGGCCAAGAAAAATTAACTGCTGAAGTTCAGGAGACCTAAATAAGTGGAATCACATACCGCGCTTGTAGTTTTTGTACCCTTAATCATAATTACATCATCATCAGCAATTCGCTCCTCTGCAACTTCATCAGCATACCCCAGAAGCGATGACTCAAATGTTTCCTCCCCTTCCATATCAGCAAATGTTGAAACCTATGAACCAACCAGTAAGAGAACGGGGTCAAGAAAAGGGAAGCACCGGACAACTACATAGAATGCATGGCAAAAATAAGAGGACACATTTGAATTGAAACACAAGGCAGAAATAAAAGATTCCCCTATGCCCTTTCAGGAAAAAAAGGAAATACTAAATAAAGAACACTGGCAGAAAAGTAAAATGAAATGATAATATGCATCGTCTTTGTTTAGAAATTTCAGACTCAATTCTAAGTTGATCAATTGATAGGGAATATGCACATTCTTATTGCTTGGATGGAATGCAATTACAGAGGATTCTCACGTCCAACTTTGTTTGACAACCCCAGAACTAAACAGGTGGCTGGGTGAACTTTCTTTGAACCAGGAACAGCAAAAATGATATATGTAAGGTATTGACAACTAGAATGATTGCTTAAAGGATAGGACATACCAAGGTTGCACCAGTCGCCTTGGCAACATGACGCATATCCTCCTTCCGAACACGTCTCACAGCAATAGCCCCCGCCTCGACAAAGTACTGAAACAAATAGTAGTGCAAATTACATTAACCAACAAAAAGGTTAAAGAGTTAAACAAATCACTATCTTATCAGATGGCCATAAAATATAACTACATATTAACACAGATTCACATGCACAAAAATCTTAGTCGTGAATGTTTGAGCCACTTATGGACAAATTAATTTATCAGACAACATACAGCTACCACAAACTTGTCAATACCAGGATAAAGTAATGTACAACACAGCGATTGGATAACAACTCCAGCAATGCTATCAGAATCTAGAAGCACAAGTCGCAAACACTTACCTTAAGAGCCATGTCATCAATTCCTTTTGTTGTTAAAACAACATTGGCTCCAGCTTTCAAGAGTTTCCCAATGCGCTCCTTTGTCATATCAGCTTCTCTGTGATGGCACAAGGGCAACATCATGGCCATGTTAATAAGAAAATAAACAAATAAATACATCAGAAGATCATTATCATTTTGATTGCCATCAGCACATGGCTGGGTTGAAATAAAAATCAGTTACACAACTCCAAAGACCAATTACCAAAGCAAAATGGTTATTGTAGTACATTCTTGAACATCGCAGCCAAAGTATAATCTAATCACCTTTGACGAATTTTCTCGAGCTCCCTGGGATCAGTGACTAAGACTTGTACACCCAACTGCATCTTTGTCTTCTGAAGATTGAAGTCAAGGCATGCAATCCTTGCAGCTGCAACTTTCATAGGCATTCCTTGAGCAGCACGGCCAGTATTTAGTGCATAGCCATTCAAAAGGTAGCTATCTTTTGCGCTCTTTCCATGAGCTTTCAAAATATTGATCACCTGAAATTCAGACAAAGCAACAGGACATTACAACCATCACTGAGCAATGCAGATTGGCCTGTATCAAGAATACTTTATGAAGCAAGTTATTGCACAATAAGAACAACTGACCTTGATGGGGTATCTGACTTCCCCTCTTACATTGGTCATCTTCACTGCTTGTACAGCGTCAACAACCTAAAACAAAGTTGAATACAAATATATTAATGTAGAGAAATTAAAGTGCCAGGCCTTTCATCTTGTCTGAGCCAGCATAACATTGAAAACAAAAAGGTTCTCTCAGTTATTGTTTCCAGAAAGTACTGTACAAAGCAAAGCCAAAACTAAGACATCTATGAGCAGGCCTCTCAAAACCAATCGTGCACAGCTAGACAGACCAAGTTGCAAAGAAATTTAACATAATAACAACTTGGAGTTGTTTTCACATGCTTCATCCAAAAACAAGAGAAAAGGAAGAAATAAATTGCTAAAGTAAGAACGAACCAGCAAACTGAAAAGACACTAGCTGCTGTAAAATCAATGTCTAATGGATCTATAAAATTCTGGAAGCTAGAGAAGTGAGTCTGACAAAGGGAACCAAAGTACTAAGGCCAAATTAGGTGTCAGCAAAAACACATTAGCTGAAAAAGAAGTTTCCTATTTAACTTTTAACCCAGAGGAATAATCCATGCTAAGGCACAAATGATTTGCGACATACAAAAGCCCAACGCATCCAACTGATTTTGGACAGACGAAAATATACAGCTCTATAAAATAGAGCATAAACTCATTTAAATGTTTCATTTTTTACCAACATAATACACTCGAAAAAATAAGCATACCATATTTGCAAAAAAGTCACTGTCACTTCCTATCAACTTTGAAGACATACTTGTCTTGGCACAGTTTACTAGAGAGACTTTTCCGAGCTTTTCAACCTGATAAAATCACAAAAACACTGTAATTAAGAACATTACATAGTGGACAGAGTGCCCAGTGCATGCTGTACCAGTTGGATTAATTCTATCTAATTCTTGCATGTTAAGACTGAATAGTTTCCCATCCATCCCATACCGTGTGTAATTATTGATGCCTTTTCAAGAAAATAATAATATTAAATGGAGAGGCTATTACCTTCACAGCCAATTTTTCTTCAACATATTTGCATGCTTCCCTCATAGCAAGCTGTTCAGATAAGTACAAAATATGGGTGAATGTCAGTAATGGAAACATTCAGAGATATGATATCCAAGGTCTTGGTGTTGCACACAAATAAATCCAAATAAAGGGGGGGTGCTATAAACATGCTGGAAAACAAATTCTCACTCTATATCCACTGATTATTGAAGTTGGGTGAATCCCATTCCTCACTAGATCATTTGCTCTCTGCAAAAGAATATCGTCCAATTATATACTTCCACAGCATCATCCTTTAATATTATAACAATGAAAAATAACTTGATTGGGAAAGGGAAAAACAGAGTCCGCTAGCTGCAATTACCTTGAGCAACTCTGAAGCTACAATAACAACCGAAGTTGTCCCGTCTCCAACTTCTCGGTCTTGCAGCTCAGCCAACTCCACTAGAACCTGTAGACCTCAAAATAGAAAATATGAAACAAACGTAAGAATAGTCGTTAAACAGAGCAGCAACTTGAATAATTAATAAAAAAGGAGCAGAATTTGGACTGTATCCATCCACCTTAGCAGCAGGGTGCTCGACTTCTAACATCTTAAGAATAGTAGCACCATCATTGGTAATTGTTACGTCTCCGATATCATCTACAAGCATCTACAATAACCAAAAAAAAAAAAAAATCTCGAATAAGAATCCTCTCCTAAAACTGTAAAAACAAAATCAACACATTTCACATATCGCTGCCGAATTCAATTTCAATTAACAATACGAATCAAAGCCATAAGAGTTTCTTACAGAAATAGCAGTAGCAGCGACGACAATGCAAAATGAAAAGCGAGAAGAGAGAGTGGTGGAACTCAATTACTATACCTTGTCGAGACCAACAGGACCGAGTGAGGATTTAACGATATTGGCGACTGCTTGACAGGCCACCACTGTAAAGCACCAAAAATATCAAACATGATCATCATCATCACCATTAGTGAAGTTTCTAAACGCAATATGATCAGAGAGAAAGAGAGGGTACCATTTTGAGTGCGAACGTCCTGGCCGGACTGTCTGTCGCCGAGAATATCAGGTGTCTGTGCGGCGATTGCCATTTTTAGTGGAAGAAATGAAACCCTAGATCGGATCTGTTAGTGACTTGAGGTAAAAGGAGAGGGAGTGACGAGTGACTTCTAGCAAGTGAAGAACCACGAAGTTCTCTGTTCTGCTATTCTTCTACAAAAAGGAAAGGCAAGGAAAGGAAATAAGGGCCCTCGAGGCTCGAAGGATCTCTCGTTCATTCAAAGAAGGGGTGTTGTTTTTAGTTTAAGAGTCTGCACGCTGTCGTTTTACGATGAGGTGTTGTTTTTAGTTTAATGTATTCCCAGTTCCCTGTATATTTTTTCGAAATTCATGGCCTCCCCTCCAGGGCCCAAACCCATTATACATTGTACATTTGTACGAGATGGGAAAAATTAACATCATCAAAAAGAAGGGTCACTTTGTATATTTTTACTATTCAAGAAGCTTTAATTTCTACACTTTGGTCCCTAATTTTGTTCAATTTCTACATTTCAGTTATAAAAATGCATATATTAATTTGAATTATCATAAATTAAATAATAAAGATTTTAAATGATTTTAAATTTTTATTGAAATTGTGGGTATATATGTTTTCTAATTTCTTAGAAGAATTGGGAAAGAAATTATAGTTGGGTTAATATATCATCCTTGGACTTTTCAAGTTCATGTATGGAGGTCAACATTCAATAAAATTATTTCTATGATTGCATCAAGTCGGTGTGAAAAATGTGTTATTAACTAAAAATATTCATTGATGAGACCTAGGATCCATTTAATTTGTCCTTGATATATTTATAAATTAAGTAGTTTCTATCTTATTCTTAGAAGTACTAATGTCAAATGAGTGATTTGCTTAAAAAAAATAAAAAATATATGTATATATATCTAGTTTTATTTATATATATAATGAATATCAACTTTCTGCTTTAGTATTTAATTCGCATTAATAATTATTATTATGATTTATCGGTTTATATTCTTTTAATTTATTCTTATTGTTCAGATATAATTCTTTTATTTTTTTAATTAAAAAATTCCAAAAAACATATCAATAATGTAGATGTTTTTTCTTTTGCATTAAAAATTAATTTAGAATACTGCTCACAATTTAGCGTAAAAGCTATAAATATTTATATTACGATAAGGATATTTACGAGACTCTTATTTCACGAGATCTAAGCCTGATTATACTTTCTTGAATATGGAACTAATTTTAAAAATTAGATCCACCCTATTGCATCCTGCGCGGAGAATCTGGACAGGACCCGCGCTCCCGCTTGCCCAAATCCAGCGAGTCCCACCGCCGATGTATGATTCTCAGGGTGGCGGGCCCGGATTGCCTGAAACATTTTCTCATTTCTTTGGTCCCACAATGACGGTGCAGGGTATACTCAGGGGGGTGTTGGAGTACGGAATAAATCCCAGAAATGCAAAAAGCAAAGTGTCTGGCTGTTGGGCTTGTGGGCACATCATGGTAAGTAGTGGGGAAGGAAAGAAAAGTTGTGAAAAGAATTTTTGGAGGGATGAGGCTAGCAGAGTGGTGGGTGGATGTGGACCTCAGAAAATGTGTGTTTTAGACTTCAGGGGATTTTGTGTGGGGCTGACTTGTCTCAATTCATTGGGCCCAAAAGACTTAATTGATGGTGGCATGTTGTGTTTTCTTGACAGTGATGTACATCTTCCTATAATAATTTAGTTCTTGCTGTGAAATTACGTAGTGTCACACAGGTTTTAATTCAACTATTATACATCCCTTAGCTTGTTTTAGTTCAATAAGATTCAAATGAATCTTGAAATAATGTTCAATTTTCACGGGCATATATATACATATTTGAAATAATATTTAATTTTAACTTATATATTCCACAAGCGCACGCGCACATACACATATGCATACACATACACGTACACATACAGGATTGAATAATGAATCTTAGCTAGGATTGTTAAAAACCAATATCCCTCTTAATTTCCTGAAATAAGAAACCATATATAAGGATGCCTTTCAAAGAATTGATGCATGACCATTGTGTTCTCTTGATCAATGTTTTGGATCTTCAAGAATTGTTGCTATCAAGCTATCGTCATGCAGCTGTAAAATCGCATTTTGGATTTCGGAACTTCCATTGATCTGTCCTTTTCGATGCGAACTTAAGG
>Ga0307507_10007661_pt1 | contig 15484 bp, 11 predicted proteins | sample 7_EM_MG_FD_207223 | JGI IMG/M metagenome (GOLD analysis project Ga0307507, IMG submission 207223) | Populus trichocarpa ectomycorrhiza microbial communities from riparian zone in the Pacific Northwest, United States - 7_EM | ecosystem: Host-associated > Plants > Roots > Unclassified | place... | reverse complement strand
AGTGTGCACTCCAGGTGTTTGTTGAAATACCCGAAAGTAATTTCTGTATTTATTCATTTAACATCGATTTCTCTAAGGGAAGTGACTAAAAAGTGTGTATTTTTTGTTTTTATTAAATTAATTAGATAAGATGAGTGGCGGTGGAGGGGGTAGGCTAAAGCAATTATTGGCAGTAGCTGTGACCAAAGGAGTGGAGGAGGCGAGGGCGAGGATATTTGGTCACGTACTTAACCCAACTGGCCTAAGATCTCCTCACAAGATTTTGCGAAAGAAACTCTTTGGTGAAAAAGTGGCACAATGGTACCCTCATGATATCACGAAAGATGACCCTCTTAACATTGATCGCCGCGAAGAAAAGTAAGCACTTCTTCCCCCTTCTCTCTCTCGCTCCTCGTTTTTTCTTTATCTTCCCACTTGATGTTTGATTGCTTTGATGTGTTGATTGTTGGGTTTCTGCTTCTTTTTTTTTTGTGATTTTCAAGTGGGTTTTGTTGATTTAGTTAAGAAATTATGGTATTGGAAAGGTTTGTCATTTGTGTTTAGGGAGAAGGGGATTGTATTTATAGGGAATGCGTTACTGGATTTACTCATTTAGATTGCTAAGTGGATCTTTGAAAAGAAAATAATAATAAAGGGCCATAATCTCTTGAGTGAAACAGTGTGTTATAGGATCAGACAGGCAACTGTATTTAGAAGGATGTCTTATTAGTGCTGCTTTGTGTTTTACCATGCTAACTTTGTTGAGGACGATCATGCATTGCAAACCATGAACGTTTTGGGTTTGATTAATCTTGCTTGTTTCCGAGTCTCAAACGTAGGATTATATCCTGAGCCATCTTGCCTGTCTCCCACACTGCTTGAGTCAGCCAAAAGGCAAACATAATATGTTGATCAAAAGCATTTAGTTACTTTGGACTGTCATTTCTCCTTCCATGGAGATGAATTGCTGATCTTTATGTTCAGGCAGTAGCAGTCCAAGATGTGTAAATTGTATGCTATAGCTAACCTTAAATAAATTGAACACTGAGCACATAATGCAAGAAAAAAATGAGATTTAAGATCTTTCTTGTGAATGCAAAATGTTTATCTAGCTAGAAGAATATTAAAGATTTGTGAAGATAACCATAAGAAGAGGGCAAAAGAAAGAGCAAAGAGGTTGCTTAAGTTGAAACTCTGTAGTAGTTACCTTCTACAAGATGTTTTTGCATTGAAATTTCTTGTTGTTTTCCCATACCGGGGACTTCACACATGGGGATAATTTTCATGAGCAACAATATTTGCTTGAATGGATATTGAAAAGACATTAACATCCTGTCATGATTAATCTTTGGCAGATCATAGCCATTGGACTACCAAAACTTGTGTACCATGGTACTGATTCATCTCTGATAATAAAAATGCTGAATTGTCCCTCTATGTCAAGCATTTTCAGAGAAGTTGTCTTAGAAAGTTTTATGCCATGTTAAGAATATTAAATTTTAAAGTCTTATCTGAAGTGATTTTCTTGACTACCAAAAATCAATCCTGAGCCTCTGAAAATCATCTTCTTGATGTCACATGTATTTATGATTAATCCAAGGCTTCTGTATATCACTTTATTGTGACTGTTTTGAATAACTGCATAAAAATGGCAGTAAAATTTCAGATCAGGTATATCGATATTTGTAATAGATTGATTTTAGAGAAGCTACTTCTTAATTAGACTACTTGCGGATAAAACGTTATGCGTATTTTTTAGGTGATCAATTGTGAACATTAACAACAACAAACCTTAATCCCAAACTAGTTGAGGTGATCAGTTCTGAACATGAATTTTTAATTATCATTCAAAGAATGTCATTTGCAGTCCTATAATGTGTAGACTTTCGTTTTTCTTGTGAGTTTATAAAGACATCGGTTAGCTTTGGCATTTCATTTCTCTTTGCCCGGCATTTAACCAAACTGCATTTTTCCTTAGGAGATGACTGATCACAGCACTTGTGAGAATATCAGCTTTAAGTAGCTATTTGAATTAAATCTTGCATCTTTTTCTGACATCATTTTCTATCATGCTTTGCTAGGCGGTTATCAAAACTTGAAATTTTGAAGCGTCGTGGAAAGGGGCCGCCCAAGAAGGGACAAGGGAAGGGTGCTGTGAAGCGTAATAAGGGGAAATGATGATTTTCTCTTGTTTTTCGAATCAAATTGAGTGGTTTTTTTCTGATCAAGAGTATTTTCTGGTTTTGTCACAACTTTAGGATTTGTATGCCTGTGCCATCTTTTCTCGCACGGCGCCCACTATTTGGGGAAGAGTACTTTCTATGAAAATGGGCGTACATTGATGCGGAAAAACATTACTACCCATCTAATGTTGTCTATGGAATCGCACACTTCTTGCTTGTCTTAAGTGACTGTGCAGTGCAGGTGCTAAAAAGAGGATAGAGAATTTGAGTTCGAACTCCATTTTTAGCAGTTAAGCTAGTACGTCTTCTTTGAGCTTACTTCAGTGCTAAATTTACAGCGCGGAGAAACTAAATAATACTCCATCCTTCTGTGTTTTCCCCTCATTTGATGGAAGACTTATTCTGACTTCTGAGTCGCGTAAGGTTTTTTGCACTTTTAGATAGCTAGTGCTCAATAAAATGTTGGTACTGATTTGAATATATAGGTGAAATACAAAAAGCAATGGAGATAAAACAAAAGCTGAAGATTTTTCATGGTTTAAGATTTCAAGGATGTCAACATGACAAGCCAGTCCCTAAAGCAAGGGAAGGAATTTGCTAGTCTCTATGCTGTGTGGCACAAAGAATAGAGATGCGGTTGACGAGGCTTCAAGCAGAAATTTCCAGAATTACAAATGATTTGAATGAGCCTGCACCAAAATTAACTTAAATGATTAGTTTCTCCTCTCCATATTCTTCATTTTAGCTGAAACATATGATTATTAAGTTCTCTCTGTGAGAAACACCACCGGAAGATTCTCCTCTCCATGCAACCATTGAATGCACATTCCGGATTCCTGGTGCTTGTTCAGAAGGACTTGAGATCTGCTCATAGATGAAAATTTGGGGCGTGAGATTCTGACCTCCGATTTAGTGTTGTCAAAGTTCTAGATGAGTTTTCTTTCAAAATGCAGAAAGGAAATAGAAGTAAACCCCAAAGATTCTGTAACTCAACTAGAATATCTGACAAGTCTTGAGGAAGAGCTAAAAAACTACAGGTTTTGTGCTTGATTTTTCTTCTATATTTCACGTTGTCGAGGGTACAATAGATTTTAGTTAAAATATCAGAGGGTGGAAAGCTATGGGATTATCTCGATATACATGTACAGGAATATGGGAATACCTTGGCCCCGGTAAGTAAAGCTGCTTGAGGTCAATTTTTCACCAATAATCGCCACAAGAACAAGTTCCATCCCTTGATATGATGGAACCGCCTCGCATCACTTAGAATGATTTCTCTGTCTTCTATCTTTGAGATAAACTTTGGAGCGGTATGGCAGTCATTGTAAACTCCAAGGTTCCTGGTAATAAAAAAAATTTCCGGACATAAATAATAGTTTTATAGCAGAAAAAAATATCTTGTAATGCTGTATTTATTAGAAATATTATTTAAAAATAAATATTTTTTATTTTTAAAAATAAGATTTATCCATATAAAACATAATAAAAAATTATAAGTGAATCAAAATAATATCTTATAAATTAAACACATACAAAATAATTTTTAAAAAAATCTTTATTCAAAACAAGCTAAATAAACAAAATAAAAAAGAATTGAGTAGAGATATCAATTAAAATTAGAATAAAAACATAAAAAAAAAGTAGCAATAATCTAGGTGCCTCAAACGCTTTTAAAAGAAATAAAACAAACAAACAATTTGGGCTTCAAGCCTGATTAAGTGTAATAAGTTGGATGTATTTTAATTAAAAGATAAAAAATTAGACAACAATAATAAATAAATATTTATTTTTACAAAAAATAAGATTATGATACCTTAAAAAAAAAACCTTGAAAGTATAAAATTGAATAAAAAATAAAAAAAAATATAGGTCAAGTCAACCTAAATTAGTATAAGAAACATGTAACTTGAATAACGTGAGCCACCCTAAACTTAACTATTTTTATTTTTAAAATAACTGTTATTGTATCAATTTTAAATTCAATGATGGATTGGTTTGGCTACTTTTATATTTAAAGTAAAATAAATGAAAGAAATTAAAAAACATGCCAAATTTCCTTACAATAAAAGCTAAGCATGATGCTACTATTTAAAAATACTTATTAGATTTAATTTATTATTTAACTGTGTTGAAGAAATAAAAAACATGTTATAAAAAAACCATTTCGATAAAAAGAGTTTTAATCTCAAAATATCTAATCATTAAATGTTAAATAATTATCTCAATTTAAAACACTTTACTCGTTAAGGAAATCCAAAAAACAATTTCATTCTTAATTATTTAACACGTTTTTAAATAAAAAAACAATATATTAATTGAAAACATCAAATAAGTACACATTGTAATATTCTTAAGCATTGATAATAAAGAAAAAAGGACATAAAATAAATAAATAAAATGGAAAACGTGTTAATTGAGCTTGGCAGCTTGCCTGCATCTTATCAGTTATTACATTTGTCTGTGTTGTCTTGTCTGGCGAGGTCATGGTCATACACTTATCACTTAATTCAGAATAAAAAAAATAATAACCCTGAATTTGAAATGAAACCACTTTAACTTGGAATCCAAATTGATTGGATTAACAAAAGTAACAAGCATTTTCTGATGATTTTAATAAATTTAATCTATTTTCAAATTTGTTGTCTTTCAAATCTATTGAAATCACGCGATCGATCAATATTTATATAAACAATAATAAAACCACCATCTCAGCAAAAAGTCTGCTATATGTTATATAATGTAACGGAGGAATTCAAAGAAAAGACGTCGAGGCCACCATTTCTCACCAGTACAACCCTGAGTCAGAGAAAAACAGAGAGAAGATGGAGGCAACTGCCAAAGTATCATCAATATTTATATACCCAGTTAAATCATGCCGTGGAATTTCCCTCTCTCAGGCACCTCTAACTCCTACTGGTAATATAATAAACCACTACTTGTTCTCTGCTTCTTCTATGAATTTCCTTTTACCCCACTTGATTTTCTTCTCATCTCTTTATTTTTTTTACTGTCCCTTTATCTGTTTTTTGTATTTAATTTTCTGCCTGGTCACTATATTACTCACTATCTTGGTTTTTGATATGTTCCGTGTTATGTTTGTGAACATAATTTTGATGATTTTTTGGTTATGGTTATTTGTGCTGTGCTTGGATACACAGGATTTCGATGGGATCGGAACTGGTTAGTTGTGAACTACAGAGGAAGGGCATACACCCAAAGAGTTGAACCAAAGCTCGCTTTAGTTGAGATAGAGCTGCCGGATGAGGCATTTTCGGAGGGCTGGGAACCTACTAAGAACTCATTTATGAGTAAAATATCTGTTAAATTTAATGTTTCATCACATAAATCTTTCGTATCTGCTATTCAGTTGGACCCCCAAAAAAAAAATCTTTACTTGTTTTGTTCTTTGAGATCTTATTAGAATTCTAACCTCTGTTAGCATTTCTCACTAAATCCAGGGTTTCCTACTGCTATAGGTCCATTATTAGATAATACTATTTTCCCCACGACTTATTTCAGTAAGATGATTTTCTATTTTTTCATGGAGTTGTATTGATAAAGATTTTAACAATAAAGAATTGTTCATATAGAATGAAAATGAGATGGGGAAAGACGTTAACCGAAGTTAAATTTGAATGAACTTCAATGGTCATCCTAAGGATTGTGTTTTTGTTAGGAAAGCTTTGTTTACTAATAGGTTTATAAAAGAGTGAGCTACAAGATTTCTAAAGTTTTACGTCAGCAAATATCGATGCTCTTATGTTGCCATGGTTCTCAGGGTTGCATCTTTTTAAGGGTTACGAATTTTCTCTTTGATTATGTTGGACATGATGGTATTTGTCACCAGGCAAGTTGAAGAAATTTGGGTTGTTGATGGCAGTGCCTTTAATTTTTCACAAATAACAAACAGAAGATACCTCCCGACTTCTCTCCAACTTTGTTGTTGTAGTAATAATACGAGTGCTTTTTTTTACCATTCTCAGTGGTTCATGAATCATGTTGTTGCTTCTTCTTTTTTTCAGGCGATTTTCAGTGCAAGTATGATCCAATGTTCACTTTCTTTTACAGAAATAAAGGCTCCTGGGATGAGTGTGCTTAAGATATCTCTGATGAAGCCAAGTGAAGTAGCGGAGGGTGTCTCGGTATGGGAGTGGTCTGGCTCTGCATTGGATGAGGGAGCTGAAGCAGCAAAATGGTTCTCAGATTATTTGGGGAAACCCAGTCAACTAGTACGTTTTAATGCAGGTCAGGATTGATTTTGGTGCATTTAGGATAGTAGGACATCAAATGAACTGGTTAGCTGAATTGCTCAAATTCAAAGAGTACTTTACATAGGACCTTATTGCAACAAAAGCATTAAATAGTATTGAAGAGCGGACATAGGCGCAAACTATATCTTGGCATGCCAAGTTTTGTAAAGTGTTTTTATTTGTGAACTTAAGCTAAATAGTGAATCTCTTGGCTGCAGTTATTTTATTATTTTCTTACCATTCTGTTTCCTGCTGCAGCTTCAGAAACAAGGCTCATAGATCCTAATTATGCACCTGGACACAAAACTATGTTTTCTGACCTCTTTCCGTTCATGCTGATCTCTCAGGCTAGTTGACTCGAGAAATAAAGCTTGATGTATTTTGTTTTCTCAGAAATCTCAGATTGGGATCCTCTAAATGTATCTTTTGCAGGGATCTTTGGATGCACTGAATCAGCTTCTCAGGGAACCTGTTCCTATTAATCGTTTTAGACCAAAGTATGTACATAGGCCCATGCCTATATAATTTAGTTAAAGCTTCTGTTTGTCTCTTCCTACAATAACACCTTGCTGGCAGTGCATTACCTGCACAGGAATCAGAAATTATAAATTTGTCAATTGCTTTACATTCATTGCTACCTTTTGTCACTGGTGAATTTTGATCACAATAACCTGTTCGTTTTCAAATCTCTTAGTTTGTTTTCTTGCTTGTCACAGCATCCTTGTTGAAGGCTGCGAACCATTTTCTGAGGACTTGTGGACTGAAATTAGGATAAGCAGGTTCACATTTGAAGGTGTCAAGCTATGTTCCCGCTGCAAGGTACAAACCTATCTTTTAAGCAATCTGCTCATATTTATTAAAGCTACATATAACTTTCAATAGATGTAATCAATTTTTGTAGATAATGATCATATAATTTATAATTCAGCATGTTTTTTGAATCTTAATCTATCACCCTTGTTTAACCATGGATAAGAACTGTGATAAGTGCTTTTCCAGACAAGTATTTTGCCCCCTGCCCCTGCAAGTCAACAATATTATAGGTTATTGTATAAAATGAGGAACACTATAGCTCAAAGTTTGGCTGGAGATTGTTAAACCAGATAGCTCATATTTAGTGGTGAAGAATCACTTGAAGGTCCTGTTGATGCACGCTCGTGGTCTTCAAGTCATATTTACTGTTCCACGTTCATATTCCTCTCTGTGTGTCCTCTTGTATTATATTGCCATGACTTGTGAAATGCTAACTAGATAAAGTACTTGAAAATTCCCAATGGATTTCCCTGGATTTTCACTCAAGACAGCTTTTGACATTTCTTCTAGTCCTTACTTTTGCTTCGGTTTTAATTTGAAAATTACAACATTTAATTCAATGTTTCATATGTTTGGCTATAATATATGTTCCTATATTTACGAAGACGCCTTTTTTTTTCTCTTGCAGGTACCTACAATCAATCAAGATACTGGGATTGGAGGGACTGAGCCAAATGAAACTCTAATGAAAATCCGATCAGATAAAGTTTTGCGCCCGGATAAGAAACAGCAGGGAAAGGTTAGGATGGGATTATGAGATAGAAAGTCTTAATCATGTTCTTTGTGTATTTTTTTTGGCAGATGTAACTTCTAAAATACCTTTTATGTGCAATGCTACTGCAGATCTATTTTGGACAGAACTTAGTTTGGAAGGAAAACCCTAGTGAAGGGCATGGAAAGATTGTTAATGTGGGAGATCCTGTTTTCGTCCTTAAGAAGGTCTCCTCTGTAGCTGAAGCAGCAGCCTAAACTTTGTAGAATATAGCAACTAGTATAGCTAGGGAGTTGCCAATAAGATGTCTTATGTATGGTAATAAAATGATTGGACAATCCTAGAAGGATAAACTAAAGCTAAGGCTTTGGTTTATCCTGATGTGTGTATGCTCATTTTATTCATAACAAGGAGTCAAAGGAAAATATTCATAAAAGAGATTAAATGCTCAACTCTAAACTCCAAACTACATTGAAGTCTTAATCATAAACTAGCTAAAGAGGGATAGAAATGATGTGAACGTAAAAGCTTTATTTGATGTTTTCTCTCCTTGATGGAATGAAATGCAGAGGATGACTGAATGGAAATGGAGTTCGTGGAGCGAATTCGCTCATCTCCCGCCTGTTATCGCAAATCCAATTGATGCTCTGACCTCACCATAAATGTTCATGATTCACAGACTGACAAGGCATCAAGAATCAAGGGGCTTGGTAAGAGGCTTGTTTGCAGGGCCGTGCATTAAAACAAAGAGTTGGTGGTTTCAAAATAGGTGTGAAAAGTTTTTAAATGATCACTTTTCAGCCTTTTTAGTGGTCTAAAATTAAATTTTGACATAAGATTTTATTTTTTAGTCCTTTTCTTGGCTTGAGAGAGAGAAAAATCTTGATTGACATCGATTTCAACTATAAAAATAGATGATCTTGGTATCAATGAGTTCTATTTAAAAAAAAAAGTTCCAGTAATGCATATTTTGGTATTATTGTTGCCTGAGATGGTAAATCTAAGTTTAAAAAGTTTTTGGATTCAAGTTTATTTTAGATTTTTGAACTGGTTTTTTGGTTGTTTAAGGTTATAAATGAGTTTATTAAGGTCTTCAGGGTGTTTTTGGTAAAAAAATTAGTTGAAAATCAAAGTTTTAGCCAAAAAATATCATTGCCTCGATTTTTAAGTAACCATCTAGTCACCGGATTCTTAAGCTGTAGACGACACATTTTTTTTTTAAAAAAAATTAAAGAGTGGTTAAGACGTTGTTTTCCCTTTAAAATTAAAAAATAATAATTAAAAGACCTGTTGTGGGCTAAGCCTTTTTTAGATGGGTCAGGCGAATGCATGCCTTTTTTAAAATAATCATTTTGTATAATTATCATGATTTCATAACCCGATTTGCATGTTTTACTGATTAACCCATGTTGATTAAATATATTGTTATCTTAATATTTTAAAAAGATATCATTTAGTCTGCCACCGTCTCAAAATTTAAAAAGAATTTTGTTTAATATGCAACTTGTTTTCAATTCATGGTGTTTTTTTAAAATTATATTTGAAAAAACTTTAGATCCATCTCACGATATAGCGCAAACCAATAGTCTAATAATGAACTATTTGACATTGTTATTAAACTTGATCCAACAAGTTAACCTTAAAATCTCTTGACTTAACTTTTTATCCAGTCTTTATAAAAAAGTTAAAATATATGAGAGTTGCTTTGACATAACCGAATCGAATTAACATATATAAAGACAATTTGAATAATTGTAAAAAGCATGATTTCACTTAAAAAAATCAAGATAACTTTTTTTTTAATATTGAGACATCAATATATTTGATAGACCCGAGTTTTGTGGCTTAACTCATTAGATTCACGATCCGGGTGATGAACTTTCTTATGTTTAAAAAAATTGTTTTTTTTTTTAAAAAAATTTACTTAATTATACAACAATAAAAAAAACGTTTATAAAATCAAGCGTAAATGTTTATTTGAGAATGCAATAACTTCACAGAATATAAATAAAAAAAATTAAAAATCAAGCACATATTAAAAAATTAAATTAAAAAAAAAATTATACTTTAGTGTTGATATTAAGAGTTTACACGCAATTTCTTTTAGATGCACTGCATAATAAGGTTAAGCTACATATCCCTTTTGGACATGATGCGATAAAAACACGAAAATTTCCCCAAATTCATAACAGAAGCCAAAAAAAATAAAAAATAAAAAATACAGTTTTTCGCGAAATATATTTGTTGAGAATTAAAGTAATCAACGTAAATTTGTGCAAAAGAAAAGTGAAGGGATAGTGCTATCTATACAAATAAATAGAATTTACAACAATTTCATACAAATTAATAGAAGATCAAACCACATATCAATAAATAGAAATTAGTACGGATAATCTGCTGGATCTATCTTAATCAATAATGTGAGAATGTAATTAATTACACAAAAAAGAATGTTTGAGATTATAATAATAGTTATTTTTTAAAATATTTTTTATTTAGAAATATATTAAAATAATATTTTTTACAATATTTTTATTTATTTTTGATAAAAATATGTTAATATTTATATTTAAAATGGTAATAATTAGTATTTCTTTTTAATATCAAACAACTGTTAACACATTCTAATATCACGAGGTTTTAGCTAAATTCTTGTCACCAACGTTATGTCGTTTATATGTTACCAAACGACTTGTCATTATGGCGTGGACAGACAGACATACAGACAATAAGAAGAAACATCAGTAGAACAAGAAGTGGACTCTCCTCCTCGTCACTCTCCCCTAAAACCCGCAAAAACCCATCTTGCAAATTTTCAAAATCTTTCATTCTCTAACCAAATTCAAGCTCCGAAAAATTTACAAACCTCAAGGTCAAAATACCCACAAACCAAACCCTCCTTTTCAACTCCATGCCCAAATGCCCACCTCTCATCACCAACTCCATCTTCAAGGCCCTCAACAACTGCTTGTATCCAATCCCAAGTAAGTTCCCTTCTCTTTCCATGAGCTCTAACTTTTCAGCCCTTGCAATTCCATCAACCAAAACTATTGAAACTGAACCCCAAAACCACCCTCTACACCGTAACGCCTCTGACCGAGAACATGGCATTGAACATGACCCCCCGATATCTGATAAGATATTCAAGTCTGGCCCCAAAATGGGTTCGTACAAGTTGGGTGATTCGACTTTTTATTCACTCATTGACAACTACGCAAATTTGGGTGATTTTAAGTCATTGGAGAAGGTTTTGGATCGAATGAGGTGCGAAAAGAGAGTGGTTGTAGAGAAATGTTTTGTTGTTATCTTTAAGGCTTATGGGAAAGCTCATTTACCTGAAAAGGCTGTCGGCTTGTTTGATAGAATGGCTTATGAATTTGAGTGTAAAAGAACTGTAAAGTCATTTAATTCGGTTCTTAATGTGATTATACAACAGGGTTTGTTTTATCGTGCTTTAGAGTTTTATAATCATGTTATTGGTGCCAAAGGTGTGAATATATCCCCTAATGTTCTTACTTTTAATTTGGTTATTAAGACTATGTGTAAGGTGGGATTGGTTGATGATGCGGTCCAAATGTTTAGAGACATGCCGGTTAGTAAATGTCAGCCTGATGTGTACACTTATTGTACATTGATGGATGGACTTTGCAAGGCGGATAGAATTGATGAGGCAGTTTCGCTGTTGAATGAGATGCAAATTGATGGTTGTTTTCCAAGCCCTGTTACCTTCAATGTGTTAATCAATGGCTTGTGTAAGAAGGGGGATTTAGCACGGGTTGCGAAGCTTGTAGACAATATGTTTCTTAAAGGATGTGCTCCTAATGAAGTAACTTATAACACACTTATTCATGGTTTGTGTCTGAAAGGGAAGCTGGAGAAGGCAATTAGTCTTTTGGATCGGATGGTATCAAGTAAATGTGTGCCTAATGTGGTCACATATGGGACAATCATTAATGGACTTGTTAAGCAAGGAAGAGCTCTTGATGGGGCTCGTGTATTAGCTTTGATGGAGGAAAGGGGGTATCATGTAAATGAGTATGTTTACTCAGCGCTGATTAGTGGGTTGTTTAAGGAGGGGAAATCTCAAGAGGCGATGCAATTGTTCAAAGAGATGACAGTCAAAGAATGTGAGCTCAACACTATTGTATATAGCGCTGTTATTGATGGTTTATGCCGAGATGGAAAGCCAGATGAAGCACTGGAAGTTCTTTCTGAGATGAGTAATAACAGATGCAAACCTAATGCTTACACTTATAGCTCGCTGATGAAGGGATTCTTTGAGGCAGGTAATGGCCATAAAGCCATTGAAATGTGGAAAGACATGGCAAAGCATAATTTTACTCAGAACGAGGTTTGTTACAGTGTACTCATTCATGGGTTATGCAAGGATGGGAAAGTCAAGGAGGCTATGATGGTGTGGGCACAGATGCTGGGCAAAGGATGTAAGCCTGATGTTGTGGCTTACGGTTCAATGATTAATGGCCTTTCCAATGCTGGCTTAGTAGAAGATGCTTTGCAACTTTATAACGAGATGCTTTGTCAGGAACCTGATTCTCAACCAGATGTGGTCACATATAACATACTTTTGAATGCTTTGTGCAAGCAGAGTAGCATCTCCCGTGCTATTGATCTTTTAAATAGCATGTTGGATCGGGGATGTGATCCTGACTTGGTTACATGCATCATATTCTTGAGAACGTTGAGAGAGAAGCTGGACCCGCCTCAAGATGGGAGGGAGTTTCTAGATGGGCTTGTGGTTCGTCTTCTAAAGCGGCAGAGAGTTTTAGGTGCTTCAAAAATTGTAGAAGTGATGCTGCAAAAGCTTCTGCCACCTAAACCCTCTACTTGGACAAGAGTTGTTGAAGATCTGTGTAAACCTAAGAAGGTTCAGGCAGCCATTCAGAAGTGTTGGAGCATCCTATATTGCTGATGTATTGGGTATGCCTATTTTTAGCATATTACTGCTATTATTCAACATGAATAATATGATTTTTTTGAAGATCAAACCTTAGTTCTTCTAGTTTCTGATTGTAGTTTTACAATATATGCTTCTGCATGTGTGTGTGAGCATGCGGAACACATGATCATTCATGTGCATTTGTATGCCCCAGCTAACCTATGTTCTTGTAAACAGGGTTCTTGGTGACATTGTTGTGAAGCTCATATGATCATAATGTCACGTAAGCCTCTAGCTTATAGAGCATAGACTTCTGTCACAATTAATATGGAGTGTGTGACCAGGGAAGATGTTGGTGAACGACGAATCTTGAAACAAACTGTTGGAGAAGTCGAGTACATTGTGTTTTTGAGGTACTAACTATCCATCCCTTCAATATGCTTTTATTTACGTCTTTTTATCCAAGTGCTGTTGGAGAAGTCGAGTACATTGTGATTGATGAGGCAGTTTCGCTCCCCCCCGCTTCTAGCATGTGCTTTCGGTTCTTGTCTCTACTCAAAATGTACAAGTTGGTCCATTGAGACGGAAAATGCATCCTTCAGAGAAAATTGAAGATAATAGAGCTTGCCAATTCTTTTGAATTTCAGCTAGGAAACACCGCTGGAAGTCCCAAAAAACAGTACCCTGAATAGAGGCCAGAACACATCTTATCCCATTTTTGTTTCCCTCGAAAGAGAAAAAATCCATAAAAATTCCAGAGCACCACTCCAACCACATCTGCTAAAGAACTTCATACAGAACATATCTCTGCAAGGGTTTATGGTCGTTCTTCTTTTCAAAACCTGGAAAAGACATTACCGATAGATCTTATACTTGATTAGAGATCACCAACAACCCCGAATAACTGAGGAAAGATGTGCTGCGTATCCCAAGCATCTGGATAGTGCAAAAAGAATTGCTCTGCGTCTGTCCATTATTATTGCACATCACACATGTATTAGGAGAAATCTTGTTATATAGCCTCCTTCATGCAGATGTTGTTGGTATTAGTTCCATGGTCTGCATCACCCAAATGAAGGCCAAGCTTCAGATAAAAGTTTGTTTTTTTCAGACACAAGTGGCCAAAGAAAAAGAGGAATATTAGTTGGGGAGTGGAAGCAACAAAATGAAATCCTATAACATGAGTTGAGGATTAGAAGCAACGAATCAAATCCTATATTTTCCTACCATTTGGGTTTTCAGAAACATGGCAGCCCCCATATTACCTTTGCTATGCTGTAGAGAAAAAGTGGCAACGATGAAATTAGAGCGATCATAAAGATGGGGAAACACAATGGTGAAAGAATACACCTTATTAATAGTTCGCTCTATAGATAATTGCTGTAAGGGTGTCTGTGAATGAACTTAAAAGGATTCCTGTATGGCTATTTAACCCAAAAGGGTTAAATGTTTACCTTTCAAGAGGGGTGAAGGATCAAGGGGAATATTTTTTTTTGTGCTTTTCCTCCAATTTTTAAAATATGTTTACCTTTCAAGAGGGGTGAAGGATCAAGGGGAATATTTTTTTTTGTGCTTTTCCTCCAATTTTTAAAATCTAATATTAATTTATTAAATTTTCTTTTATGAACCACAAGTTTAGTATTATTTAATTATTTAATTTAATTTAAAATTTGATTTGATTTATATTGGGCCTCCTCTCTATCCTTATTTTTTTCAACTACTACCAAACATTCTTAACATTTCATCTCTTAACATTTTTTACAGCTTCTTCGCCTTTTAAATCCCACTCCCTTAATATTTCTTCAAATTTCTAACACCATGCTAAACACAACCTTAGGGGCAAGAAATCTTTTTTCTGAGAAATATAGTAAACCTTCCAAATGACAAAAGGGTCTCTATTATTTTTGTTTTCTCTGAAACATTAAATGTTCAGCATAATCTTTCATCTGACTGGCAACTATCGCCAGAATCTTACAACGGCATTGATGATGAAGAATGAGGGTAGCCCACCCTAAAAGAGAAAAATGCACTTTTCTGCCAATTGTTTCTGTAGCTAATAGAATATAATATGGCAGATTTCATTGCAAAGTTTTGTGGTTTTTTTTTTATATAAAAAAAAGCCACCACTCGGTTTGAATACCATTTGCTGTCTTGACGAGGGGAAAATGGCCCAGGAAGCATGGTTTTAAATCAAAAGCTCTTTGGAAGTGTACGAGACTATTTTAATTTGGAGATGGGTAACACTGGAGATAGGCTGTTGGTGTGAAGTACCGAGGGAACTGGATGAATGTTGGCAGGAATGGTTTCTCCAGTAAGCATCTAGAAAGGCATTTTAGACTTTATGGTTTTGAAATTAGATTTAGGGAGACCCTTCTCCTGCATAAAGAGATCACAGTTCATGGTGGGTTGTTGGGTGGTGCTTTATGCAAGTGCAATGAAGATAGTGTTTTGACCAACCTTTTCTGTTTGCATTTTTTCCGTAGGAGGTGCAAGTCTTTTGGTGTTCTCGAACTTTTGGGACTGTTTGGGCAATGCCTAGCATGGTGCTAGGGTTGCTGATAAATAGCTGGAATAGAAGATTTGAGGGGGCACATTAATCTTAAGATTTTGGAAATCCAAAGTTGTAGTAGAGTGGAACTATGACTTTTGA
>Ga0307507_10007660_pt1 | contig 15489 bp, 14 predicted proteins | sample 7_EM_MG_FD_207223 | JGI IMG/M metagenome (GOLD analysis project Ga0307507, IMG submission 207223) | Populus trichocarpa ectomycorrhiza microbial communities from riparian zone in the Pacific Northwest, United States - 7_EM | ecosystem: Host-associated > Plants > Roots > Unclassified | place... | reverse complement strand
TCAATTAGAGGACTTTATAGAGTCGATAGAGGAGCCAGTACAGGGTAGGAACCTACGGTCGCGCAGAGCCCGCGACCCTGAAAACACCTAGCTTATTAATTAATCGATTAATCGCCTACGTATTGCCTTTTATTTGAAGCTTTAAATGCAAGTTTTAAGCCTGTAGTGTGATATTTTAGTAGGCGGTGAGCCAAACTTCCTAATTAGGAAGGTGCAAGAACTTTTGTTAGGGACCTCCGTACAAGGCACGGATATAATATTCGCTATACAAGAATGAAAAAAAAAGTAAAGATGGGGCCTGAACAAAAATCTGAATATCACCAGAACGACGGAACAGGTTTAGAATATGACCTTTAACAGCAGCCCTCTATGTATTCTATTGTTTGCCACTCTTTTCAATATATACAACCGTATATACTTGGTAGGAGGGAGGCTGAAGTCTAAATAAACGTAATTACTGGTGCTTATCGATCGACGTAATGACCGGGGTAGTGGGGCCTATTGCGTGCTGACATGGGATCACTAAGGGTATATATATTTAACCCCCCGCAGCATCCCAACCTTTTCCGAGCTATTACATTCCTATACTTTTGAGACTCTTAGAACCCGTGGAACTTTAAATTCTGTTAGGGCCGAAGACAATCTTATATACTTCCAAGCCCCTTCACTCAGCCCTCGGAGCTTATTCCTCCGCAGGCATTATATCCGCGCGTCCGGTGAGGTAGCTTGGACGTCAGGATGACTACACATAGCCCAACTGCTAGGATTGTTGAGCGAAGAAAGCAAAATGTGGTGTGCTGTTCCCCTGCCATTGGCAAGCTGTACGGCGTAGGCTAGGGCCAAATTCTGCCGACGGTGATCGTGATCGTCCGCTCCCGTTTCGCATCTCCGCCAGATCTTGTCCGAGAAATTACTGCAACGTCTCTAGAAACTTCTTTAGAATCCCATCCAAATATCAGCCTTTTCCGTCCAAGAATTGAATTTTCGGCCCCAGATCATAGCTGTGGTCGTCAATTCAAAGCCTTATTCTCTTTCATCAACCTCAAGATTCTCAGCCCCTCGCTACAACATCAAACTTTGACAAGATGGTAACTGTAGAGATCCCAAGCGAATATGGGTAGGTTATCTTTATTAAGTCTTTCATTACTCTTTACACTGTACTATTCATTCATTCCTACCCCAAATCTTCTCGCCGTCCTACAAACCCTTCGTCTCGATTGCACCCACCACGCCATCATTCTGGGTATCCTAACTTACCTCAACCCACAGCTATGTCATCCTCACAGCTGTCTCCACCTTTATCCTAGCAAACTGGCACGGCATCCGCGTCGGCAGCTTCCGCAAGGCCGCCAAGGTCCCCTACCCCTACGAATACGCCTCGTACGAACAAATCCAAACCGCATCCCCTGACAAGCAGAAGGCGATGTACCTCTTCAACTGCGCACAGCGCGCGCACCAGAACTATAACGAGAATCACCCAACAGCGCTCGCGGCGCTGCTGATTGCTGGGCTTAGGTATCCGAAGGCTGCAGCTATCACCGGCACGATCTGGGCTGTCAACCGGGCGATTTATGCGATTGGCTATACGAAGGCAGAGGAGAAGGGCGCGCAGGGCGGAGGGAAGGGGAGATACTATGGCATCATATGGCTCATGGCGCATTTTGTGCTCATTGGCATGGCAGGAAAGACGGGATATGATTTGCTCATGGCATAATAGGACACGAGGGGAGAGGTGAGATTAGACGGTTTCTGGGTACCATCCGAGAGACCGTGGATTGTAAAACATAATTTAGAGAACTTTTTACACTGCCATCTGCTGATAGTCTGATTCTCCTTTCGGTTCCTGGTGTTTTGAATGTTGCTCATCCATTACGTTACATCGTGAGAAGAGAGATTGATTCAAGGAATCCAGACAGCATATAATCAGAATAGGTTTTGCCGCATAAGTTGGATTCTGATGTTTATATCAAGGCTCTGTTTGCTCTGCGCCAAGTCTGCCAAGTCTCAGCGGACCTTCAATATGGAAGTCTACGTCTGTCCTCTTAAACTGCCAATGATGTACTTGCTACCTGCGCGAATGCAGGTGAATTGAACTTTATCATTGCTTCTATATTATTACATGAACCTTATAACGCTGCTCTGGCGGCTGGTCCATTGAACGCTGTCGAGCGCTCTGCTGCTGATTTCCCGGCTTTCCGCCCAAAAACAGCTCCTGAAGTCAGGCCGCTTCCTCCAGGGTAGTTGCCATAAAAGAGGCCACCGACCATCTCGCCGGCAGCGAAAAGCCCAGGTATTTCCTTTTGTGTTAATTCAGAGATGACTGCTGAAGTCTCCGAATCTATCTTCAGGCCACCAAAAGTAAATGTAACACCGCAAGTGACCTTAACCGCCATGAAAGGAGGTTTGACGATGGGGACGGCCCAGTTGGTCTTGTCCGGCTGAAGGCCTCCCGAGGAGGATCTCGTGGAGAGCCCGTCCTTTTTTGATGGATCGAAGACAGCATTCGGATGTTCTTTCCTATGTGCTTCAACAGCGCTATTGTATTCTCGTAGGGACGCAACAAAAGCCGTGGTATTCTTCAGGCCCTTTTTGCTGAGCTTTTCAGCAAGGCTTTCAAGGGTATCGGCCTTTATCTGCTCAACTACATCATCCGCGTACTCTTCCGATCGGAGCCAGCTCGTGCCGTCAGCATCCCAGACCTGGAAAGCGACACTCTCCGGCTGGCGGAGGATTTCTCTACCAAATTTGGCATATGTATAATTGCGCATGTCAATGCCCTCATCTACAAAGCGAACACCATCTACGTTAAACATGAGTCCCAGCGGATATCCCGACTTTGTGAACTGGTTGGTAAGCTTCTGGTCTCCAGCATCGATTGGCGCGTTTGCATCCCAGCAGGTGGAGTGGCAGCCTGACCAATTTCCTGCAGATTTGGCTTTGAGATCATTAATGACCATTTTCAGGCAATCTCCTGTGTTGTACGGAGTACCCCGGACGTACGCGAGATCCCAGCCGGGGCCGAGATACTGAGCACGCATACTTGGATTCGCCTCGAATCCTCCAGCGCATAGGATAACGCCGCCACGACCCAAGACATCATACGTTGTGCCGTCCTTTGGTCGTACTGTTACGCCAATGGCTTCGCCTACAGGATTGCTTAAGATCCGCACGACAGGACTATCGTAGCGAACTTCAACTCCTTTTCTTTGCGCGTTCGATTGGTGTTGCTGCGTTAAACCTTTGCCTCCATCGACGACGGATAATACCATACCTCCCCAAAACTTCTGGCGGCCACCAATCTTATATGCTTGACGATTGAAAGAGAGTTGAAACTTAATCCCATTTTTTGCTAACCACTTAGTTGTAGCATTTGACTCCTTCACTAGTACAGAAGCTAGCTGAGGATTGCTTCGATTATTTGTGACTCTTAGGATATCAGCCATAAAATCCTGCTGGGTGTAAGGCTCTATATCTATCTTGTCTGCCATATCAGGCGGAACGTTTTGGACAAGCGGAAGGACGTCATGAAGGCTATGGAAAACGGTGCGGTATGCTCCCGCTGTGAAAGTTGTGTTTCCGCCAGCCCATGACTCTGGACTCTTCTCAAGAAGCAATACTTTAGAAGCACCGTATTCTTTCGCTGAGACGGCGGCGCAGAAGCCAGCGTTACCACTACCGACCACGATAACGTCGTATGTTTGGGCCGGCATGGCGTTTTAAGACAGATGAAAGAGCAACTAGCGGATATCACAATTGGGAGGGAAGAGACGGCCTGGTGCTCTCTTGTCTTATGCGAAGAATCTGAAGAAATCCAGTCGATTGGCGGAAGGACCCATCCGCTTAGGCTTTCCTGGCTTCAGACTAAAGCTGCAGCTACAGGGTTCCCCGCATCGAGCTGTGCAGCACGAGCAAATGGCCAAGAAATGTTCTGCCTTATCCGGATCACTAAGTAATTCCGGAATATCACCTCATTCCGGAACAAAGTCGTCCTCAAAGAGGAACGAGTCGTGCATTGCTTTTGGCGGCTTAATTCCGATTGATTGCTTCATTCCGGGACAGATCTTTTAAAGATCAGGCTAATTGTAAAGTGGTACAGCCCAGTTAAGGCTCACCAACACTGCATCTATACCGCTAATCGCGAAGTCATTCAAATAGCCCTAAGTTGCGCCTGCGAGGCCTACACGACGTCGCCAAAAGATCCACTTAATAAGTGTATACTCAGTGGTCAAATAATATTTCGCAATCAAGTGCAAGGCATCTCTCATGTTGGCCACGGAGGTAGCTTTACTGCAGAGGTGTCGGACACCGAACGACTACGGACACCGAAGGTCGAACTAGGGTTATTTCCTTATGTATATTAGGGCTCTTAGAGCCACCTTGAATAAAACAGATCACTCATTCAATTTTGTGTCTCTACCTATCAGCTAAGCCTATGTCATCTATCGTGATACCTGCCTGGCTGAAATCTCGTAAGCCCCTTGTGGTGTTAATTTTGCTTAGAGATCGCTTAATTAGGCTTAGCTGAGATGCTTCGAACTTGAAACTTCAAACTTTACAACGAACTTTAATTTCTATAAAAAATGCTTATTGATCGTTCCTTAGCTACTGCCTTATCTACAACTTAATTAGATCCCAAATAATATGCGGGCCTTCTCTGTGAGTTCTGAATATATATCTAACTTAATTGCCGGGTTAAATCTAACACCAGTAACAGCGATGTCGGCGTACCTGCCTCCGCATCTAATGCGACTACCTTACCTTTTACTACATCCGAGTTCTATAACACCGCCCAAGCTATTCCTGCCTTCTTAGTTATAGTAAAGCCTCCCTTTATAAAGTATCTAGGAGAAACCAGGAAGGACTCTATAAAGTGAGTCCCCTAGCACAAATATGACCTTGTTTCCAGACTTGCCAATCTAGATCGCAAAGCTCGCTCACAGGGAACGAAGCCCCAAAGCTCTACACAACCTCAATCGGCAACGGAAGATAAGGAAGGTGATCAATCAAGCACACCACAAAGGCTGCGGAAGTCGAAGGAGAGGAGGATAACAGAGCGGGCGCAGGCAGGAGAAATCTAAATCGCAACTACACTGAACCCAATTAGGCGATCAGTCTATGTCTGGCGGAACGTCGGAGAGACTGGCTTTCAACAGATTTTAGCAGAATTAAAGCTTTGCGCGATTTGCAAATTTTAGTGTTAGGGAACGCGATCGACCACCCCCTACCCAATTAGTTTCCACTAATTATAAACTATATCCACAACGTAGAAAAGCCTTTAAATACACTTATAAATTACAGCGTAACCCAGTCTAGGTGGAATCTAATGATATTAGTGGTTTAGAGGGGTTTAATCCCTAGAGCCTTACAAAATCCTGTTAGAAAATCAAAGATCTTATATTTTTATTCTAAATGTTATAATTATACTCTACTAGATAATGAATTATAATATTAAGGATATATTAATCCTTATTTATAACCGTTAACTATACTATAGTTCCTAGATTAACTTATAGAAATGGCTAAAATTTAATAAAAAGCTTCATTAAAAGGCTTTATATAGCTTTAAAAGTTCGATATAATATCAAATCTGTTCCAGGATGGGGCAATTAATCCGGAACTAATCCGGAATTAAGCCGCCAAAAGCGATACACAATTTGTTCCTCTTTGAGGACGATCTGTTCCGGAATGAGGCAGAAATAATCCGGAACGAGCCGTACCGGTATTGGGCAGAACAGAAACCTGGTCACCATTACATCCAGGATACTGTCGCACCGTGTATAATAATGCCTTCCCGGTTCTGCTCCCGTTTTCCCTTTCATTTATCGCCTTGCGCTACGGACTACCAAACGTCACCATGGCCGCAGAAAAGGTCTCCAACGACGAACATCCGACTGAATATCTCGAAAAAGTCGCCCTTGATGATTCTGGTCGTGGCTTCGTCCCTCCTTCCGCTGCTGAGGAGTCAGCTGTCATTCGCAAGCTGGATTGGCATCTATTGCCCCTCGTCTTTGTCCTCTATTCTCTTTCTGTCCTTGATAGATCAAATCTTGGCAATGCGAAACTAGCTGGGATGACAAAAGATATCAATCTGACTGGCAATCGGTATAACTGGCTGGGTACTCTCTTCTACATTGCCTGTAAGTCTCTCAGTGACCATTTATCCCCTTTACTTTTTCTATTCCGGGGCTGAGAGATATGCAACAGACATCCTCTTTCAATGGACCATCATCGGCTGGAAGCACTTCTCTCCCCACCGCTGGGCCGCCGTTGTAGTCTTCTTCTGGGGATTCGTAGCTACCATCCAAGCAACGACATCCAATTGGGGCGGGCTAATGACATGTCGCTTCTTCTTGGGAGTCGCAGAGGCTATGTTCGGTCCAGGCGTGCCTCTGTACCTATCCTACTTCTATCCACGTGAGAACGTGGGGTTCAGACACGGCATCTTCATCTCTGGAGCTGCCATGGCGAACGCATATGGTAGCGCCCTAGCTTATGGGATCTCGCAGATCAGAGGCAGCGTAGCTCCCTGGAAGATCCTGTTCATCATCGAAGGAGTGCCAACATGCCTGATTGCAATCATAGCGTGGTTCTTCCTCCCAGACTCTCTCCTTGCCACTAGGTTTCTCAACGAACGAGAGAAGGCTGTAGCAGCACACTTCGTAGCCCGAAACCAGAAAGTGGAGGAAGGATCGGAGAAGTCTGGAATCCGGTTCAGAGAGCTGTTTGAGGCGTTCAAAGATCCCAAAAGTACGTCCTCTAACCCAACAACCCCTACATATTTGAAGCTAACGCCATCTCCAGGTTACATCCCCGGCATAATGTACTTCTCCTGCAACGTCTCCTTCGCCTCGCTTCCCCTCTTCGTGCCCACCATTATATCGGAAATGGGCTCTTTCAGCCAGATACAGTCCAACGGCCTCTCCGCACCGCCGTACCTGCTATGTTTCTTCACCATCATAATCCTCAGCTTCCTCTCCGACCGCTTCCGCATGCGCGGCCCGTTCTGCGCCTTCGCCGCCCTCGTCGCCGCCATCGGCTTCATCCTCCAAGCCACGACCAAATCCGTCGCATCCCGCTACTTCGGCGTCTTCCTCAGCGTCAACATATTCGCGAGCGTGGCGCTCCTGCTAGCTTGGACGGCGAACCTGCACGCCACGGAGAGCAAGCGCGCGGGTGGATACACGATCCTAGCCACGATCGGCCAGTGCGGCCCGCTGCTGGGCACGAACGTGTTTCCGGCGAGCGAGAAACCGTATTACCACAAGGGCATGTGGATCTCGTGCGCGTTCTGCTTGCTGGTGACGGTGCTGAGCGTGGCGCTTAGTCTGCATCTGGTGCGAGAGAACCGGAAGATGGAGCGCGCGGGGTTGCTGGTGCCGCAGGGGAGCGAGACTGCGGGTGCGCCGTCTAATGGCGAGTTTGCGGAGAGGAAGATCAGGTATATTTACTGAGCGGTCTGTTTGTGGTTGCTGGGTGTCCGGGAATCGGTTTCGTTAAGGCTGGCTCAAAGTGCATTGATACGCTTGAAGAATGAAGCCTTATGGACTCATTACCGTTCTGCAAGAACTGGAGCGGAGTGAATGGATATTTGTGGTGGATTAACGATTCGATTTGATGATTTTACACCGTCTACCGTATCCTTCTATCCGTAAAGCACAACCGTTGCAAGCCCTTCAACGCCATCTAGATCGAACAAACTAAGCCATTACCTAAAGACGGAAATGTTGCGCCTGCTTCGAGACGCTGCCATACTTGGCTTGCCAGGCGAAAAAATAGAGCAATGCAGCCAGCGGCTGGCCGACTAAGCAGAAACTGATCCAGAAGATCACGTTTCCTGCAACCTTGCCGTTCACGCCTCTCATTTTCTGGAGCCTGTCCGTGACGCCGATGAGCGGGATCTGAAGCATCATGCCAGCGAATGCAACGCCTATATTTGTAAGTTAGTTTTCGGCAATTGATATTTATATGAATGCCGCGAAACACGGCGGAGGGGAAATTACCGATAACGTTGTGAGTCGGCACACCGACCAGCAGTTCATGCAAAATCCCGGAGAGCGTAAATACCACTATTTGCGCAGCATTTGGCGACCAACCGCGTCCGATTAGTGGTGCATATATGTGTCTCTTCATGAAATGGGTAACAGGTTTGTTCCAACTCGTCCAGTACGTTCTGATGCTTGAGACGTTCCACCAGTCTGCATAGAACTCGCGGTCGCCAAAGTGCATGACTTCAGCCAGAGCGTTCAGGAACGACTGAAACAGCGCGAAAAACCCGCATAGCCAGCAGAACAGAGAGATGGTGGAAAGCTTCATGACGCGCTCTGCGATTGAGACTAGGTCTAGGTCGAACATCTTATCAAGCGAATTCTGGAGCAATGGCGCGGCATATTGTGCGGAAGCGATCCAGATCACAATGCTTAAACTGACCACTTCTCCTAGCCTTTTGAATACGAACGGCCAGCGGATACTTGAGGACCGAGGGTACACCGGTTGATACACCAGCGTCGGAGCCCACCAGAAATAGCACAGGTTCTTCCAGTTGATGTTTCGAGGATACGGACACGAACTGTAGATTTCTGGCAGAGGAGCAGAAGCCGAGGGAGAGAGTAAGGCACGTCGAAGGTCGCGATTGGTAAAAGCGTAGGAACAAACCTTAAGCCACACAATTACGGCGTGCATTTCGCAGAGCGTCCCAATTCCAGGATGGTGGATGTCATAATAGACTACTTTAGTCGCGATAATGAGATTCAACGTCGCATTCACTCCATGTGCAAATGCAATGATCTGCCAGGTAGATTGAGAAGTGGGGCGCAACATGTTTTCTCGAACTCTTGGTCTTGGTTCCTCGCCAGCCTTCTTTATCCGCGCAACAGCATCTTTGGCTTGTTGTGCTGCTGCCAACTCAATTATATATGCGATAAACAGGTGGCACGGCACGAGAAGGTAGAGGATAGAGCCGTAAATAACATCTTTTCGTCTGTAATCGTGACATCGTAAACAGATTAATACACCATACTATGGAAGTTAGCGCTGGAAAGGTATTGGGGGTAGGGAGATCAATTACCTTTCTAAAGTTCTCAATCATCAATCGCAGGTTAGAGACGACTGGGGACTGCATGTCAATCCATTGTTTGTATTGCGTTTGGGAAGAATGCGCACCTAGAACAATTATCATCAAATTGCGGAAACCGACAAAGCTTGGTGTCTTCTCCGCATCACGGCTCAGGCAGGATGGTCGTGAAATAGAATGGGTAGGAAAAACATGAGGATTTTTCTGCTTCTGCTCCCCAATTCGCGGGAGTTTACTCAAAAAAGATGGCGGAGTGGTGCCATCTGCAGGTCTATCAGCCTCTTGCCTCTCTATATTTGCGTTCGACATTTCTTCGCTCGTAGAAACAGTGGTTCTAGTGAAGGTGGACATGGTGAAGCTCGCAATGATCTCTCACAGTAAATAATGTGAAGCTAATTGGTGATGGAGGAGAACGCGAATTAAATTCTCGCCGTCAAGGTAATTGGAGGAGAGTATGATAAGCAAAGCCGAGCAAAGCCGACCATAGCTGGTGAGCAGAAGACATTCCAGCCAAGGTGTTGAGTAACAATATCTCTTGGGATTCTTGAAAGGTGGGGCTCCAAGTGAGAGTAACATGCATAACGGTGCAGCTTGCAGAGCGTTGAGCAGCCGGGGCCTGGCCGCGCGCAGTTGTGTGGGTCTGTGGCTGATGCCGAACTCTGCTGAACTTCGAGGAAAACATCCTGACTTCACCTTCCGACAGCAGCCTTCGCTGTCGCCGCCACCACCGCTGTCCCGAACCCTGTCCCTAACTTGAAAAGCCACCGTCATCCGACTTGCACCCTTTCAATGCGCCAATAGCGTCCGGGCGAACCACCATAAAGAGGGACAAGGAATTGGAGAGTGAATATGGAACGTGACTACCACAACCCGGCTCCTTTCGAGAGTCTAAGAACACGACCAAAGAGTATGCATCATATCCAGTGTGCCTATATACCGAATAGCGCTAATTCTCTGGTGCATCTAGGACCTGTAACTGATTATGGCTCAACTACGGTGCAATGGATGCGCAATCGGCGGCCGCGGTACAAAGGAAACTCTCTGTTGGAGATGGAGAGGCCTAGCCCGAGTTACATTGTGGACGTATGTACATTTAGAGCCCTCCATCCATGTTATCCTACTAAGGCTCTTCTAGATGCTCCCGCCCTCCGCAAGATTCACAAATGCGGCCGAAACCATCCCAGTCAAAGCCCTACACTCCTCTCTAAATAAGGTCAAACATCCAATCAATGTTGTTCGCTGGACTCCTGAAGGGAGGCGCCTCCTTACTGGGTCTACAAGTGGGGAGTTCACACTATGGAATGGAATGGGGTTTAATTTCGAAACCATAATGCAGGTGAGGACCGTGGGAGTACAAGAGATGCGTCGGAATGCTGAAAATAATATAGGCACACGATGCAGCAATACGCGCCGCCTCCTACTCTCACAGTGATGATTGGCTTGTCTCGGCAGACCAGGATGGCGTTGTGAAATACTGGCAACCAAACTTCAACAACGTAAAAGCAATCCAAGCGCATAGTGAACCCATCCGAGACTTGGCATTTGCGCCCACAGACTCCAAATTTGTTACTTGCTCCGACGATGCTACGCTTAAGATTTTCGACTTTGCTGGAGGCACGGAGGAGTCTACTTTAACCGGACATGGCTGGGAAGCCAAATCTGTAGATTGGCACCCAACAAAAGGACTGCTCGTTTCAGGCTCAAAAGATCACCAGGTCAAGCTGTGGGACCCGCGAACTGGTCGCTGTCTCACCACGCTTCATGGACATAAGAACACAATATCGAAAACTTCATTTGAACCCACACAGGGACATCTTCTGGCTACCTGTGCTAGAGATCACACTGCAAGGATTTTTGACTTGCGTATGATGCGTGATGTATTACTCCTTCGAGGCCATGACAAAGACATAATCACTCTCATATGGCATCCAATACATCGTAACCTGCTATCAACCGGCGGTGTTGACGGCAGCCTTCATCACTATTTACTTGACGAGCAAAACCCTCCTCCTGGAGCAGCGACCACATTATCACCATATGATAGTAATGACCCTTCAAATGCGCCTGCTCAAACAATATATCCCGCTCACCGCATTCCTTTCGCCCATGATTTCACCATCTGGACTCTCGACTGGCATCCACTGGGACATATCCTCGCATCCGGATCTAACGATCGCGTGACGCGTTTTTGGACGCGAGCTCGACCTGGAGACACTGCTTGTTTCAATGATCGGTATCACATCGGTCAGGCCGCGGCTGAGGCGCAGGGCACATATGACCGGAGAGATGGTCGGAGACAGACGCGTGAAGAGGAGGAGCAAGAGGCAGAAGACGAGGCAGAAGGCCTTGTGGATCAGAAGATGCCCTCCAAACAACCTCAAGTTCCAGGTCTGCCAGGGATATCGGCTACCAACGATGGCACGAGTACTGGAGGAGCTCAACTACCAGGAATCGGTGGTGCTCCTCCCTTACCACTACCATTGTCCCTACCCAGCGGCTTACCAAGTCTCATACCAGGTATGGACCCTAGCAAGATGGACTTTGCCAAGCTGGCTGAGATGTTCGGCGGCAAATTTCCTCCTCCACCAATACCACCTCCCAATGCAAATCCTGGCCAGTTTCCGCCCCCGCCTCCTGGTTTCCCTGCATTCCCTGCCGGAATTCCACCCCCAGGCATTCTTCCACCTGGCTTTCAGATGCCTCCTGGATTTCCACCTCCCCCACCGCCAAATGCTGCACCTGGGTTGCCAATGCTCTCTGGGCCTCAAGGAGGCAGTGACAACAGTGGTAGCGGCGACGGTGGCAGTGGCGTGAGAAGGAGAGCTCCGTTGCCAAGTCAGCAAGAGAGTTTAAAACAGGAGATGCGGCGAGGCAAGTACCGATCGGCGAGGTAGTGTTAGAATTTTGCAATAAATTTAAAAGATATTAGGAGCTCCGGCGTTTGGGTAGCATCACGCATGGGTGCCTGGAAAATGATGCGGATGGTCATGGCAGTACGTACTGTGCTTTCTTCTGCGCTGAAGCGCACCAATACCCATTAGCAACTGTGATTGCCCTTTGTTACTTTCAATTTGGCTTTGTGATGTGACTCTGGAGCTTTTCAGAGCCGCATATTTGCTAAGAGCCGCCCTAATATTCATGGTAAAGGCCTGTTAAAGCATTAAAGTCAGTTTCAATATCTGTTCATCCACCGTTCACGGAAGATGCGGTGAGGCAAATGTCTTTCCTACGTGTATCTGGACATGACGTGTGCGTTGAGTCATCTCAGAGCGTTTAGGTTGCCCACAGGCGTCGATATTCACACCTCCACTATACGTATCATGTGGCCACGCAATCTCCCAGCATCTTCTATTGTGAAGTCCTTCCGAAGCCTTTCGACATATTTAGCGTGAAGGACAAGCACATTCACTTCCAATATCACATGATCATATATACCACCATCCACGACTTCAGCTTTAGACGTCTTGATCTCGTTCCATCCATCTAAGCCCTCGGCCCTCCAGAGCACTTTCAACTCACTACCACAATCAGGATGGCTAGGCGTCGCAAGCATTCAATCTTCCATGAACTGTTCGAGAATAAAACCAGCACAGCCAGCAACGAGTCTCCCGCAAACAGTTCGCGCTCTTCATCTTCTGCATCAACAAGCCGAAGTCTGGACGACAAAGCCAGCGCTGAGGCCTCGCCAATTACTCCCGTTTCTCCCGCAATTATATCTTTAGATCTTGAAATTCCCAGACTTAAGCAGAAAGACGCCGGCCACAAGAGAAATAAGAGCGGTGATAAGAGCGCAACCGCAGGTACAATTAAACATATAGAGGACACCACAAGCTGTACAGTACAAAAGCCCGAAACGACCATCTCTGACACTCCGCCAAATCCGCCGCCCAATCTCGCAAACTTCCAGAATCTCGTATCGTTCTTGCTACCAACTCCAAGCCAAAATACCTCTCCACCACCCAGCTACAGCATTTCGCCATCCGCGTCCATGCCTAGGATCCAGACCGACGCCCTGCACGAAGCCCTCGACTCGACTCCACTAGACCACACCGTAATACCCGCAAACCCAATGTGGCAAAAGTTCAAATTCCCACAAACCTCCACCCCCAGCATCACTCCAACCGCGCACCTCGCGCCCGACGAACTCCCCATCTGCCCACCCCTCCACTACACGCCTTCATACCCGCCCTCGACCCCCTCTTCCTCGCCATCACCACCCCGCTCCCGCTCCCACTCCCGCTCCTCCTCCCTACCTCCCCCACCTGTGCCGCTCCGCGGCCTGACCTACCCGCTCAACCCGCCGTGCCATCCAGGCTGTCTGAGGGACATCCACAGCCTGGGCCACGCAGTCAAGTTCGGGTTCAGGATGTGGGCATGGAAACGGTGGCAGTGCTGCATCTGCCTCTGCGAGACGCATTGGGAGAGTGGGGCTTGCTCGAATCTGTGTTGTGGGGGGAGGCGGTGTCAAGAGTGCGGGGTTGTTTCTAGATGAGAGGAGCGGTTACTTGGGTGGTTTTAGGGCCTTGGGTGGTTTTAGGGCCAGAGGTGAGGCTAGTGGGGTTGTGGGGTTATGTGATGGGGCTATGTGAGGGTGTGCTATCTAGATTTGGGGGAGGGGTGTGAGGTGGGTTAGGTGGGGGAGGATGACCTGATTCGGGTGGTTGTCTGGCTGCATGGGGTGGACTCTGCTTTGGTTTGTTTAGAAGGCAGTTTCGAGCTGTTGGCATGTGTCGATATTTGATCCCTAAGAGCAGGGCTGAACTTAAGATGGAGAAGAGGATTTATCTCTTATGTGTACGTGTACTAGTATTTGCCGACCGTGTTTCACAAATTACAACTTTTCCTTATTCCGGAAAAGATTTTAAATTGGCATCTTGACAGGGGCGTCCGATTGGCCACAAGCTGGTGTCCTTTGTGGTGTCTTTTTGGGGTGGTTTTTGGGGTCATTTTTAAGTCTGGATTCAAGTAATCGTATGCCTTGGTTCGTGCAGACGCCTTGGCTCTGCAATTGCCTTAATTTTATCTCATAAATCAGACGCTCCGTAGTAGAATTTTAACCGAACTCAGCCAAACCCAGTTAGATCAGCTTGTGCTTGGTTACGGGAGGATACGCTCATATCTGCTCCCTATATTTCAAATTCTTTAACGAAGCGTCTAAGAGCTTATGGGAGTCGTTTTAGTATAAACTAAATATTTTAAAATCGGATCTTACTCATTTTCTTAAGCCACGGCCTAACTATAATAGATTCTTTAAGTAATTATCTCCCTCCCTATGTATATTAGAGCCCTATATCTATAATATGAAGGTATAAGATATATATTATAGAAAATAAGTTAGATTTTAAAACGTATCTTCGCGAATCTACAACCAATTGCCTGTATCTAACTTTTTATATAATAAAGCTACGACATCACTATCCCTTCCCACGCTAGCGTCCACAGCTTGGCGCCAAGCCTATGAACATTAGTCGACGAAATCGCTAACCCTTTGCGACGGATCTTCTAGGAAGCAAGGCTCCCCGCCGCTTTCGCCTTGACGGGAAGCGTCAAAGTATGCTGTAGTAAAACCCTCCCGCGCAAGTTTCTTAGCGTATAAGCTTGCCGCCTGCTCCTTAACGCCACACTAGAGTGGACGACGAAAGAGCAGGAGACATCGATGAAGAGATCGAAGTTTGTTGATGACCTGAACAGAAGCCCAGCGAATTGGATAGATCTCTTTTTAATCGAGATGGCTGACGGGATGGAGAGCTACTAGACTGCAATATCGGAGGACGGTGGCGTGTATGGAGTCGTCACCCAGAACGAATCTATATATTAGCTATCACGTAATTGTAGGAAGCTCCTGTGAATGTCGCCCACCCCCCCTGCCAACACAAGCTTTTTGGTATCTGGCGCTAAGTGCGGGAATGATGTCAGACAGTCATAGCAATACTATGATGGTAAGACTAAGCTGCTGCCTATATGTGTCGGTCCTATAATTATTCTAGACTTAGGTTAGTGTGACGGTGCTAGAGCGCGTCACCTGCTACATTGCCGTTTCCTAGGCAATTTGCGGCAATTTGCCGTTTTACAGGCAATTTGCCGTTTTACAGGCAATTTGCCGTTTTCTGGGCAATCTGCCAAATCCTGCCATATTCTGCCAAGTTGCTATTGGCTCGCTTACTACTAGCGCCTTAACGACCCCTTTGTATCTTACTAGTCTCTACCAGTCTTCTTCTCCTCCTTAGCTTAGTATTCTTGTATAGTAGCAATCTACAAGCTTTGGTTTAGAAGCATTTGTATAAGCCCGTTACGTCAGGAAAACGGGAAGTGGCGCAGAAAATTTGGTTTCGCTAAAAGTATTTTTAGGGCCCGGGGCTAGCTTTCCGCCATATTAGCCAACCCCCCCTGGCCCGGGGCTAGCTTTTAGCCATATTAGC